>Ga0172380_10003540_pt1 | contig 21308 bp, 13 predicted proteins | sample Leawe162metaG_FD_119747 | JGI IMG/M metagenome (GOLD analysis project Ga0172380, IMG submission 119747) | Leachate microbial communities from a municipal landfill in Southern Ontario, Canada - Leachate well 162 metaG | ecosystem: Engineered > Solid waste > Landfill > Unclassified | place... | reverse complement strand
TGAGATACCTACTCTCGGTGATAATCTTCCTTTCCATCTCATCCCGAATAATTCATAAGTATTATCAATGTAACTCTTTCTAATTTCATCAGGAATTGTAACAACATCAGGGTTCTTAACAGCATCATCTACCATTTTTCCCGGAAACCAGTAATCAAACCTGAGACCGTAGTTAAGAATCATACCTTTTATCTGAATAGAATGCTGAGCATATATGTCACCAAATGCTGGATATACTTTATAGACGTCATTATTTAGCCCGAATGGTTTTATCCAGGGCTGATAAATATCTACAAGCTGCATTTCCTGAAAACTTGCTTCCATTCCTGCTTTAAACTTACTCGAAGGAGTAAAGTTATTTACGATATCCGCTTTTGCTGTATATTCAACAACATAGTGGTCATGCCATGTATAAGGATTTCCTACATCATAGAATCCGTTACCCGGAATTATTCCAGTATGTGCTGAATCGATAGGATAATAAACGAATGGTGGTTTTACTATATCGAATGGTTCATTGTATTGATCCCAGTTTAAACCGTTGGCATCGGAACGTAAATTAGTAAAAAAACGCGTTAACTTAACTTCATAGTATGTTTTAGGGCTTGTTGTATGAGTCCATGAAAGTGTATTAAATATCGAATTAGACGAGTATGTGTTAGCATTATCAAGAATTTCCTGGAACTGAAATTGATAACCTGGAGACGGTTCCACGTATTCAAGGTTATTCTGTAAAGAACTTGAATTTTGGTTAATAGAAACAGACTGGTTGTATGAGTATGTAAGTTTCATCTGCGGAGTAAACTTCCAAGTAATCTTTCCAAGCCATAACCAGTTATTATCTTGCCTTGGAGCATATTTAGTTCCTCCGAATATACTTGAAAAGACACTATTAGATTTCCCGATTCCATCCGAATACAGGTTTTCCGATTTTAGTCTATTTACGAAGAAACCGTCGGAAAGTCCCATGTAGAAATTACCGAAAAAAGTTATTTCCCCCGGTACCTTTATTTTCAATGCCGGAAGTATATATTTCGAGATTGGTTCAGGACCTCCAAGGTTGAATTCGACAATATCAGTATTAAAGCTAACACCTGAATTTGGACCCCAACCAAGAAAATCACCCAGATTATCGCGGGAATATGAGAGATACATGTTGTATTCTGAGAACCTTCCTTCTTTCGTTCTTGCCGTGATAACACCACTTGTCGCCTGTCCGAATTCAGCATTGTACCCGCCCGTTATAACTTCAACTTCTTCAAGAGAGTTAGCTGAAAGCTGAAGACCGAACCCTGTTCCTGATAATGGATCCTGCACAGAAACACCGTCAAGAAGAAACGAGTTTTCATAATTTCGACCACCACGTATAAATAGTTCATTATCGTCCTTAACAACACCTGCTTGCTGTTCTACTATATCCTTAATATTAGTAACGATATTCTGTGTAATCTCATCACTTGATATTATGTGGGAACTTGATGTTTGCTCGATATCAAGTAATGGTCTGTCACCGACAACGACTATTTCTTGATCGACGGTAAAGGAAGTAACTACAAGGTTAATGTTAAACTCCCTGTTTTCAGATTGTGATATTTTCACATCTGTATATTCAACAGTCTTGAAACCAATGTAGTCAACAACAAGTGTATAGGAACCGGCAGGAATATTCAATATCGAATAATTTCCATCTAAATCAGAAACCGCACCGAAATAAGAACCTTTAATCTTAAGCGTTACTCCTTCAAGTGGCATGCCGGCAGAGTCTTTAACAATACCAAAAAGAGAACCGGGCTGATCCTGTGCTTTTACAGAAGCGGCGAATAGGACTAAAATTAGAATTAGAAAAACTTTTTTCATATTATTATTGATAACCAAATTCATTAATAATTATTTTACGCATCAATGCTTTTGAGTTAGCCGGATTTCCGTTAAGGAAATAAACAGGCATACCCATAAAAACAATATTCGGGTTTGTATCTGTATTTTTAATTGCAATGATAGGACCTCCGCTTGAATCAGAACATGCAACCGTATTGGGTAATCTGTAAATTACGACAGCATTGGATATTTTAAGACCCCTTGTTCTTTGAACCAATGTGCTTGTCGATATAACGGGATATGAAGGATCTATGTTTACAACACTAATATTACTCAAGAAGGCAATTGTGCATACAGCAACACTGTCAATAGGTGCAAAGTTTATAAGAGTACCCTGTTGAGCAGTTTCTGTATTCGGAAAACCTGTAGTGAAAAAAAGTTTCTTACCAGCCTGGGTGTAAAACGGAAGACTTCGTTGAGCCAGGTCAAAGTTTGCGTTATCTGATGAAATATTCCCCCTGCTGGAACTCCATATTACAATATCGTAAAGTTTCAGTGTTTCAATAAACATAGGGTTAATAATTTTCGGAATGAATTTACCGTTGCCAGTACGAATATCGAGTGTATCGTATTTAATCGTATCCATTGCATTATAAAAGTAATCTGCAGCTGCATTCATTTCAGCAAGAGGCTGGTCTTTTATTAAAAGTATCTTAGCGTTTACTTTCTGAACATGGAAGAACTTAGTTGTATCCTTCGGCATTCTAACTATCTTGCTGTATGCTCCCGCATTATCCTGAACTTTCATATATAGTGCGTTAGGTGCGTTCAGGACAAGACCGCTATCCTTTGTGAGAGTCATTGTAGTAACTGAACCGTTTATTGCCTTAAAATTATTAGTATCATTTAATGACCAGTAAAAATTTCTTAATGTAGCATTTCCATCAGGGTCTGTTGCAGCCCATTTGAAAGTTGTAACAGGATAAACAGTATCAGGTATTTCGGTACCGCCTAGGAAATCCATCGATGGAATAGAGTTAACAGTCGGATACAGATTTGATGCTGGTGTAGGGTCGATAAGACCTTTATCATCTACTGCTGCGACGTAGAATCTGAAAGTTGTATCATTGCCGTTCATCTGCAGTAGAAAAGTGCTGTCGCTTTTTGTAGTAAATGACCATTGAGAAACTGGTTTCGTCGAATCGAAAGAGAAATAATATCCTGCAATAAAGCCCTGAGGGGAATCTCCCCACCATGATATTTTTCTAAGCGTAGAACCGGGTGAAATAATACTATCTGGAAACAAAGACAAATAAGTATTCGGCGGAAAGCTGCCGGCATCACCTGTAATTGGATCAGAGCAGGAAAAGAAATAAACGCTTCCGATTATAATTAAAATAAAGAGTAAACTTTTTTTCATATTTAAAATTTAAGTTTGATTCCCGGCATATAACCGGGAATCAAATCTTTGTTATAAACTATTTTATTAATATCATTCTCTTTGTGTTTACGAACCTTGAGCCGTCATTACCCTCTGCAACAACCTTATAAAAGTAAACACCGCTTGCAAAGTTATTAGCAGTCCAATCTACAGTAAATGAACCTACAGGCATACTTCTGTCAACAAGTTTAGCTACTTCCTTACCAAGTACATTGTAAACCGTTATTCTTACATTACTGTTTACCGGTAGTGTAAACCTGATTTTTGTTACCGGGTTAAAAGGATTAGGATAATTCTGCGAAAGTGAATATGATTTTACTATTTCATTATTGTTTATGATTCCTACAGGAATTACAGTACCAAAGTCAGTATTTCTTCTGGGAACCATTTTATAGTTACCGAACGAATAGTATAGAATACCCTGAGTAAACAAAATACTGTCATTCTGTGTAAGCAATGTCTTGCCCGCAGTGACACCGTCCCAATTATTCGTAAATGTATGTCCACCGTCTTGTAATTCAATCCTTGAATCAATATTCGAATTATCTCTTACGAGAATTTCGCCAAAGTTTCTTCTGAATGCTGTGTCAATAAGTGTTTGTCTTGAGGTACAAGAGATACCCGATCCTGCATTTATGCATGTAATCCAGAATGGTGTATTAAATCTAATAAAAACAGATTCCCACTTTTCTATCGTTGAATCACCATCGAGTTTGTTGTTTGCAAGTTCAGCCGTTGTAAGATTCTGTGCAGCTGGAAGAGGGTTTCCTGTTGAAATCAATGTAATATCAGAAGCAGCTGCAACATTAATTCTTGTCATTCCGTTCGATTCCTCAACAACGCCTTTTACTCTAACTCTGTCACCTCTTTTTAAAACGTCTGTTGCATTATTATATACCCAGATACCACTCCAAACTCCCGTTCCATTTTGTATAATTACTCTTCGTGGGGAAGTTTGCGAGCCGCCACTTGAACTATAACTAAATGCACGAATATCAGAGGTATCTGCTGTAACTATACCTTCTATACCTCTAACTGTAGCTCCATTGTAGCCGCTGAATCCACCGTTGTTAGGACACCATTGTACATCCTGAATTGATAATGAATCATTCGCGTAAACCTTATAAAAAAGTTTAGATTTTAAGGTATCAGCCGGAAAATTTTTCGAACCACCGCTGTTATCTGTCGCTTTTATAAAATATTCCACTAAATTTCCAAGTGCCTGTGGAGGCATTTTTGCAGAATAAAGATTGCCCGTAACGAATGGCATAACTTTACTATCAAAAGCACCGCCGTTAACTTTCCAGAATACTCTTACTTCTGAAATTGTTAAAGGATTTAGTGCAGGATCTATTACTGAACAAGTTACTGAAACACTATCTGAAGGAGTCGGAACTCCTGGATTTCTTGTGACAGATGAAATTTGTGGAGGAGCGTTACCAAGGCTCAAATCGCTTGGATATAGCGGTACGATTGCGTAAGGCAACTGTGTCCCAAAAGCACCTTCATTATTTGCCGCTATAATTACACCTCTAACGTAATTCACATAAGTTCCTGCGAGAGGATGTGTCCAGGGACGAAGAGTATCACCTGAGGGTTGTGTTGAAAAGAAGTTCGAAAAATCTCTCATATATAATTTATTACCATTTTCATCAACAACGCTCCAGGGTTGACGATTTCCAAGACCTGTACCAATTGTTACATTCCTGAGTTCAACGTACATACCTTCATATTTTTCTCCCCCGACATAATTTATCGTTCCGCCGTTCGGATAATCGCCTTGATTGAAATCTGTAATATTAACTAACTTCGGCACAGGACGTGACCCTGTACTCTGTAAAACATTGATTGTATAACCTGAAGTTGTGTCATGGTCAACCTGTGTCAATGAGTTTGAATAGCCCGTAGCAGGAAACTCCTGTACCAAACCGCGAACTTTTATTATCGCACCGGTATCAACAAGATCTAATCCTGTTTGAGGACCTCTGCCGCCCTGCCTGATAACAATACCTCCAAAAATTCCGTTTGCCGTATCCTGCACATAACAAGTCCACGATGATGATCCTCTTAATAAAGTCCTGAAATCATTAGTTGCTGGCGAAACTCTCGGAGGAGCAACTACTCTTGCAACAAACTCAACTGAGTCACCGAGTTTATCTGACCTGTCTTTTCCAAGAGCAAGTGAGTCGGTAGATTTAAATTGAAAGAACTGAATTGTAACCGGATCCCATGTAAGCACTTGTTCATAAAGATTGAAACCAAGTGAATAGACGATCAGAGTTACAATCGCTGCTAAAGGTAAAAATTTTAATTTCTTCATTTTGATTTTGATAAATTAATTTTATGAATTTATAAACTATTATTTCACTACAAGGAATTTGCCCTTCTTGATTTCTCCGGTAGCGCTGTTTTTAACCGTAAAGAAATAGAGCCCTGACGCTATTGACTGCTCATTTCTGGAAATTAGATCCCATGCATGTTCTCCTCCTGCGAATTTCTGCGTACCATCAGAGTAAGTCTTGAACCATTCTATATCATTTCCATTGTACGTTGCTGCATCATGGTCGAATTTGTCAACAAGATCTCCCGCAAGCGTCCATATCGAAATTTCACATTTGGAAGGTAAATTAAAGAAATATATTTTTCGGGTAATCTCTTTTTTCGTACCCGTACCATCCCATATAGCACTGCCATAATAAGGATTAGGATAAACTCCGATATCCTTAGAGCCATCATCAACAGGCGTTGTACCGACGACAATTCTTTTAGTGTTTGAAAGAACACTGCTTTCAAGCGATGAAAGGTTTTGTGCAGAATCCCCTTTATCATAAGAAGTGACAGTATAAACATACTGGAATCCGTTTAACTGGTTTGGAAAATCAAATTTATACCAGTATTTGTTTGAATCGTTTGGAAAAGTTTTATAGTTATTCATTTTAATAAAACCAAAACCTGTATTATTGTAATAATTATTATGCGAGCTGTCAAAATCAGCAATTAACTTCATTTGTGATAATAGATCCTGATTAAGATTATTATTTGCCTGTGGGTCAGTTCTGTAGAGTTTGTAACCTTCAAAATCATAATTTCCTGAAATAGGGTCCTTTGAATACTCGGCATTATTCGACCAGTACAGAGTAACATTATTGCTCGTAACCTCTGAACGTGTAATCGGAATATCCGGAGGGGATGGAAGTTTGTAACCATTATCATACGCACGTTGAGACCATTGTGCATTATTATATAACTCATTCTTCTGGTAAGAGGAATCCCATTGTGCAGGGTCTGTTCCATACTTTTTGGCGCAGACAACTGCGAAAACAACGTTCATTGTATCTTGCTGATAACGTAACGAGAACGGCGAATTATCATTCTTTTTATAAGGACCATATGAAAGCAATGTGACCCTGTTACCGGGATTATGACGCAGAACTTCAATTCGTGCAGAATCAATAACAACGCCTGGTGCAAGGAAACCCCTTAATTTACTGTATCTTTGCAAATCGTCTGTTGGTGAAAAATAAACAGGGTCTGTAGTATTTCTAAACTGCCATATAGTCCAATTTGATCTTACGGTATCTGTTGATGGCTTAGGGTCAACGCCAAGAAGCTTTACAGAAGCGTAATTGTCGGTATATCCTATATCACCTGAATGGTCGTATGCATATTCAAGATTCATAGTATCAATATAACCATTAGCATTTTTTGAGAAAAACGATGTGCCGGCATTGCATCCGGGAGTTACATTAATATTTCTCACAACTAAATCTTTCCACATACCGACGTAAAGCGAATCTATTGGAGAATTATCACCGTTATAGCCGATGTTAACAATTTTGTAATCCAATATTACAAAGAAATTTGCGAAGTTCAGGTCATAAGCATAAGATTCAAGCATAACCTTAATTCCAAGCGGATTATGATTCTGAACACCTGCAGTCGTAGTATCATAAAATTCACAGATAAAGTCCTGATGTGAAATCGCATCCGGAGCATAATAAGGTGAAGTTATAAGTGAGGATTTTTCCGTTATGATTGAACCTGGCGCATTAAAAAACTCAAATCCTTCCTGCTTGGATGGATTAGAAACATCAATAGCACCCGTAGTCACACGTATCTGTCCGCTTTTAACACCCCCTACCCATAATCCACCAAGCCAGAAATTTTCAATACCTGAATTCTTAGGAAACATCCCCGAGGGCTGTGTACCGCAATAACCTTTTCCTATAGTACCAAAGTTTGTAACGGTAAGTGAAATATTTCCTATCGTGGTGTATTTGTTGTTGATGTCATCCTGAGGTTTAGTTTGAAGAGTTCTCAGACTTGCCAGAGTGAATGATAATACTGCGAATACGAAAAATACTTTAATAAATACCCTTCTTATGCTTTGAAAACGCATTGTCAATTTGTAATTAATTTTCGATAATTGTAATATTCTAATTTCTTAATTTAACTTAATTAAATTAAATATTCTATCAAAATAGAATATTGTGAATAGTATTACGATTTCTTAATATGTTTGATAATTGTATTGCAAAGTATTATAACTTAAATATCTATAGTGCAAATAATATCGCTTTATTTTATTTAAAAGTATTCTTCGTATCGGACATTATCGTTGTGTGAAAATTTTTAACGACAATTTTAAAAAATAATTAAGTATTTTGGAATAAATTAATACTTGAAATGCATATTACAGACTGGTTAATTATTGCCGTTTATTTCATAATATCTTTTGTAATCGGATATATCTACAAGAAAAGGGCTGGGGCATCAACTGAAGATTTTTTCCTTTCCGGCAGAAAGCTTCCCTGGTGGCTTGCGGGTATATCTATGGTTGCTACTACTTTCGCTGCCGATACTCCTCTTGCTGTTACAGAACTTGTTGGCAAGAACGGAATTGCAGGAAACTGGCTATGGTGGAATATGCTTATTGGCGGTATGCTGACAGTATTCTTTTTTGCTCGACTCTGGAGAAGAGCTAATATTATGACTGATGTAGAGTTTATTGAACTCAGATACTCAGGTAAGTCGGCTGCATTTCTCAGAGGATTCAAGGCTGTTTATCTCGGTGTTTTCATGAACACTATAATAATGGGATGGGTAAACCTTGCTATGATGAAAATTCTTATGGGTATGTTTCCGGAGTATATTAATCAGAACAATGTTCTTATTTATGTAGGTCTTTGTATGCTTGTTACTGCGGTATATTCTGCTCTTTCAGGATTGTGGGGCGTTGCTGTTACAGATGCGTTTCAGTTTATTCTCGCAATGGTCGGATGTATTGTGCTCGCAGTTATAGTGGTAAATTCCGAACAAATAGGCGGTATTGCTGGATTGCAGGCAAAACTTCCTGAGTGGGCATTAAAGTTTACTCCTGATATAAATTCTGAATCTGCAAGCTCATCCACCGCAGGAGTTTTTGCAATATCCATATCATCATTTCTTGCATTTATCGCTATTCAGTGGTGGGCGTCATGGTACCCGGGCGCAGAACCTGGAGGTGGAGGTTATGTTGCTCAAAGAATGATGTCTGCTAAAGATGAAAAGAATTCTCTACTTGCAACTTTTTTCTTTCAGGTTGCTCATTACACGATACGACCCTGGCCCTGGATACTAGTCGGTCTTTCAGCTATAATTTTGTATCCTGATCTAGCAATGAATGACAAAGGACTGGGTTATGTAAAAGCAATGAATGATTTTCTTCCTGCAGGTTTGAAAGGACTTCTTCTTGCTGCCTTCTTTGCCGCGTATATGTCAACTATCGCCACGCATTTGAATTGGGGTACATCATATTTTATAAATGATTTTTACAGAAGATTTATTAAGAAAAGCAGCAGCGAGAAACATTATGTTCTTATAGCAAGAATAATGACAATGGTTTTCATGATGCTCTCTATTTTTGTAACTTTGATGATGGATAGTATTTCAGGTGTATGGAGCTTTGTTATGGAATGCGGTGCTGGACTTGGACTTGTTTTAATATTGAGGTGGTTCTGGTGGAGAGTAAACGCTATTTCTGAAATCGCTGCAACCGTTACGCCTTTTGCGGTTTATGCTGTACTTTATTTTGGTAAAATAGATGTACAGTTTCCTGATTCGCTTTACATTATAGTACCTATTACTACTGCTGTATGGTTAATAACGGCTTTTATAACAAAACCAACGGAAGAAACCAAACTAGCAAATTTCTTCAGGCAGATACGGCCCGGAGGTATAGGCTGGAACAAATTCAAATTGAAATACCCCGAAGTAAAAACGGATAAAGGTTACGGATATTTGTTCTTATCCTGGTTCTTTGGAATAGTACTGGTTTATATGTTTTTATTTGGTGTTGGAAAATTTATTTTTGGAGAGTATGTAACTGCCATGGTTTTGATTCTTATCGGGATTATCGCAGGGTTTTTAGTTTTTAAATTGATTAACAAACAAGGTTCAATACTGGAATAGATTGAAATTACTATACTTATACAAAGAGGCATTACGTGGATTTTCCAGTGCAAAGTTATCTACTTTCGCATCTGTAATTACAATTATGCTTTCGATTATACTAATATCAATTTATTTTCTGTTTACGATAAACTCAAACCGAATCATAAAAAATATTAAAGAAAAGGTTGAACTTGAAATATTCCTTGAGGATGAATTAAGCAACGAAGACCTTATAGCTCTGCGTGACAAGATTAGAATTATTGGAGGTGTAAAGAGTATTAATTATATATCCAAAGAAGACGCGGTAAAAATTTTTACAGAAGAGTTTGGCTCTGAAATGCTCGATATTTACGACTATAATCCCCTACCTGCCTCATTCAGGATAAATCTCTATGAAGAATACAAAACAATCGAAAGATTAAGCAAGATAAAATCGCAACTCTCTGAAATGAAATTTGTGAACGATGTGAAATTTCCTGAAGAGAACCTTGAGTTAATAGAATCAAAAACTTCAGGTTTTTTATTCATTAATCTGATTATTATGATAGTGATTACTATATCCTCAGTATTCCTTGTTTCAAACACAATACGTTTAATAATTAATTCGAGAAAAAAGATAATTGAGACGTTCAAACTTCTGGGAGCAACAAGAATTTTTGTTATGGTTCCTTTTTTGTTCGAGGGATTTATACAGGGGCTAGCTGGAAGTCTGCTCGCGATTGGAGCAATGTACCTGTTCCTTTCGGTGTTTGTTTCAAAATTTCAGGCATCAGAAATTAAATTCACTTTTATGGATGCAGATATTATATTGTATCTTATATTAACGGGAATAGTTCTCGGAGTTTTGGGTAGCTATTTCTCTGTATTAAAGTATTTGAAAATTCAAAACTAAAACAAAAGTATATGTTAAAGATTGGCGATAAAGCACCCGACTTCACCCTTCTTTCCGACAGTGGAAGGAAGTTTTCTCTGAAGAGTCTTAAAGGACACAAAATTATTCTTTATTTCTATCCAAAAGACGATACTTCCGGCTGTACGAAAGAAGCATGCGATTTCAGGGACAGCATTAAAACTTTTGAGAACAAGGAAACTGTCATTCTGGGTATTAGTAAAGATAGCATCGAATCCCATAAGAACTTCAAATCAAAATTCAATTTGCCTTTTTTTCTTCTGTCAGATGAAGAGGGGCAAATGGTTAATGATTATGGAGTCTGGAAGGAAAAGAACATGTACGGAAAAAAGTACATGGGAATCGAGCGTACAACATTCCTTATCGATGAAAGAGGAAAGATAAAGGAAATATGGAATAATGTAAAAGTTCCGGGACACGTACAAAATATAATCAGCAAATTATAATTTTAACTTCATGGGTGAGATTACGGTTAAGGCAGTTGATAATGAAATCGATAAGATGCGGTTTATTAAATTTCCATGGGAAATTTATAAAGGCGATGATAATTGGGTTCCTCCATTAATATATGATGTAAGAAAGAACCTCGACAAAAGAAGGAATCCTTTTTACAAACATGCAAAATCCAAATTATTCCTGGCTTTGGATGGAAAAACAATCGTTGGCAGGATTGCTGCAGTAATTAATGACAATCATAACCTGAAGTATAAAGATAAGACAGGATTCACGGGTTATTTTGAATGCATCAATTCAAAAGAAGTGTCTGCTCTTCTTTTCGACGCAGCAGAGGAATGGCTGAAAGAAAACGGTATGGAAATTATGAGGGGACCAATTAACCTATCTATAAATGATGAAGTTGGACTTCTTGTTGATGGATTTGATAAACCCCCAGTACTCCTTATGACTTATAATCCCGTGTATTATGTTAATCTCTTTGAAGAATATGGTTTTACAAAAGCAAAGGATTTTTATGCATACATATTCACTCAGGAGGACGCCAAACTCAATCCTAAGTCAATGGATAAATTGGAAAGAGTGGGTCAGATTGTACTCAAACGTGAAAACATAAAAATTAGAAAGATTGTCCTAAAGAATCTTCAAGCTGAACTGATGAAAGTTATGAAAATATACAATGAGGCGTGGATTGATAATTGGGGTTCCGTACAAATGACAGAAGATGAATTTAAATATGTTGCATCATCTTTAAAACCGCTCGTTGATGAAGATATAGTTTATTTTGCTGAAGTTGATGGTGAAGTAGTTGGATTTTCATTATCTCTTCCCGATTTCAATCAGATATTTAAGAAAATAAACGGCAGGCTATTTCCTTTTGGGGCTCTGAAAATATTAACAGGAAAGAAAAAAATTAATTTCATTCGTGTCATGATAATGGGGGTTATTACTAAATATCAAAAAAAAGGTATCGAAGCTGTTTTCATAAACAATACTATAAAAACTGGAATGAAAAAAGGCTATGACGGAGCCGAAATATCCTGGGTGCTTGAAGATAATATACCAATGGTTCAGACCGCAGTTAATCTCGGAGCAAAAATTTATAAGACATACAGGGTTTACGACAAACATATTTCCTGATAATTATTTTTAGTCTTTTGGGTCTTGTTAATGATAGATAATAATATTTATTAATATTTCCCTCTTTTAAAATCAAATTACTCATCGTTGCTTACTTAGTATATTGCCAACCATTCACCGCATTTCATAAAACCTAAAACTTTTTATTGCTATTGAAGACTTTATTGTATAAATTTAGACATAGATAATTTAAAGGAGTATGTCATGGAAATAAAAAATTCAAACAGTCAAATAAGTACTTGTTCTGAATGTGGTGCGGAAGTTTCATTTAACGATATTATTTGTCCTTTCTGCAAAGCGGATTTAACCGAAGTACTCGAAACATATGGAGAGGTTGAACTTGTTAAAGCTTATCAGAGTGATTTTGAAGCACAGGCTGCAAAAGCTCAGCTTGACGAAGCAGGGATAAAGTGCTTTATATCATCAGATAACGAAGGAGGTATGATGCCATCACTTTCTCTTTCGGTAGGTGTTAAATTGATGGTAAATAAAGACGATTTAGATAAGGCAATTGAGATATTAAAAGTAATGAATATGTTCTAACTGCACATTTTCGTTGCTTTTTTGGATACATATTTCCTTAAATATTGCTCGGATATACATTGCAATATTGTCTTGTACAACTTCATATGCATTTACTCATATTCTGAGTTGGAATATGATCCCACATTTTACTTGTATTTAATCTACCTCCGGGAAGTCTGAATGCTAAATGCTAATATTAGTTTATAAAGATATTATATTATTTTAGAATTATCTTTAATATTAAGGAACTTTTTTGAATTATGAATCTGTTTAGTTCATAACTAAACGTAAAAACAATGAAAAAAACATTTATTACAGCATTATTGTTGGTAAGTTTCTACTTATCAACTGCTAACTCGACCACACACAGGATTATAGTTGGATTCGGGAGTGATATGGTATTCTCGCCTCAGAATATATCATCTGCAATCGTGGGAGATACTATCAAATGGGTCTGGGAATCAGGTTTCCATAACACCGTTTCTAATACCATTCCCGGCGGTGCAGCATCATGGAATTCACTTATAACAAGTTCTGATACAGTTTACAGCTATGTGATTACTGTTCCTGGAATATATAACTATGAATGCACTTTTCATTCCGGAATGACGGGTTCGTTCACAGCTGCAGTGACAGGGCTTCAGCAGATTGGCGAAATTCCAATTTCTTATTCGTTGTCACAAAATTATCCAAATCCATTTAATCCTGTCACAAAGATTAACTTCTCACTTCCTCTGAATAACCTTGTACAAATTAAGGTTTATGATGTTACGGGAAAAGAAGTTGCAGAGTTACTGAATAATAATCTTAATGCAGGTGAATACAGTGTCTCATTTGATGCATCAAAACTTACTTCGGGTGTTTATTTCTATAAACTGTCGTCAGGTTCTTTTACCGACGTAAAGAAGATGTTATTGATTAAATAAAATTTATTTCAAAACATACAAAGGACAGGCAATGCCTGTCCTTTTATATTTATACTACTATTTTAATAATACCATTGATTTAGTATCGCTGAAGTCCCCTGCCTTTAGTCTGTAGAAATAAACACCGCTTTGATACATCGTTCCGTTAAATTCGACTGCATAACTTCCCGGTTCCTGTATCTTGTTCACAAATGAAGCTATTTCCCTTCCGATTGCGTCATATACTTTTAAGCTCACGAACTCTTTTCGCTTTATTGTATAATTTATGTTTGTCACAGGATTGAAAGGATTGGGAAAATTTTGTGCGAGTGAATACGCGTCAGGTATTTCCCCCTGATTTATACCAATTGCTGTTACACCAGTGTTAAATGCAAAATATGATATAGGCGCATCACCCGGTAATTGGGCTCTTACACCGAGTGTATCAAATCCTCTTACAAAATATTTATAACTTGAAGGTGAACCGTTTCCGGGAATGTTAGCGAAATAAACATTGCCGGTATCCCTCGTCATTAAAATGCTGTCGTTTATTACTACTGAGTTTCTGCTCCAGAATAGTTTTAAAGACGTTGGGTTGGGATTAGCGTTCACTATGTTTGAATTGCTTAACACAATTCTTACTCTGTACGGTCCCGAGGTATTAAGTGTATCATTTAAAGAACTATGAGAGATTGAAAATCCGAGAAGTCTCATTGCTTCATAAACATTTATCATTCCCATGCCGTAAGAGTTATCTTCTCCTGCCGTTCCTAAATCTGTTGCACTATAATATAAAGCAAGCAATGCCATTTTTCCGGTTATGACCGGAGCAAATGACCTGAGCAGTGCAACTGCACCCGCAACGTGCGGCGCTGCCATAGATGTACCGGACATTGTTCCATAACTTGGAGTTAGTAAACTTGACCTCACGTTCACTCCGGGAGCTGATACTTCAGGCTTTATTAGAAGCGAACCCGTTCCTCCGCAAAGTGAAGGTCCTCTGCTGCTGAAACTTGCTATAGGATATGTTGGAGAATTCCCGTCAACTGCACCGACAGTAAAAGCATTCACGATGTTTGAATTAATATTTTTCGGCGAAGTAACAGTCGAATCACCGGATCCGCTGTTACCCGATGACCATACTACAGGTACACCCGCTGCTTCAAGAGTAAGTAATGTTGCTTTAAAAGTACCGGTACATTCATTTCCTGTCGGGTCACTTGAATTCCATGAACAATTTATCACTGACGCTTCATCTCTTGTTGTTGAATTTGAATCAGGGTCCATTCCCCACTGAAATGCACTTATACCAAAGTTCGTGTAGTTGCCCGAGCAGCTTCTTCTTGCAGCAATCCATTTTGACCCGAATGAAACTCCTACAGTATCTCCCGATGATATACCAAGACCGCACATAATCCCCATCGTATGCGAACCATGATTTGTACAATATGTCGGAAAAGAAGTACCTCCCGCATCAAACCATGCATGATACCAGGGAACAGTATTCCCCATCCATTTATAATTAAATGCAGGATGATTTCCGTCAACACCGCTGTCAACATTCATCACAACAGTCCCTACTCCTGTAATGCCAAGCTTCCAGAGAACATCAGCTTTAATAGCTTTCAGTCCTGTCTCGACTCCATTTATGCTTTCAGTAATTACAGCATCCGATTCGGATTCTTCAAAGATTAATGGATTATCAATTTCAATGTAGCTTATATCACCCCTTAGTGATATTTGCTTTATGACCTCAATATCTGCATAAGCAGATATTGCATTAATAATCCAGAAATCTTTTATTTCAGAAACTTTATTCATACTGCTGTTGTACCTGAGATAATTTAGCAGCGAATATTGTGTATTCTTTGCCTTATCTTTTAATCCGTCAAGCAAAAGACTTGTGCGCGTATCTTTATCAAGACCTTCCGACTGTGCTCGAAGCATAAACCCGTCTATATCAAATTTATCTGACAGATGTACTATCACTCTAACTTTTTCGGAATTATCATGTAAATTGATTATACTCGCAAGCTGTTCCGATAGTATCACCCTGTTAAACTGAGGATATACGAATGAGGCGAGAGACATGATTAACAATAGCGTAATAAAAAACTTTTTCATAATCTTAGTATTATTTATTAAATAATTTTAATAATTAATTTTCTACGGAATGTTAATTTTAAATAATTTGTAACTAAAATAAAGGCAAAAGTATAATTTTAAAGGGCAGATATCCTGTAATCAGATAGGTTTTTATGTTTTCAGTATTTACTTCTTCGAAAGCGAAACAGTATTATTAAACTTCTCATATATCAAATGCATTAATGCAAGATAAGGATGCTTGAAAAGCATTCTCGGTCCGGAAAACCGCATTACATCTTTAACTCTCTTTCGCATGTCAGGCTTGTAACAGTGTACCGTACAGTTTGAGCACACTGGCTTACTCTCTTCAAAAGGACAATGTAATAATCGTTCAAATGCATAGTCTTTCAGTATTTTGCATTCATCACATAAATTATCATCGTGATTCTCCTTGCAATAATACTCAATCATAATTTCAATCGTATCTCTCTCCCTTTTCAGTATTCTGCTATCCGTTTCCGTTTTCTTCAACTTATTAATACTGAATTATCTGTCTTTGCATCTTTAATACTCACAATTTAATCGTTTTAAAATTCAATTATTTCTAAATCAGTGAAAATCATATACACTCAGCTTTTTGTTTTTGCCTTATTTCAAATCATAATTATTACTGATCTCAAAGTATTAATTTCCACAATTTATTCGTTGATGAAATCTTTATATTTCTAATCAATGAAAATCATAACAAATCATTTTTTTCAGTGTGCCTTTTTCTCAAAACAGTGTGCCGTTTTTCAAATAATTATTTCACCAAAAGCATCTTCATCGTCTTTGTAAACCCTTCAGTCTCGAGAACATAGAAATACACACCACTATGCAATCCGTCCCCGCTAAAATCAACTAAGTAATTTCCCGCGCCCTTGACTTCATTAACAAGCGTACTTACTTCCTTCCCGAGTATATCATATACTTTCAATGTAACAAATCCCTGCTTTGGTATTGCAAAAGAAATCTTTGTTGATGGATTGAAGGGATTAGGATAGTTTTGCTTCAATGAATATGTTAACGGATTTTCATTATTAGATATCCCCGTTATGATTCCCGTACATCCTTGCGCTGCCCATACATTTTGTGGTCCCGAACCAGAATATAAAGCAAAACAGGAGTCATTCGCCGCAAACCTTAATCCCACAGCCGGCGGAAATAGACCTGTCGTAACATTTACTGTATTCATCCTGTCTGAAATTGTAGTGAATGAACCTGCTGAATTCACCGATACATACTTAAGCGAATCAGCAGAGGCACCCCAGTAAAAAAATCCTAATCTGTGAGTATTAGCTCCGCGTACACCGACTATATCAGGCATTGAAACACCGCTGGATGCTGTCCAGATAACGCTTTGGTTTATTGTGTTGAAGTCTCCGTAATTTGTTGTCCGGAAATATTTCACTCCGTCTGTTGTTGCACTCTTTTGATTAAATATAAAAAATATGCTTCCGTTGTTATTCCCGTTTGAAGATAACCTTCCGCCGGATTTAGCATAATTCGGTTCACTGCCACCTACAAAACCGACATACTGTCCCGCTGCAGTAGGTGAAACCATACCTCCGCTTGCACTCATCTTTGAGAAAAATGCTTTTGTGCTGTCAGGAACACCGCAGTATGATATTATTAATGAATCAATGCTGTTTCTCATAAAGAATGCAATATCCGTATAAAGATTCTGCTCAGTAGCTGTTTCTGTAACCCAATATATTTTGTTGGCTTTGTAATTAAAATTAGGAGTCACTGTATTTGGTGAATTCAGCTGAGCAAACTTCTGAGTATTGACTCTTCCCGTTGTACCCGCAGAATCAAAAGAAACTGCTACGTATGCCCATGGTGATGTAGGCCATATGTAATTATCCGAAGTAATTTTTGGAGAATAATATCTCTTTGTTGCATCATCTCCCGGCCATGTGAACGCCCAAAGGCTGCCTGCAAAAGTTCCTGTTAATTGTATTGATGTTCCACCCGCAAACCATTTTCCCGTACCGCCGTTTGACCTTAATCCATAAACGATATGTAAATATTTATTTGTTCCTCCTTCAATAAGTTCAGCATCAACATCTCCGTAATTAAATTTATCAGTACCGCCTAAAATAATATTCACATAAAGCACCCAATGTACACCGTTGTCAGTTGAATATAAAACCCGCATGGAATCCGGAGTCGCACTCGAACCTGAACCCTCAAATCCTACAACAGCCCATATTCTTCCCGCTGTCGCTCCTAAGTATTCAGTAACAGTAGCAAGGCATTTTACGTTAGATTTCATAAGCACTGACGTATTCCCTATTGATAATATTTGTTCTTCTGGATTAGCTTGTGTAATTTTACCCGGATAATATCCCGGTGAAAGAGTAACGCTTTGTTTTGTAATTCTGTCTATCTTTTTCTGCAGAGTGTTTATTGCCGATTGGTCAGGATTACCCGATTTCCGAATTTCGAGTATTTGTCTCTCAATCTCTGATACTTCATTCGATTTTTGAAGATCTAAACCGGGTGATGTTTCTTGCTTTCCGTCAGTCCTGAAAGTGTTTTTATTCTCACCGACGAAATTGTAAGCATTTGGTACTTCCTGTGAAAATAGATTTGATTGCATTGAAATACACAATGCCAATAATAATAGTAATGTTAGATTTCTCATATATTTTTCTCCTTTTTTCAATAAAACAATTATTAATGAAAATAATTCAAAGGATTTTCATTTATTTCAAACCTTGAATAAAGAAGTGCGGTATCGCAGGTTAGTATTTTACTTTTATAACTTTCAATAAGGCATAACCCTAAAACTCATGCCTTTCGTTCTAATTATTTACTTTTTACATCCCGTATTTTTCTTTAAAAGATTTCGTGCTTTTATTAAATAAGTAAGAACTTGTAGAATTTATTTTCTCTTTTGAAACACTTTTCCATTTATTCGTGTCAGTAATAAATTCAGTATCGAATATCTCTTTTGATAATTCATCAATCACTAAATAATTTGCCCTCGCATGCGAATTATCACTTTCTTTAATCGCATTGTTTAAGAAGAATTCTATTGTATTGTAAAGAGTTTTATCGGCAAGCGTTAGCTCTGTAAGCTTTGCTCTGTATTCAAGCTCTGTGCCGTCAAGGTTTGGAAGCAATTCATAATCTTTAAAATGCCGCCCCTCGTGTGCAAGGTAACTGATAAGAAATTCTTCGCTCTGCAAGTCGTAGGCACTCTTCACACAAAAAAGACCTTTATCGTTTGCCCACCCCCCTGGATAATATTTCCCGAGTGTCGCATATTCTTCCCATCCAAGCGTTGCAAAATTTTCCATGAAAGTAACATTCACGTTTATAGTATCATCTGAAATTGCAAACGTGTATATCGAATCATATTGAGATTTCCAGACTAAAAGGTCAAACAATTTTCCCGTTTTAGCATATCCTGTAGTCGTGAACCCAAGTGAACCACAGTAACCTATTAACGCATTATTTATATCATCATCTGAAATACTATCTGACTTTATGAACATACTTGCATTGTTTATGAGAAACTTTTTCAACGATTCCGTAAAACTGCTGTCATGAATCGTAGCATCTGACTTCAATGCACGATGCCAGTATTCGGAATAAAGTTTAAGCAAAGGTTTCAACGCAGGATCAATTGTATTTATGTATTCGCTATTATCTTTATCATTCTTAAACCTCAACTCAAATTCTTTCTTAAACTTTACATCTTTCTCTTTCAATAAAGAGTCGGGATATTCCAGAAGTTTCAGTGCACTCGTCACATCTGCATCAAGCGTATGAGAATACAGTTTTGAATAATTAATCTTTACACTGTCCTGTGTTGAAGCAGATGTATTGGTAATGATTAGTAATAATAATATATAAAATGATTTAACTTTTAACATCTAATAGTAAAAATAATTTTGATTAATAAAATATTATCATGTTGCAAATAAAAACTATAATTCTTTTTAATTAGTTCTCCCTAAAGTAATCTACAGATTGAAGTAATTGAAGTAAAGCTTGTTATTTTTATATTAAATATATAATGCTTTGGTTTTTGAAAAGTAAAATGTTCTTATCAATAAATTTCTACGCGTCAATCCTTTGCTCTACCCTTTTTCCTTAAACCTGTTTACATCAATTATCGCAAGAACCAAAACAGGCACCGCAAAACATATAGAAAAATATTCGTGTTGTACAACCCAGTTCTGATATAATTTTACGGATGTCATAAACGATAACAGCGGATATGCATAAGGATAAAGATGAATATATTCCCACCTCAATACAATCATCCCTGTTATCAGCAAAGCCATACCAATCCCCAGAGGCAATATGTAATTTTTAAACCTTAAACTAATCCAGAATTGAATCGCCGATATTCCCAGCGTAGCAAGGTATATTTTCAGTGAGTACATTAATATAGCATTCATATCTATATGTGTAGAAAAGAAATTATATCCGGGATTAATCATGTTTGCCGTCAAAGCAGAAATCGCCATATATAAATCAAAAAGTATAAAACATGATATAATTATCAACTGCACCATAATAAACTTAGCAAGTATAACGGATGTTATGCTTACCGGTGATGTAAACACCTGCTTCCATGCATTGTTACTCGTTTCTATCTGCGTCACAAGACTTGTTATCAGAATTATGAACATTGGCAGAAGAAATGCTGCTCCCGACTGAAATCCTCCTACATAATGCTCTATCCACGGATTCGGAGAGATTGATGCAATAAAATGATCAGGCTTAAACACATACATCATTAGAAATACTAACGGTATGAATGCAGATCCTATTAATGTAAGTCTGACAGCAGCGCTCCGTCTGGATTTTAATAATTCTGTTTTAATTATCTTTATTAGCATTGCTCTCCGTAGTTAATTCAATAAATAAATCCTCAAGGTTATTTTTTCCGGCAGTAATCTCATAAACATTTATTCCCGCTCTCACCAGTTCCTTATTCACTAAAGCGATCTTAAATTTATCATCACATTCAGCGGTAACTGCATCACCGTTAATCACTGCATCTTCGAGAACTTTCCTGATAATCCCGACCGCTGAATCATTGTCCGACGTATTAATCATCACTTTCCTGTTCTTCGATTTCAAACTTTTTAGTTCATCTATCGTTCCCTGAAACAGCATTTTGCCTTTATTGATTATTCCTACGTGAGTTGCGGTCTTTTCTACTTCACTAAGTATGTGACTCGAAATCAGCACCGTCACTCCTGTTTCTTTTACTAGCGAACTAATAAGCTCTCTGATTTCAACAATTCCCTGTGGGTCCAGTCCGTTTGTTGGCTCGTCAAGAATCAGTAGTTTGGGTTTGTGAAGAAGTGCAAGAGCAATTGAAAGCCTTTGTTTCATACCGAGTGAATACGCTTTAACAAGTTTTCCCTTCGCATCATCAAGCTTTACAAGACGAAGTACTTCATCAATTCTGCTTTTCGAACACTCAAAAATAATTCTGTATATATCCAGATTTTCATACCCTGTAAGATGGGGGTATAAAGAAGGCTGTTCAATCAAAGTTCCTGTTTGTTTCAGAACTTCAATCCTGTTT
>Ga0172380_10003539_pt1 | contig 21313 bp, 20 predicted proteins | sample Leawe162metaG_FD_119747 | JGI IMG/M metagenome (GOLD analysis project Ga0172380, IMG submission 119747) | Leachate microbial communities from a municipal landfill in Southern Ontario, Canada - Leachate well 162 metaG | ecosystem: Engineered > Solid waste > Landfill > Unclassified | place... | reverse complement strand
GCAGACTTGGCAGCGATCAAGATCGAACGCAATGAATTTCACGGAGATTGGAATTATTGCATTCGCCCTCGATAAATTGCGCAACTTGTTTTTTTACAGCCCCACAGTGTCACGACGTAGTTTGAATTTATAGAGGCTCCCTGAAGTCTTCTGTGGTTGTAGTACGTCACTCATCCATCGCCTGATGCCGTGTTTCAAACCGCATGCCGTACAATCTGCCTACCTCCAACGATTCCCACAAGCTTTCCGTTGGCGCATTGTCCCAGCAGTTCCCTTTGCGGCTCATTGAGCTTTGCATACCGTATTCTGTCAGTGCGTCCTGGAATGCGCAACGCATCCGTCACCAAACTGGCCTGCATGCGCGACTGCATGCTCCAGCCCACGACCTGACGGCTGTGCAAATCAAGAACCACCGCCAGACACCGTACAGCCTTGGCTCCCTGATAGAATGCGCGCCTGCCCGACATTCGACCGGTACGCATCATGGCCATCAAAGCAACCGTATTCAAAGCCGCCCTCCAGATCGCCGACATGGATCGGCACTATTATGCCGATCACGCGCTGACGCTGGCACGGCATCCATCGGAAACCGACGAGCGCATGATGGTGCGCCTGCTCGCCTTCGCGCTGTACGCCGATGAATTTCTGACCTTTGCCAAGGGCCTGAGCAGCGACGAGGAGCCCGATCTATGGCATAAAGACCTCACCGGCGCGATCGAGCGCTGGATAGAAGTCGGCCTGCCCGACGAGCGCGCCATCCGCAAAGCCTGCGGTCGCGCCACCCATGTCGTGGTCATCAGCTACGGGCGCGCGGCGCCTATCTGGTGGAATGAAAACCGCGACAAACTGCAACGCCTCAGCAACCTCGCCGTGCTCAATCTGCCGACCGAAACCACGCAGGCGCTCGCCGCGCTGGCCAGCCGCACCATGCAACTGCAATGCACCCTACAGGAAGACCACATCATGATGACCAGCGAGGCCGGCATGATCGAGATCGAGCCCACGGTTTGGCAGGGCAGCTTCCGCACGGCTCACTGATGACCGCAAAATCCTGTCCCTGCGGCGCCGCGGATTATGCCGCCTGTTGCGGGCGTTACCACGGCAGCTCCAACGCACCGGATGCCGCAACCCTGATGCGCTCGCGCTACAGCGCTTATGTGCTCAAGCTGGAAGCCTACCTGCTGGCCACCTGGCATCCCGACACCCGCCCTGCCGCGCTCGATCTCGCTGCGGACAACGCGAAATGGCTGGGTTTGGAAGTAAAAAAGCACACGCAAGAATCGCCTGACCGCGCCACCGTGGAATTTGTCGCGCGCTACAAGATCGGCGGTCAAGCTCACCGGCTGCACGAAGTCAGCAATTTCGTGCGTGAGGAGGGGCGGTGGTTTTATGTGGATGGAGAGTTTTCGGGTTGATAGCGCCGCATGCAACTTTTCAAGGATGGGCAAGGATGGGCATAAACCAACCGCCAGATTCGCTTTGAAAGCCGTTCACAGCCGATGAGCCATTCCGGGTGATGGCTTATTTTCCCAGAACAACACCATCACATAAAACAGGAGCATGGGCACCAGATGCAGGAGCGCGCGGTTTATCACGGTATAGTCTTCCACCCAGGCACTGACATGGGTGAAAAAGAAAATCGCCAGAATAAATGCCAGCGCCGAGCTGACTGCGACCGTCATGGCGCGGTAAGCCGGCGCGAACAGGCGCGGTAAAAATACCAACAGGGCAGCCGCAGCCAGATAGAACAGCAAATGCCAGTTATCCAGAACCGCCAGATTGTCCCATAGCGGCAGCCACACCGGGGTATAGGCAAATTTCAGCGTATAGCCCAGCAGATGGAAGCCGCCTTGACCTGACAGCAGCAACCCGGCCAAGCCCAGCACGCCCAGCGTCAGTGTGCCGATCAAACCGGCGCGTGGCGCGAGCGCAACCCAGAAAGCGGGCAACAAGGTCAGCGCCCAGCCGATGCCCGGCTGTTTGAGCAGAATGCAGCCCGCTCCCAGCAGGATGGCCATCGCGCCCTGCCAGGTAGCGCGCGACCGGGTCCAATGAAAAAATGCGAACGCGGCCAGCCCATAAGCAGCACCCAAGAGCAAATCGGCATTGCCCGCCAGGGCGACGTGCGCATCCAGCAGGGGAAGCGAGATCAGAAAGTAGGTAAACATCATCGCAAACAGGGGCGCAATTCCCCATTGCCGGGCTTGGCCATAAAAAGCCAGGGTCAGAGCAACCGCACCCATCAGCCAGGGCAGGCTCATCAAAGTGTCGTCCCAGCGCCCCAGCCCGAAACTTGTCCAGGCCTGCAACAAGGGAATGGCGGGCGGGTAATGCGGCGCGCGGTCATAGTACACAGCGCCTCCCTGCAGCCAAGTATCTTGGCCGACGAACGGCGCCAGATGGCCGGTTTCATACCACACGCGAGCCTTGGTGGCCCACTGCGACCAGGCATCCCACGGGAACAGCGGTTGCCAGATAATCTCCAGCCCGAGCCCTGCCAGACGAACCACAATCAGAGCCAGCAGCCCGGCAAATGCAGCCTTATGCCATCCTGCCAGGGCGCGCCAGTCGGAACCGACGCGCAACCCGTGCCACGACATGCCGCGCCCCGCCCAGATGCCCAGCGCAATCAGCAGGACAAGCGCCAGCGCGATATTGAGGAAACCGAGGCGCATGCCCAGCAAATCCAGCAGGCGCATTACCAGCGTGGTGACCAGCGCCCCGGCCAGATAGCCGTAGCCCAGCAGCGTTGGCCAGGCAATATCGCCGGGCTTGAGCCAGCGGGCGCGCAACCCGACCACACCCAACAGCCACGGCAGGAACAGCGCCGCCAGCAATCCAAAAATATCCACGTTAACGCACCTTCAGCAAAACATTATTTTCGGCAAGCAACAGCAGGTCAGCACTGAGCTGTTGGCCTGCACCCCATTTCAGCAAGTGTTGTGCGGCGTCGAATTCCACCTCATCTTTGCCGAGGATGACGATGAAATCACCGGATTTGAATTGCCCGGCCGGCAACAGGTCGGACCCGTTCAGCACATTGAAGGGATATAGATGATAGGCGGCGCGCCCGCGGATGTATTCGGCATCGGCAAACACCAAAACCCTGGGCTCCGTGGGGGGCAGCAAGGCTTTTATTTTCTGCATCAGGCCAAACAGCGGCCCATCCTCGGCGGCAAGATGTTTGGCCTCCCAAGATTTTCCGGCATAGCGTTGCTGCGTCAACCCCAGCTTGTGCCACAAATCGGCTTGCCAGCGCATATCGAGCGTGAACCAGGCGATGAAAACCAGCGCCCAAATTATTCTGAAATCGGATGCAAGGATTTTTCGCCACACCAGCACAGCATATACAATCAGCGCCAGCACCAGTACGGCGGCAGCGAAGGGGAGTGGTGCGAGCCATAGCCGGGATTCGTTGCCGCCCATGAAATGAATCGAGGTACCCAGCCACGGTTCTGCGCCAAACCATTCACGCCACACGATTGCCAGCGGCGGCTCGAATTTCACCGCATGGATGGACAAGGGCGCATGCAGTGGGGCATGCGCTACCAACATGAACTCTATGATTTGTCCGTGCCAGTTGGCATCCTTCGCCATAGACAAGATAGCGGTGGAATTACCTATCCATTCGAGTTCGCGCGCAAAAATACGCTCGGGGTGCTCTGCGGTGCGCCACAAAAATTCTATTTTGGTATCCGGCCTGGCGCTTGATACGGACCAGTGCATGGCAGGGTAATGCTCGGCGCGAAAAGCCGGAGGCGTAAGCGTGGCGAGTGCGACGCCGGGTTCGGCTAAACCGTCAATCTTCAACCCGCCTTGAACGTTGCGACCCTGCCCTTTGGCCAGCGTCAGCGCCTCCCCTTGCCAGGTTAACGTGCTGGCGCTGCCCCACCATTGGCCCGGCCAGCAATATTGCAGGGAGGCAAAAAACAGGAGCAGGAAACCGAGCGCGAGCAGTAGAATCGCAGCCCACCATTTTCCGTGTGGCGGCTGCTGCGCTGGAGTGGATAAGGTCTGTGTTTCTGCGCTCATATCATGGGCTGCCTGTTCAATAGGCATTCTTGCCGGTAATCATCATGAACACAGTCATGAAAATAATGCGCAGATCAAACCACAACGACCAGTTGTTGATGTAGTACAAATCGTGTTTGACGCGCATTTCCATTTTTTCGAGCTCCCCGGTTTCGCCGCGCCAACCGTTGATCTGCGCCCAGCCGGTGATGCCCGGCTTGACGTGGTGGCGCAGCATGTAGGCGTCGATTTGGCGCTGGTAAAATTCATCGTGCTCCACCGCGTGGGGGCGCGGCCCCACGATCGACATATCGCCCCTGAGCACGTTGAAAAATTGCGGCAACTCGTCCAGGCTGGTGCGCCGCAAAAAAGCCCCCAAAGCCGTGATGCGGGAATCGCCGGGCAGGGCCTGGGTAACTTTTCCTGGCGTTTCGGCGTGACGCTTCATGGTGCGGAATTTCCATACCCAGATGCGCTCTCCATGCAATCCGCCGCGCAACTGCCCGAAGAAAATTGGGCCGGGGGAGCTCAGCTTGACACCGATGGCGATAAGCAGCATCAAGGGGGCGGTCGCCAGCAGTATCAAGGCTGCCAGCAGCCGGTCTTCAATGACTTTGACCCAGCCTTTCGCCCCGGAAAGCGGGGACTCCATCAGGTGGATGACGGGAAATCCCGCCACCTCGCCGATGGAATGATTGAGCAACTGGACGCCGTAAATGTCGGGTACAAAAGTAACATGGACCGGCAGGCGGCTCAAGTGCGCCACCAGCGATCTGACCTGCTTGTCGTGATGCAGCGGCAAGGCGATCCACACCTGATCTATGCCCAGTTCGGCCACATCCACGGGGAGACGATGCAGGCCGCCGCGCACCGTCACGCCCTCGAATGCCTGCCGTTGCAGGCGCGGGTCATCGTCGTAAAAACCGGTCACTTTCAAGCCGGTCCACGGCGAGGCTGCCAGGCGGCGCGCCACGTCACGCCCCAGGTCTCCGGCTCCGGCTATCGCGACAAAGCGCAGATTGAATCCCTGGCGGCGCAAGAGGCGCAGCCCGCCGCGCAACAAAATGCGGAAAACGACCAGGCAAACAAAGCTCGACACCGCCCACTGGCCGATCCACAGGCGGGAAAAATCCGTGCTGGTCTTGGTGGCAAACAGCGCCACGACCAAACCGGCAAATACCACAACCCAGGCACTCGCCAGCATCTGCGTTTCCGCCCACAAACTGGCACCGCGGTAGGGTCGATAAAGATTAAAAAAGGGAAAAACTGCCCAGCAGAGCAGAAAACTACCCGTCAAAAAGAAAGCATAGTTTCTGGAAAAATCCAGATTGCCGAACTGGAGCGCATAAAGCACCACACCGCTGCCGGTCACCAGCAAGGGGTCCATGAGACGCTGGAACCCCTCCAGCAAACCGCCATGCTCCTTGAGCAGGCTGCGCGAATTCATGGCTTCACCCTTGCGCCGGATGAATTATGCGCGGTTTCCTGCGCAAAAAAACTTGTGGATCTGTCGTGCGGATAATTTTTATTCACCGGCAATGGCTCTCACATTCTGATCATCAAAAACAACTAACGGGCATGGCAAGTGTGCCACCCCTGATTATGAAACTTGCCATGCCCGGAACCCTCGCTACGCTCTCCCTCACCTCAATCCTCTGGGTGAAACAACTAGCCATTCGACTAGGCTGCAAACAACCGCAGCCAAGTCGCTGGTTATCCCGCAAGCGGGGAGAGCGAAGCGAGGGGGGCGGAGCCAGGCGAACGAATCGCTACGCGAGTTTCACATTAAACGGGCCTGCCGTGCTGACCTCACCCCCCCGGTTTCCGTACCGCCGGCGCGCTCATCGATAGGCTATAATTTTATCAAATTGTGTGCGCTCATCATGCGCTCACCTTACTCTAACGCGTCGAGAATAGCGTCCGTGCAGCATCATGACAACAAGAACTTATCCTTAAATCTACTCAGCCAGCCGCTATCCGGGATATACGGGGGACGGCAATTACATACATACGGTTTATCCGAAATGCTCGTGCCCCCTCTGAATAACGCCGAAAAACAGCGTTCCAGCTGCAGGGCGAGTTGTATGCCTGCGCAACTGTCGCGGCGAAGCCGGAGGCCTGATTCTAACGTTTTGAATCGCCGATAAGAAATTTTGCGAGCTTTCGCCTTGCGGCGAAATGCCTGCTTACCCCTTTCATGTGGCCGACAGTGCTAAAATCCGCTCCTGATTTTTGAGCTTTCCATCATGCCGCAACCATCCTTTGTCCATCTCCGTCTGCACAGCGAATATTCCATTTCGGACGGCATGGTGCGCCTGGATATCGAAGCGGAAAAGCGCGATGCCAGCGGCGAGCCGGCGAGAGACAAGGATGGAAAAACGATCAAGGAACACGTCTGCCCGCCGGTCGTGATGGCACGTGCCGACGGCATGCCCGCGCTGGCCTTGACCGACCTGAACAACGTGTTCGGCATGGTCAAGTTCTATAAAGCGGCCCGCAGTGCGGGAGTGAAGCCCATCGTCGGCTGCGATGTGTTCATCAGCAACCATGCCGACCGCGACCGACCGCATCGCCTGCTGCTGCTGTGCCAGTCGCGCGAGGGTTATCTGCTGCTGTGCCGCTTGCTGTCGCGCGCTTATCTGGAAAATCAGCATCACGGTCGCGCCGAGTTGCGCCGCGAATGGTTGCACGAAGGCACGGTCGGGCTGATCGCTTTATCCGGCGCGCACCTCGGGGATGTCGGCAGCGCGCTGCTGTCCGGCAACGAGAAGCAGGCCGAACAGTTCGCGCAGGAATGGGCGGGGCTGTTCAATAACCGTTATTACCTCGAAGTGCAGCGCACCGGCTTCGCCGACGAAGAGCATTACATACAGGCGGCGGCGCAACTCGCCGCCAGGCTCGGACTGCCGGTGGTCGCCACCCACCCGGTGCAGTTTCTCAGCGCCACCGATTTCAAGGCGCACGAAGCGCGCGTGTGTATTTCCGAAGGCTACGTGCTGAACGACAAGCGCCGCGCCAAAAAATTTACCGAGCAGCAATATTTCAAGACACGTGCCGAGATGGCTGAACTGTTCGCCGACCTGCCGGAGGCGTTGCAGAACAGCGTGGAGATCGCGCGTCGCTGCAACCTGTCCCTGGTGCTGGGCAAGCCGTGCCTGCCGGATTTTCCCACGCCTGACGGGCAAGGCCTGGACGATTACCTGCGCGAGCAGGCGGCGCTCGGATTGCAGCAGCGCATGGCCTTGCTCTACCCGGACGAAGCGCAGCGCGCAGCGAAATTGCCGGAGTATCAGGAGCGCCTGGCGTTCGAGACCAACACCATCATCAAGATGGGCTTCCCCGGCTACTTCCTGATCGTGGCGGATTTCATCCGCTGGGCGAAAGACCATGGTGTGCCGGTCGGCCCTGGGCGCGGTTCCGGCGCGGGTTCGCTGGTGGCCTATGCGCTAGGTATTACCGACCTCGATCCACTGCGTTACGGGCTGCTGTTCGAGCGCTTCCTCAACCCCGAGCGCGTCTCCATGCCCGACTTCGACGTGGACTTTTGCCAGGAAGGGCGCGAGCGCGTCATCGGCTACGTCAAGGAAAAATACGGCGCGCAGTGCGTGTCGCAGATTGCCACCTTCGGCACCATGGCCTCCAAAGCGGTGATCCGCGATGTCGGGCGTGTGATGGATTTCCCCTATGGGTTATGCGACAGCCTGTCCAAGGCGATCCCGCTGGATGGCGTGAAGCCGGTGTCGCTGCAAAAAGCGCGTGCGATGGAGCCGGAAATAAACGCTATCGCCGAGCGCGAGGAGGGCGTGCCGGAGTTGCTGGAACTGGCCGAGCGTCTCGAAGATCTGACGCGCAACGTCGGCATGCATGCAGGCGGCGTGCTGATTGCGCCAGGGCAGCTCACCGATTTCTGCCCGTTGTATTGCGCCGACAGCGAGGCCAGCGTGGTCAGCCAGTTCGACAAGGACGACGTCGAGGCCGTCGGCCTGGTGAAGTTCGACTTTCTCGGCCTGCGCACCTTGACCATTCTCGATTGGGCGATGCGCCATGTCACGCGGCTGGCGAGTGAAGGGCAAATCGGGAAGGGAGAAGGGGGAAGAGGGAAGGGTAACGGCGGTGCGGAGGGTTCTTCCCCTTCCCCCTTCACTTTAGAATCTCTGCCGCTCGACGACAAGCTGGCCTACGACCTGCTCACCAAAGCCAACACCACGGCCGTATTCCAGCTCGAATCGCGCGGCATGAAGGACATGCTCAAGCAGGCCAGGCCGGATTGTTTCGAGGACATCATCGCGCTGGTAGCGCTTTACCGCCCCGGCCCGATGGATTTGATCCCGGATTTCGTGCGGCGCAAGCATGGCGAGAAATTCGAGTACCCGCATCCCGATGTCGAACCGATTCTGCGCGAGACCTACGGCATCATGGTCTACCAGGAACAGGTGATGCAGATGGCGCAGATCGTGGGCGGATACAGCCTCGGTGGCGCGGATATGCTGCGCCGCGCAATGGGCAAGAAGAAGGCCGAAGAAATGGCCGAACAGCGCGAGATATTCGTCAGCGGCGCGCTCAAGGGCGGCACCTCGAAGGAGCAGGCCGGCGAGCTGTTCGACCTGATGGAAAAATTCGCCGGTTACGGCTTCAACAAGTCGCATGCCGCCGCCTATGCGCTGGTGGCCTATCAGACCGCCTACCTCAAAGCGCATCATGCGGCGGCCTTCATGGCGGCGACGCTGTCGGCGGACATGGACAACACCGACAAGGTACGCATCTTCTATCAGGATACGTTGCAGCAGAATTTGCGCGTGCTGCTGCCGGACGTGAACAGCTCGTGCTACCTGTTTTCTCCGGTGGACGAGCAGACCATCGCCTACGGTCTGGGCGCGGTCAAGGGCACCGGCGAGGCGGCTATCGGCAACATTGTTGCGGCACGCAAAGACGGCGCATTCAAGGATCTGTTCGATTTCTGCCGCCGTGTGGACAAGCGCATCGTCAACCGGCGCACCGTCGAGGCGCTGATCCGCGCCGGCGCGTTCGACAGCATCAACGATCATCGCGCCAGCCTGATGGCGACGCTGGATGCCGCGCTGGCAAGCGCCGAACAACACGCGCGCTTCGCCAACCAGAATAGCCTGTTCGGCGAAGAAGCAGATGTCGCGCTGACCGTGCAGCATGCCGATGTGCCGCGCTGGCGGCTGCGCGAGCAGCTGGTCCACGAAAAAACCAGCCTCGGGTTCTATCTCGGCGGCCATCCCTATCAGGAATATGAGGCGGAGCTGGCGAACTTCATCAAGGTGCGGCTGGGCGATCTCACCCCGCAATTTGCCGGGCGATCGGAAGACAAAGGGCAGAGGACGGAGGACCGATCGCGGCGCGGTGTGCCGGTGGTGCTGGCGGGCATCGTCGCCGGGCTGCGCATCCAGCAGACGCGGCGCGGTCGCATGGCGGTGGTGACGCTGGACGACGGCAGCGCGCAAATCGAGATGACCGTATTCAACGAGGAATACGAGCGCAGCAAGCCGTGGATACGCGAGGACGAACTGCTGGTGGTGCGCGGCAAGGCCACGCTGGACGAGTATTCCGGCAACGTGCGCGTCGGCGGCGAAGAACTGTTCGATTTCGCCTCGGCGCGCTCCCAGTTTGCGCAACAACTGGCGCTGCGCTGCAACGGCAAGACCGGCATCGCGCAGCTCAAAAAATTGTTCGCCCCGTATCGCGACGGCAAATGTCCGGTGCATATCCACTACCGCAACGACGAGGCAAGCTGCCAGTTACGCCTCGGTACGGCATGGCAAGTAACGCTGCACGACGACTTGTTGGGCGGCTTGCGCGAACTGCTGCAAGCTGAAAACGTGAAGGTGGTTTACGGGTAAGAGATAAGAGATAAGGGATAAGGGATAAGGGATAAGGGATAAGTCTCCCATTCTGCTAAAATCCGGTCTGACTTTACCAACATAAAAACCACCATGCCCCTAACCTGTAGTTCGGGCAAATGAATTCGCTCCCACCCCCGCCAACTGCGGCTTTCAGGATCATTTTTGGCCTGAGTAACCGGGCGGAAAAAAAAGGAACAAACTTGCGCATCACCAACGAAGAGCAGCAAGCTATCCGCGACACCATCCGCCAGGCCGATGCCGGGGCGATAATTTATCTGTTCGGGTCGCGCGTTGACGACGCGGCGCTTGGCGGTGACATTGACCTGCTGGTGCTCTCCAAAAAAATAAACCTGATGGACAAACTGGATATCCTGACACGACTGCACCAGCGCATCGGTGCGCGCAAGATAGACATCGCCGTCTATCCCGATACCACACGCCCATTCCCGAGAATAGTTATACAAACCGGCGTACCGCTATGACACGCGAAAAACTCGAACTGTTGCAGGAAGAACTGGCCGGCCTGCAATTGGCTGCCAACTACCTTGGCTATTCAATGGAGAGATGCCGGAATTTAATTGGGCGGGAAGAAATGCCACCCGAAGATCTGGAGCGACTCGAATCGCTGACCAGCCGCTTTGCCAGACTGTCCGACCTGCTCATTCAACGCATTTTCCGCTTGATTGATGAAATCGAACTGGTCGGTGCAGGCACTTTGCTCGACCGCATCTACCGCGCAGAAAAGCGCGGCTGGGCCGAAGCTTCTGAAATGATCAAGATTCGCGAGCTCAGAAACCTGATCGCGCACGAATATGCCAGCGACAAAATGCCGGAGATTTATAGCGTGGTTGCCACACTGACCCCCACACTGCTGGCAGTCGTTCCCAAGGTTATCGCCTACGCCAACGACCTGACACGGCGGCATCACGCATGACCGAATTCGCCATCCGCGTACAGGGCCTGAGCAAGTGCTACCACGTCTACGACCGGCCGCAGGATCGCCTGAAGCAAAGCCTGTGGCGCGGTCGCAAGCAGTTCTACCGCGAATTCTGGGCGCTGCGCGACATCTCGTTCGAGATCAAAAAAGGCGAAACCGTCGGCATCATCGGGTGCAACGGTTCAGGCAAAAGCACCCTGCTGCAAATGATCGCCGGCACGCTTACGCCCACCGTCGGCACGGTGGAAGTCAACGGTCGCGTGGCCGCGCTGCTGGAACTGGGCAGCGGCTTCAACCCCGACTTCACCGGGCGCGAAAATGTCTACATGAACGGCGCCATCCTGGGCTTGGGCGAATCCGAAATTACCGCGCGCTTCGACGAAATCGCCGCCTTTGCCGATATCGGCGACTTCATCGAACAGCCGGTCAAAACCTACTCCAGCGGCATGATGCTGAGGCTGGCATTCGCGGTTTCAGTGTGCGTAGATCCCGACATCCTGATTGTTGACGAAGCCCTGTCTGTCGGAGACGAGATATTTCAGCGCAAATGCTTTGCCCGCATTCAGGCTCTCCAGCAGGTTGGAGCCAGTATTCTGTTTGTTTCTCACAGCGCACAATCGGTCGTCGAACTTTGCCGGAGCGCCTTGTTGCTGGATAGAGGCGAACTGCTGTTATTCGGCAAGCCCAAGGCAGTGGTCGCACAATATCACCGGCTGATTTATGCTGCCGGGACCAAACGGGAAATGTTGCGTGCAGCGCTGCGTCATAAAAGTCAGGATGCTGACATAATCGCCAATGCCGAAACTGGCAAAACCGGCAGCCCAGAAACTGCATGCCCCTGCGCGCGCTATGACCCATCCTTAATGCCGGCAAGCACGGTTTCCTATGAAATGCGCGGCGCATGCATTCTGTCGCCGCAGATTACCCTGCCAAACGGCACACCCGCAAACCTGCTGGTATGCGGTGAGGAATACTTGTTCAGCTATGCCGTGAATTTTTCCACGGATGCTTATCACGTTCGGTTTGGCGCATTCATCAAGACTACCAGCGGCTTTGAACTCGGTGGGACAAGTAGCGCGGCTGCGGGAGAGGGCGTGCCCCATGTCGGCATGGAACAAATCGTCAACGCCAGCTTTCGTTTCCGCTGCCGGCTGTTGCCCGGCGTCTACTTCTTCAACGCGGGATGCTCCGGCATGGTAAATGGAGAGGAAGTCTTTTTGCACCGCCTGATCGACGCTGCAATGTTCCGGGTGCAGCCGGAAGAAACCCAAGGCCGAGCAGGCGTAGTGGACTTTGAAATTGAAACGATCGTTGATTTGGACGCTACCCGTATGGGCAGCGAATATTAATCCCCGATGGAACCCGGGTATAAAGGAGTGATAGACCGTGGCCGGCACCAACAAAGAAATTAATGCCTATGGACGGCAGCTTACACAAATAGAAATTGATGCCAAGGCTCACCGCGATTTGGTCGGCGGACTATGGGATGAAATTGGTGTGCTGCAAATTAATTTTATGAAAGAGCATGGCCTTGCGCCCGGTCACGATCTGCTGGATGTGGGATGTGGCGCCCTTAGAGGCGGAATTCATTTCATGCGCTACCTGGACAGCGGCCGTTATTATGGGATGGATATCAATCAATCTCTGATTGAGGCGGGGAAGAACGAAATTCATGTGGCAGGATTGATAGATAAACAAGCGCATCTGTTGGTCAATGCCAAATTTGAGGCACACCTGTTTGGCAAGTGTTTTGATTACGCAATTGCTCAGTCTGTTTTTACACACCTGCCAATAAATCACATCGTTCGCTGCCTGGCGGAAATGCGCAAAGTTCTAAAGCCAACCGGGATATTTTTCGCCACGTTTTTTGAAGCGCCCTCAGCGGCGTATTTGGATCAAATCACCCACACCTCGGGAGGCATCGTTACAAATTACGATGCCGATCCCTTCCATTACTCTTTTGCCGAGTTTGAATGGATGGCCAAAGTGACCAATATGCAGGTGAATTTAATCGGCGACTGGAACCACCCGAGAAATCAAAAAATGCTGGCTTTCAGAATTCGGGAGCGTGAGGCCGGGTAGGTTTGCCAGCTATTGCTATATCCCGAGGAAGCGCCAGCGCGCATAGCGCAGTTGAGTTCGCAAGGCGCTGCCCCATTTTTTCAAAAGCGAGCGCGGATGAATCTCGGCATCGGCCAGATAGAAATCCGCTGTCTGACATGCCCCGCAAACTCCCTCCTCGCGCCACAAAAAACGCCCCTCCGCCTTGTTCCTGGCATAACGCCCGGCATCGCGAAACTTCAGCACCCGCGCCGGGTTGCCGCCCACCACCGCAAGCGGCGGAACGTCGCGCGTCACCACACTCCCCATCGCCACCACTGCGCCCTCACCGATCGTCACCCCGCCGCGCACGATCACATTGCGGCCTACCCACACATTATCGTGAATCATGATCGGGCGGCGGATGCGCGCTTTGTCGTAGGGCAGGCTATCGCCCTCGTAGCGGTGGTCGATGCTCCACAGCACGCAGTGGTAGGAGATCACCACGTTGTTGCCTATCGATATGCCGCCTTCGGCCATGATCTCGGTATGATGTCCGATGTGGATATTTTGACCCAGCCGCAAGCATTCCTCGCCCCAAATTTCGCAAGGTTGCTGGATACATATATTGAGGTCATGCCTAGTTATGTTGACCATGTTTAATTATCCTAGAAAACCCAGTTGAGCGATACACACCCACTTCGACAGGCTCAGTACAGGCTTCGATACGCCCGCTGTGCGGGCTGCTCAGGGCGAACGGCCATTTACCAAATGGGTGGCAACTGAGGAAAATAGGATTATCCCAAATAATCCATTAGAAAAAACTGCGTCATACCGGCGCAGGCCGGTATCCAGATGACTGCAAATTCCCCACGCAAGTGGGACAACACCTTGGTTTTGTCCGCTTTGCGGAGCGGTTTCTATTGCTGGATACCGGCCTGCGCCGGTATGACGGCCTAATGGATTATTTGGGATTATTGCTCTTGTGGGAGCGGTCTCCTGGCCGCGAGGCGTGTTGAGGTGCTCACCGAATCGCGACCAGGAGGTCGCTCCTACACGGGCTTTGTGGACGTCGATGAGCATTGCTGCGGCACATGCACTCTTGCTGCTCCACATCAGTTTGAATCGCACCCACCGGAGTGAGCGCGGCATCGCCACCCAGTATCCAATTCACCCAGATATGGGTGTCAAGTATGATCATTTTGCGCAATTCCAGTCATCTATCGGAGCCGCTGAAGAAAAAATGTCGCCAAGTATTTTACCCTTACCTGCAATTCGCATAGAAGGCTGATGCCTCACTGCAGTTGGAGCAATACCTTTTACCGAAAGGATGGTAACGATTACTCGCGCTTCTTCAACTTGGGGGCGATCGCCCAACCATTTCATTTGTCCGTGATCGTAAATAGCTTCATAGCTTTGTAGTGACATGAGTTCTCTCCTGGTTTTATTTTCACAATAGCGAATGATTTGCAGCAGAGTGCAGCTGTTTACCGAGATAGCGTCTCATTTTACATTTATCCGCTTCCATTTCAATCAGTGTGCCGTTTGTTGCAAGAACGCGCTACAGCGAATCCCAATGACAGTTGATTCTGATCACCCGGGTGCGCTATATCAGGCGTTCCCCCACGAGCAGGCGAAGGCGTTATGGGATCGCTTTGAATTTGTCTACACGCCGAAACATGGCAGTTGGCTCAATGTTGCCGAGATCGAACTCAACGTGTTGATCGGCCAATGCCTTGATCGGCGCATCGGCAGCATGGAGGAGCTGCGCGAGGAGGTTGCCGCCTGGCAAGCGCGCCGCGACCAGATTCGCGCCAAAGTAAACTGGCAATTCACGACAGAGAATGCGCGGTGCAAACTCAAACGGTTATATCCGACATTTGACGTGTGACACGACGCTAGCCGTTTATTGAAAAGATCAAGCGCGGCGAAAAACCAGACGCCGCCATAAACCCATGATACGTCCGGCCCACAGCAACGTATTTCCGGCGACACGGTAGCGCCCGTCTGACCCCAGCGAAAGTTGTTTCATGAGCACCAACCGGTCGAGGCGCGCCTCGATCATGTCTTGCTGGGAATACTGGTGTTCCAGTTCCCGGACGCGCAAACCGGTCGGCCCGGCCCGGCGTATTTGCAGCAGCATACGGATGCGTCTTGCGGTTTCGCTCATGTTGAAGATATGGAAATAGGCATAGGCGATACCGTTAAACACCAGGAAGGCAAAAACCAGCATATACATTGTCTGTGCGGCGTCGCGCAGCTCGGATCGCGCAATCAGCCATGCGCCCGCAAGGACTGGAATATTAACAGCCAGCACCAGCCGCACCAACAGCACTTGCGGCGATTTCAGCCGCAGGCGCTGCCCCCCGTAGCGGCTCAATAGCACATGTGCCGGAAAGAGCGTAACCGTGATCGCCAGCACGTAGCCGAGCAACATTATGGAGACTCCGTTATTCATTTGTGGCCAAATCTGGGGCATTTGCTTGACTGCGTCCGCGGCGATAGGCTGCAGAGCTTGGGTCAAGCGGCACATCGGCGAAGCCGGTGCGACGCAACACATGAACCTCCCAGATCAGACTTAGATAACCGCGCGTGACCTGCAGGAAGGATTTAAACGTCAAGGCCTTGGTCTTGCCGCTGCTGCGGCGCGAAAGAAAATGTGGCGTCTCGGCATACAGATACCCGGCACGGATGAGCTTGATAAGCAGCTCGGCTTGATAAAGGAAGCCGTTCGATTTCAACGTCACGCCGTCAAGTATCGCGCGGTTGTAAACAACCGTGCCATTGGTGTAGTTGAGGTTCATGCCAAATGTGATATTGATGATGAAGCGGTACAACGATGAGATCAGGCGCCGCGAGATTGAACGTACTTCGACGTTGTGGATGAAGGGCACGATGATATCGACATCGCGGGTGAGGTAATAGCACAAGAGCGCGTCATCCGGATCGTTCTCGTCGTCGCCCGGAAACATCGTGACAAAGTCGTTGCGCGCGTTGCGCACACCGTCCCAGAACGAAGCACCGATGCCCATGGGGCGCGGGTGTTCGATGAGGCGCACATTCGGGTGGCACCCGGCGAGGTTGCGCACCACGCCGGCTGTGCCGTCGGTACTGCCGTCATTGATCACGACGATCTCGCCCTCGATACCATGCCGGTCAAACGCCGCGAGGGTGCGCAGTATGGCGGAGGATACATTATTCTGTTCATTCAGACACGGCATGACAACGGACAGGGTTGGCATACGACTGGGATGGGAGGCTGGCTTTTTGGTCGTCACATTTCCCGAATCATCAGCTCCATTTTTTGCACCCATCGGTACTTTGATCTCGCACTGTTCCATGATGAGCCCTGCCTTATTTTTAGTTAGTTATGAGACACCTGCGGATGGCGGTGAGTATATAGCCAGTAAATACCGCCTGGGATCGAGATCACCACCAGCAACAGTCCAAGCAAAATCGAGACAATCAGTGCATCGTGTGTCGCTACCCCGGCAAAGGCCAGCGCTGTGACCATGCCTGCTTCACGCACCCCCCAGCCGGCTACGGAAATAGGCAACACGGTAATCAATCCAATTGGCGGGGTCAGCACCACACATTCGAGCAGACCGATGGAAATTCCAAGCCCGCGCGCCACTTCATAAATGGCTATCCCGGTCATGGCATGCATTACGATAGACAATATGACAATCTCGATGGCGCGTCGCGGGGCGCGCGTGATTTGGTGTGCCTCGGCAGAGATGTGGCGGATCTCTTCAGTGACGCGCCAACCACAGAATCGACTTGGAATTTTCCGGAAGTAATAGAGCGTGGCAAAGCCCGCGATCATAACCACAGCGGCGAGGATGACCGCCAGGCGCAATAACGGATTGTCCACAAACTGATGAAGAAGCGGATAAGTGATCAGCATGAACAAGGCCAGCGCCACCAGCGCGATCAGGCGATCGAGTAGAACAGAGTTGATCGCCGTGCGCAGCTGAAATCCATGATGCCGGATGTGCCAGATGCGCATTGCATCTCCGCCTATCGAGGATGGTAGCGTCTGATTAAAAAACAAACCGATAAACATGATTTTAAAGGCTACAAGCAGTCGCACCGGTGCCGATATTATCTTGATCAGCATGGACCACCGTACAGCACCGGCCATGGCTTGCAGCAAAAGAATCGCCGCTGCGAAAAACAGATATCCATAGGACGCCTTTTCAAGGGTATCTTGGACCTCCTGAAAATTAACCTTGCTGAAGAGATAGCCCAGCAGTGACACCGAAACAACCGTCTTCAGTGTTACCAATATCCAATGTTTCAAACCAGACACTCCCTATTCTTTTTTTCGTCAGCGCCCGCACGGAACGCTGCAAAATCAAATGCCAACGCACCGAATTTAGTGTACCGACCGACCCAACGAGACTTGCTATTGGTGATCATCATTAATTTTTCCATTCATCCCAATGCTGTTTACTTAACCGTGTGTAATGAGTGGAATTTATCTCAAGTTGAACGGTAATGCCATTAATGCTTATAGCGTTATTAGAGAGAAATTCAGCCTTGCCTCGACGATGCTCCAAGCAGTCTCCGGTAAAGTCCGAAAATCGCAGCTAACAGTGTGCCGGTATGTGTCAAACGCAACACCTCGCCGTCAGAGGCGACCAGGGCATCGTTCTCCAGATCATCGATTTTGGTTTCCAGAAATTGTGCGCCGTCGAGCCGGCTCAGGATAGCCCTTCTATCCATTCCGTCCGGCTGAGAATCAACCAGCATGAGAATGCGGATGGAAGGGATGTCCTCTCGCAGCGCGGGATAAGTCTGGATGTACGCGACAGCGAGGGAAGTATGGATCAATACAATAGCAACACCTTCCATGACTTCTGCATATCCACAGGCAATCGCGGCAGTTACCAGCAACAACGGGCACAGCAACAGGGTTGCAAACAACCAGAAAATCTCCTTTTTGACCAAGGCGATACGCCACAGCAGCACATGCGCCACCATCGCCGAAGCGAACAGTAATACTCCTGCAATAAGCACATATGATTTCATCGGCTATGGAATGTTCAGTCCGCCTTCAGGGACGTGGAATGATTTCGAATACTGGGACAGAATAATGGGACACAGCGCTGCAACAACCTGAACCGGTCTGTTGCATTGTTAAACCGCCATGCCTCAAGCCTGCAATCAGATGCAGATTCTCCAAACTGTGACGTATCTCCGCCAATAAACAGCAAAATCACATTATCCTCGCTCGCGGGTTATTTGCTGCATCCGGTCGAGTCGTGAACGAAATATAAGCCGAGCACCATTTTGGCAGAATACATGGTCACTCTTGCAGAGGCTGGTCACAAAAAGTTCACATGCAACGGCTTCGGTTCTTTCCCCGGCTGTATCCGCTCAATGCCTTTCGCATGCCTGTCCAGCGCCACGCTCACATAATGCTGAATCGGTAACGTCCCCATCATCGTCTGGGCATCGAACGCGGGTGATGCGAGATAGTCCATGGCGCGCCAGTAGCGGTCAGACTTCCAGATATCAATGAACCGCTCCTCGGTGAAATTGCCGATATGCAGCTTCGAGTAGCGCGCATTAAAGAACATCCCGGACGGTGCAACAAGGCCGCTACCGCTGATTTGCAGCAAGAACGGTGGCCCGTAAAAGCGCTGGTAGGGCGGTTTGTCGCCATCGCGAATTTTATCCCACTTGACGATGATCTTGGTTCGCTCGTTGCTCATGGCCTCCGCCTGGTTTAACAGGCCATATAATTCCTCGTACTTGCTGTAATCTATGCCGAGCGTATGCTGCTCATCGTCCGAGCAGTGTTTGATCACTGCATAGTCGACACCGAGATCCAGTCCGAGCTGGGCGAACGGGATGATCTCGTCCTTGAATTGTGGCATGAGCACCATCTGAATTCCGAGCGTCACGCTCAAACCCTTGCGCTTTTTTAGGTCAACAGCATACTTGATATGCTTCATGGCACGGTCAAATACCTCGGTATGCTCCGGTCCTTTGTACATGATTGTGGCGTAGCTTTCAGGTCTGCCTGCAGCAACGGTGAATCGCACCCAAGTAAGGTGCGGCAACACCTGCTCAATCTTCTCCGGCTCCCACTCCCAGGCATTCGTCGCGTTTCCCACATCAATGCCAAGTTCTGCCGCGTGTTGAATGAAGGGTACATATGCATTTGACAGCGTGCTTTCCCCGTCTGAAACGAGCGATAAACTACGCACGCCGATGGCGGCGAAATCATCCGCCAGATTCAACGCGTGGATAGTCTTGATGCTGCTTCGCGCCTGCGACTCCTGCATCATCGCATAACAGAACGAGCACATGGCCCCGCATGCGCGTGTCAAGGCCATATCAACGCTCACTGGCGCGATACGCTCGCCGGCCTCCCAAGCCTGTATACGGTCAACGTGATAGGACAGCTTATGCGAGTCCAGAATGAGCGAGCCTTCCTGTGTCTCAATTGCTGCGCTCATGCTTTCACCTCAATGCCGCGCAGGTTCCGCAGTGAGTTGCGGTCGCCCAGCGGTTCCAACCAAACAACGAGACCCGGGTCAATCGTCTCCTTGAGAGTTGCCTCAATATCCAGCAGCAATGTCCCGCGCTTGCCTGCAGGTATTGATTCCAAGAGGCTCACAAGGATCTGCCCGTCCCGGTTTGCTGCTGCTATGACGATATTATCGTCCAAGGCCAGGAAGCCGGTGTGCAAAGTAGCCACGACGCGCGTGAGTCGCTCCGCGTCCGACAACTGCCGCCATGCGGGACCCGGCGACGGAATGTTCGTATATGCATCCCCAAGACTAACCATAGTGTGTTACCTCGTGCTGTGTAAAGTTAATTAGGGGTAATTCAGTCATGTAAACACCGGTTATGCCAAGGAGATTCCAGAAGTTTGATATTCCCGAGATTATGCTTCAACCAATACTTGCAGGGTTTGGCTTTTGACTTTCACCGATTGTGGTAATGACCATTGGGGGTACTTACCTATGGTAGAACTCTCCATGTTCAACCAACTAAAAAACCAACTGTTACAACTGGTTAATAAATAATATTGATTCTTTGCAACCGTTCAACTTTACTCTGAAATACTGCCTTTTACAAGCTCAAACTCAACTGACCTTGCCCCTGTAATCCGTACTTCTTAACGCGCTCATTATGCGGTTTTCTTCAACTGTGCCGCAAACCAGTTTTTCTCGAACTGCATCGGACTGATGTAACCCAGTGTCGAGTGAAGGGAGCCTCTATAAATCCAAACTACGTCGCGATACTGCGTTACTCATAAAATTTTAACGCTTACATATCAAACATATGCGGCGCGCTAAAATTTTCTTCGCGCCTTGTCTCGCTTAGTATTTTGGATTTATAGAGGCTCCCTGAAGTCTTCTGTGGTTGTAGTACGTCAGCCAGCCAATCACCTCATCCATCGCCTGGCGTCGTGTTTCAAACCGCATGCCGTACAACCTGCCTACCTCCAACGACCCCCACAAGCTTTTCGTTGGCGCATTGTCCCAGCAGTTCCCTTTGCGGCTCATTGAGCTTTACATACCGTATTCTGTCAGTGCGTCCTAGAATGCGTGACTGCAATACTAACTGCCACGATCCGAATGGAAGATTTATGATGGCTGGCTGATTGCTAAACAAAAGGAAAAACTGGTAGCATGAAAGCCACCTTCTGGAAGACGAAAAACCGAGGGTAGCATCAATCCATCTTCAAGCGAAACTCCATCATTAAACGCGAAAAACAACATGACCGTACAACAGTTAGCTGCAGCCAAAGAGTGCCACTCCCAAGGCGACGTTGCAAAAGCGGCAGCTTTGTACGATGCACTGTTGATGGTCAATCCAAACGACCCTGAAATATTGAGTTACTCCGGTTTAGCCTGTTTGCAACTGGGCAATTTTTACGAAGCGTTCGTGCGCCTTACTCTTGCTTTGAAGAACAGTCCAGACCAGCCTGGTTTGATCAACCTTTTGGGGTTGGCGCTATTTGAACTTGGGCGTTATGAAGAAGCTTGCGAGCGCTTTAAGGAGGCTATCCGGGTAAATCCGGACTACGCCGACGCTTATTGCAATATGGGGCGAACCCTGTTGAGGCAAGGGCGGGATATGGCGGCTCAGAATAGCCTCAATAAGGCGATCCAATTGAACCCCGAGCATGGAACGGCCTTTCAACTACTTGCCACATTTTATAGCGGCCATGCGAAGTTAATTTTCATATCTAATTACTATCAAAGACTGGCATGGTATTTTCTGAAACAGGCTCCTAGCAGCGAGTGGTTGCGCGTGAGGCATACTTTTTTTTGCAGCCCGCAAAAGGCATTCGACACGGCTCGTCAAGGTAATCGTGTCCAGGAGACCAGTGCAGCAAGCAGTCAGCAGATATGTTATTACTTCGGCGAGCCATTCCCGGATGCACCCGCCAATCTGATCTACATGCCACTGGAGTATCAGGCATTTGCAGCAT
>Ga0172380_10003538_pt1 | contig 21320 bp, 23 predicted proteins | sample Leawe162metaG_FD_119747 | JGI IMG/M metagenome (GOLD analysis project Ga0172380, IMG submission 119747) | Leachate microbial communities from a municipal landfill in Southern Ontario, Canada - Leachate well 162 metaG | ecosystem: Engineered > Solid waste > Landfill > Unclassified | place... | reverse complement strand
CTGGTTGAAATCAGCCGGAAATACCTGCTGGCGTTAAGCCGGGAAGAGATGGATGTTGTCCAGGCCCATTTCAGTCGTTTGGGACGTAATCCCACGGACATTGAACTGGAGATGATTGCTCAGACCTGGTCGGAACACTGCATCCACAAGGTCTTCCGCGGCGTCATTGAGTATGAGGAAGACGGCCGAAAAGAGGTAATTGACAATCTTCTGAAGAGCACCCTTTTCCGGGAGACTAAAGAACTTAATAAGCCTTACTGCCTTTCGGTTTTTAAGGACAACGCCGGCGTGGTTGAATTTGACCGGGAATACGGGGTCGCTTTCAAGGTGGAAACCCACAACCACCCCTCGGCCCTGGAGCCGTACGGCGGAGCGGAAACCGGAATCGGCGGAGTCATCCGGGACATCCTGGGCGCGGGCCTGGGCGCGAAACCGATTCTCAATACCGACGTTTTTTGTTTTGGACCGCTTGATTATCCTTACGATAAACTACCTCCCTCCGTTCTGCACCCGCGGCGGATTTACAAGGGAGTGGTGAGCGGCGTGCGTGATTACGGAAACCGGATGGGCATTCCCACGGCCAACGGCGCCATCCTTTTTGACGAGGGTTATCTGGCGAATCCCCTGGTTTATTGCGGTACCCTGGGGCTTATTCCCCGGAATAAGATTGAGAAAGAAGTTAAGCCGGGAGACTTGATTTTGGTCGTCGGCGGACGGACCGGCCGGGACGGTATTCACGGCGCCACCTTTTCCTCTTTGAGTTTGCAGAAAGGAATTTCCGCCAGCGTGGTCCAAATCGGCGCGCCGATCACCGAAAAGAAATTTCTGGATGTTCTGTTGGTGGCCAGGGACCGGAATCTTTTCCGTTCCATTACCGACTGCGGCGCCGGCGGACTCTCTTCCGCGGTCGGCGAATTAGGCAGCGAGACCGGTGCCGACGTTCACTTGGAGCAAGTGCCGCTTAAGTACGCCGGGCTGGCCCCTTGGGAAATCTGGGTTTCCGAAGCGCAGGAACGGATGGTCTTGGCCGTGCCGCCGGAGAATAAGGAAGTTATTAAAGCTCTTTTTGCTTCCGAAGGAGCGGAAGCTACCTTCATCGGAGAGTTTACCGGAACCGGAATCTTCCGCCTGTTCTATAAAGAGAGAGAAGCCGGAAATTTGACAACCTCTTTTTTATATGACGGTCTGCCCAGAATTCGGAGAAAGGCAATTTACCGGACGCCTTTGTTCCGGGAACCGGACTTACCCCTTAAGCCTGATTATCCGACTATCCTGAAGTCGTTGCTCAGCCATCACAATATTGCCGGCAAGGAGAAGGTTATCCGGCAGTACGACCATGAAGTCCAGGGCCAGACCGTTCTAAAACCGCTGGTCTCTTTCGGCGGTCCTTCGGATGCGGTTGTTCTTAAGCCGCTTTATACCAAAGGCAAGAAGGGAATCGTTGTTTCCAACGGCGTAAACCTGTACGGTAAACTTGACCCGTATCTTTCCGCGGCTAACGCCATCGATGAGGCCCTGCGTAACCTGGCCGCGGTCGGCGGAGATATTCAAAACGCCAGCCTGCTGGATAATTTCTGCTGGGGTGATACCGGAGACCCGGAGATTTTGGGTGGTTTCGTCCGGGCAGCCCGCGCTTGTTATGAAATCGGCCTCGGTTTCGGAACGCCTTTCATTTCCGGTAAAGACAGCCTTAACAACTATTTTGTGACCGAAGAAGGAGTGCGAATTTCTATCCCCCCTACCCTGCTTATTTCCGCCGTATCCGTTATCCGGGATGTCAACCGGGTGGTTTCCATGGATTTAAAAGGAGCGGGAAATTTCGTTTACCTGTTGGGTGAAACCAAAGGCGAGGAATTAGGCGGTTCTCACTATCTTAAGATATTGAAACGGGACGGCGGCCGGGTTCCGGAAGTGAATGTTACTCAAGCCAAAAAAAGGATGGTTGCTTTGCACGAAGCGATAAATTCAGGGCTGGTTCTTGCCTGCCACGACCTTTCCGAGGGAGGACTTGCCGTTTCCGCCGCGGAAATGGCTTTCGGCGGGATGACCGGACTGGAGATAGATTTAAAGCAGGTTATTTATTCCGGTTCGGCCCGCTCGGACGCAATCCTCTTTTCCGAATCGGCCAGCCGGTTTCTGGTGGAAATTTCTCCGGTAAACCAAACCAAGTTCGAGAAATTATTTGCCCGCCGGTCTTTCAGTTGCGTCGGTGAAACCCTAAAGAAACCGGTTTTGAAGGTAAAAGGCCTGGATAGAAAAACTCTTATCTCCGAAGACCTGAAATCTCTCTTCCGGGTCTGGAACGATTCTCTGCCCTGGTAGTTGTTGTCCCGCCTTATTTTTTCCGCCCCTGTTTTTGCCGCTAAAAAGTGGTAAAAAGATGAAAAACGTGGTACCATAACAATTGAAATGAGAATGAACAAAAAAGGTTTTAGTCTGTTGGAAACTTTGCTGGCGCTCTTTTTTGTGCTCATTGCCATTGTTGGTCTAGCCAAAAGTTTCAATAATACCGCGTATTACAACCGGATAACGCACAATCGCTATTTGGCGAGTCAATTGGCAGTTAATAAGATAGAGGAGTTACGGAATATGTCTTATGCGGATATGCTGTCTTCAACTGGAACGGATGCGGTAAGCGTCGCCGGGGTTTCCTTCAACCGGAGTTGGATTGTGAGCGGTTTGATAGACGACCCGGCTGACGGATTAGCGCCGGCTGACGGCGACCCGGATGATTACCGCAATATCACGGTAGTGGTTACCTGGACGCAGGAGGGAAGAACCCCGGCGTTGTCGGAAAGTCTTACGACCCGCAGGACTAAGCCTTTAATATGATAATACCGATTCGCCTTCAACCAGATAGCATCGTTGTCGACTGCGCCGTACCTGCGGAAACGGCAGGTTCGGCAACCGCAGACTCCCTGCCATCCGCCGAAGAGACGCAAGCAGGTGCAACTTCTGGCAGGGTTGCCCTGCGTCTTCGGCTGCGTCGGCGTACATCGTTGTACGCCTCCTGGCCTCATCCTTGGATGCCTTGCTCTCTGATTGAATTCGAACCGGTATATGATAATTTTGAACGCAAATTATGGTAACGAATGTTTTTTGGAAAAGGAGAGCGGGATTTACGCTTATTGAAGTACTCATCAGCACTTCTATCATGGTCGTTGTTTCAGCCAGCATTATTGGTATTTTGCATACCGCCAGAATCTATTATTCAACGGAGAATCAACTTGTTTCCAACGAGGGGTCTGCTTCTTTATTTTTAACCGTGCTTGAAAAAAGCGTAAGACAGGCGAGTATCTGTACCGTATATGACAGTTCGACCGGTTTGAATCCCGTTGCTTCCGGAACCTGTTTATATCTGCTCGACAGAAATGGCACGCCAAGCAGTTCTTCCGACGATATAACTCATTGGTTCTATCTTTCCGGAAACGAAATTTACTGGCAGACCGTCCCGGGAACCACCAAAAGGCTTGTTTCTAACGCGGCTTTTTTAACTTTTATCCAGGATAATCTTTATATTCAGGTTTTTTTTCAAATATCAGGAAAACCTGTTTTGAACTATCAGACAAGTTTTATGCTGAGAAACTAAGATGAATAAAAAAGGAGCCGTTCTGATTCTGAGCTTGATAGTTCTGACTTTAAGTTTAATAATGACCGTAAGTTTAACGGGTGTGGTTTCAAACCAGGGCAGAAACGAATTAAGGCAGGCCCAGGAAGCGGAATTGTTCGCGGCGGCAGAAGGCGGCATCGAAGAGATAAAATGGCGTTTTATAAATAGCGTTCATCCTTCCGGATGGACGGCCGGAATACCGCAGCATCAGATCGGGAACTGCCTGGTTACGGTAAGCGTAACCGGTCCGGATGCCAATAATTATTATCTGGCAACTTCAATCGCCGGTTTTCCGGCCGGTTCAAACTTAACCAGGGCTGTGGCAATCAGAGCGATTCCGCCGGGATTCCTTTCTTTTTCGCAGTGGATGTTTTTTGTTAACAACGCCCATCTTACTATCGGAACCGGCGCCGAGGTGTGGGGGTTAATTCATTCTAATCGGAATATAATGATTTATGGGCCGGGAACAATTTTTCATAATAATATAGAAGCGGTCAACAATATTCTTTACTATAACGGCGCTTCGCAAAGCAACACGATTTATTACGGAACGCATATCGAAGGGGCGGGTTATATTCCGATGCCCACTTCTTCCCAGATGGCCGATCTGAAGAGTTATGCCCAAGACGGCGGATACTATTCCAGCGGAAACCTTACGGTGGAATTCATTTCAGACGGAACCGTAAAACTTAACGGCGGTTCACCGCAGGTTCTACCTTCCAGTGGAGTAATTTACGCGGAGCGGGAAATTAATATTTCCGGAACCGTCCACGGCCAGGTTACGGTTGTTTCCGGCCGAACCATTAATGTTACCAACAACCTTAAATACAGTAGTTTAGCTGTTCCGCCGGCTCCCGCCAGACCGGATTGTCTCGGGCTGATTGCCGAACAGAATGTTTATCTTCCCGATTCTGCGCCTTATAATCTGGAAATAGACGCGGCCATGCTTTCCCGAACCGGAAAGGCTTACGCCGGACTTTCTTCGGCAAAAGGAACCCTGATTATTCGCGGCGCGATCGCGGCTGACACCATGTCTTATTTCGCCAATACTTCCGGACACGGGTATAACATCAGGAAATATTATTATGATAATAATTTAATTAATTATCCGCCCCCGCATTTTTTACCGGCTGTTCCGGGCGCGGGGTTTAAAGACTGGCGGGACATGGGAGGGTAAAGTATCGGTGAAAAAAACAGGCCGGGGGATTGAATATCATGAAAAAAAATAAACTAAAAATAAGATTTAAGGAAATAAATTTTCAAATAATTTTATTGTTGCTGGCTGTTTTTGTATTTCTGGTTATTTTCTGGCACGACAGGTGGATTTTAAATAAGGTTGTTAAACCTGTTTCGCAAACAACCCGGAATATTGAGCAAACGCCGACAGAGGCGCCTTCGGAACCATTACCGGAAGAAGGAGTAAGTCAGGCCGGAAAAAAAGAAGTGTCGCCGGCGATAAATTTTAAATCGTACGAGCAAGAGAGAAAAGAAGAGGAAAAGGACAAGGGAACACCAATCAGTTAGGGGGATGGGTATTTTCAGATGAACGCAAAAAACGTATCAGGCAGGGAATTTATCGGCAATCTTCTGGTTGGCCGGGGACTTTTGAGTAAAAAGCAACTGGACCGGGCGCTGGAAATTCACGAAAAAGAACGAGAATTACTCTTGGGCGAAGTTATGCAGGGGATCGGCTTGATAAAAGAAGAAGAGATCGTGGAAACGATTCTCCTTCAGTATAATATTCCGTACCTCTCGCCCTTGAATTATCAACCGAATCCTTCTGCTTTGGCGAAGGTTGACAAGGAATTCGCGGAAAAAAATTATATTTTTCCGATTGATATAATAGACAACGTTCTGATGGTAGTGTCTTGCCGCCCGTTTAACGATACGGCGTGTGAAATTCTGGGAGATAAATTAAACTGTGAAGTGCGGTGTTTCCTGGGTTGCGTTCCGGATATTAGGAAGGCGATAAAAAAATACTATGCCTGAAAAATCAGAGAAATTGGCAACCCCGGAAGAAAGCCCGGTTATCAGGTTAACCGACGTTTTGCTGGTTGAGGGTATTAACCGAAAAGCCAGCGACATTCTGATAGAACCCCTGGAAAACGAAGTCCGTATTCGTTACCGGGTAAACGGTTTCCTGCAGCACGGGTTTAAGTTCCCCCATCATTTTCTTTCCAGTTTTTTAATCCGGATTAAAGTAATCGCAAAACTCGATATTTCGGAAAGCAGGCTTCCGCAGGACGGCCGGTTTAAGATAAGAACCGGCGAAAAAGTGGTTGATTTTCGCGTATCGGTGGTGCCTTCCAGTTTCGGAGAGAAGATAGCCCTTCGGATTCTCGATAAATCCAGCCTTCTTTTTAACATTGACGAACTGGGTTTTGACGAGGACGCGGTTAATTTACTGAAAGAATCAGCCCGAAAACCATACGGAATGATTCTTGTCTGCGGTCCGACCGGCTGCGGAAAAACAACAACTCTTTACTCCCTTCTTCATTTACGGGATGAGCCGTCCGAAAACATAACCACGGTAGAAGACCCGGTAGAGTATGAAATACCGGGCATTAATCAAGTCGCAATAAATCCTTCTATCGGACTTACTTTTGCCGCTTCTTTGAGGTCTATCCTGCGGCAGGACCCGGATATTATTATGGTGGGAGAAATCAGGGACGCGGCCACGCTGGATGTCGCCATTAAGTCGGCCCTGACCGGACACCTGGTCTTGTCCAGTTTTCACGCAATGGACTCTGCGGGCACGATTACGCGTTTACTCAATATGAAGGCGGAGCCATTTCTGATTACCAGCTGCGTTTTACTTGTCGCTTCACAACGATTACTGCGCCGGTTGTGTCCGTCCTGCCGCCAGCCGTATCACCCTGATTCCGTAATGTGCCAGAAACTTAAAATCGAACCGGACGGTTTTACTTTTTACCGGCCGCAGGGATGTTCCGTATGCAATAATTCCGGGTATTCCGGCAGGTTGGGCATTATTGAGGTTTTACCGCTTACCGCCGAGATAAAAGACTTGATTTTAAAAAGAGCTTCCGAAACGCAAATAAGAAAGAAAATGGGTGAGTTGCAGATAAAAACATTATGGAAACAAGGCAGTGACAAAATCACTTCCGGAGAAGTTTCCGTTGAAGAATTTTTAAGGGTGATTGCCGAAGATGAAAAATAAAGAATTAATATTTCCCAAACTTAATCTTACCCGGTTAATTCCCCAAAAGGAAGCGCTTGCGCTCGTTCCGGAAGATGCTGCCCGGAAGTATAAAATACTGCCGGTTTCGGTGATCGGTAAGATTTTGACAATCGCCACATCCGAACCAGGGAATATATTTGTTTTTGATGATTTAAACCTGATTACATCCTATGAAATAAGGATCTGCCTGGCGGGTATAAATGAAATTTCGGAAAGTATCGATAGGTGGTATAAAAAAGAATTATTGTCCGATATGTTAAGTGAACCGGAAGAGCTTCCACCGGTCAAAGCGGAAGTAGAAAACAACGCTATCCCGGATGAAGTAAAAAATGAATCAGACATCGGGGAATTGATTAAAAAAATTGAAAAAGAAAAATTTGAAGTTTTAACGGAAGAAGAAACGGCGGTTAAAATAGAGGATAGGGCGATTATTACCGCCCGGCTAGAAGAGTCGCCGATCGTAAAACTTGTTGAGCGTATTATACTTAACGCCTACCGAAAGAGAGCCAGCGATATTCATTTAGAACCCTACGAAAAAAGATTCCGGATTCGTTATCGGATAGACGGTATTTTATACGAAGAAGGGAATATCCCCCTTGATTTGATGCGTGCCGTGATCGCCCGTATTAAAATTATTTCCAATCTCAATATTACCGAAAAAAGGATTTCTCAGGACGGTCGGTTTAAAATGACTCTGGAAAATAAAGAGATTGATTACCGGGTCAGTATTTTACCGATTAGTTTTGGAGAAAAAATTGTTATGCGGGCGCTGGATAGCTCCATTCTCTCCCTGAAATTATCCGATCTGGGATTCTTGTCCAGCGAATTTAAAAAAATTGAAGAGGAAGTACGTAAGCCTTACGGAATGATTTTAGTGACGGGTCCCACCGGCAGCGGAAAATCAACCACACTCAGCGCGATTATCAGCGAATTAAATACACCGGACCGCAACATTATGACGATTGAAGACCCGGTGGAGTATCAGATTCCGGGTGTTACCCAGATTTCGACTAATCCCGTTATCGGATTTGCGTTTGCCGAAGGTTTAAGGAGCCTTTTACGCCAGAGTCCTGATATTATCATGATCGGAGAAATCAGAGATTTAGAAACCGCGGATATTGCCGTTAAAGCCTCCCTGACCGGACAGTTGGTTTTGAGTACCCTCCATACAAATGATGCCGCAAGCGCTATCAACAGACTGATTGATATCGGCATGGAACCGTTCCTGCTGTCGTCTTCGATAATTATGATTCTGGCCCAAAGACTGATGCGAAAAATATGTAGGTTCTGTCGTCAGGAGGTAGAAATTCCGGAAACAGTTCTGAAGAATTCGGGAATTGAGATACCGCAAAAACAGATATTCTACGCCGGTAAGAGATGTGAAAAATGTCATAACACGGGTTATTACGGAAGAGTGGCGATCGGAGAAGTCTTGCTTATGGATAATGAAATCAAAGAACTGGCGATCAGACGCGCTTCTTCTGATGAAATTAAGGAAAAAGCGGTTTCCAGGGGAATGGTTACCTTGCGGGACAACGCCATCATTAATCTTAAGCTTGGGATAACAACCCTGGAAGAGGTGATGAGGGTAACTACGGAAAAATAGGGAAACAGTAAAAAATAACAACTCCGGTTTTTATTGACAAGCATTCAGAAAAGAGCGTACAATCTTAACATGGTTGGACTAAACATAGAGAGCGGATGCCTGCAAGCCGTTTCCATTTCGGTTCGGAAAAGACAGGTTGAAGATATCGCGTTTTGTGAATTGGATATCGATCAGGATGCAGCCGTGTCTCTTCCGGAAGGGTTTAAAGAATTATTGCTTGTTCCTCCCCTCAAAAACGATAAAGATGTCTGTATTTCGGTGGGAGGGGAAGGGGTAGTGGTTCGCTACCTCTCGATTGAGAATTCACCGAAGGAAAACATAGACACAACAATCCAGAAAAATTTTGAAAGCCGGATTCCTTTCAAAAAAGAAGAGGTATATACCGATTATCAAATTTTGGGAAAAGGGCGCGAAAAAAAATTTACAAAAGTGGCGTTGGTGGCGGCTCAAAAATCATTGGTTAACGAAAAAGTCGGTTTGGCCGCGGCCGCGGGTTTATCCGTGAAAGCGGTTGAAACGGAAAGCACAGCTTTGCTTAACGAATGGTTTTATAATAATCAGGGTAAAGATAACGGCGAAATAATAGGCCTGCTTAACATCGGATTCGATACGACTAATTTCAACATTGTTTACGGGCAGGCGCCGTTATTGAGCCGGGATATTAAATTCGGGATTCTGCCGCTTTTGAAAATTGCGAGCAAAAATAATAACCTTAAAATTTCCGAAAATTTGAAATTGTTCCGGGGAACGAATTTTTTAAAAGAAGGGCCCTTCTTTTCGTGGCTTGAGGGAAACATAGACCATCTTTCGGAAGAAATAAAACTTTCTTTTGAGTATTCCAAGAACCAGGTCGGAAGGATTCCGTCAAAGATTTATCTGGCCGGGCACTTAAAAGAAATTTCGGGTTTGTCGGATGTTCTGGCCGAAATCCTGGGTGTGGAAATCTTTACGTATAATCCTTTTTCAAATATCAACGTTGCGCAAAACTTTCTTGAGGCAATTAAAAACAATGAACCCAGGTTCGCCACTACCGTAGGATTGTCCCTGCATGATTAACATAAATCTTCTGCCGCCGGAACTATCCGGCCGAAAAAGTAAGGCGCCGGTAAAAACAACGCCCGATGTTATTTTCATGATAGCCGGTTTGATTGTTTTTCTGATGCTTATCTTGGGTGTGAAGTTTAAATCCGATTGCCGTAAAGAAAAATTATCATTGGCCGGATTAAGTTCGGCGCTTCAGGAAATTCAACCGGAAGCGGAAAAAATAAAGAAGATGAAAGAAGAAATCGGCGGCATTCAGAAAAAAATGGCTCCGCTGGTTAATGACGTCAACAACCGGATTATCTGGTCGGAAATATTTAATCAGACGGAATCTATTTTGCCGAAAACGGTCTGGTTGAATCAGCTGGTTTTAGAGCAAAGGCAGGTCACAGTTCAACCGACAGCGCCCGCCAAGGCGCCGGTGAAAAACGATTCTCCGCAGTCGACGACGGCCCAGCTCCCGACGGAATTAATTACCTATTTAGTCATTGATGGCTCCGCTTATTCAAACAACAAAAAAAGCTCTCTTAACGCGGTGGCAGATTTTATGAACAGGCTGGGCCAAAATGATTGTTTTACAAAAAATTTTGATTTACCGAAAATGGTTTCCTTGAAAGGAAGGAAGATAGCCCGGACCGAAAAATACGGAAATAAGGTGGGTATGTATGAAATAACCGATTTTAAAGTAGAGTTAAATGTAAAGAAAAAAGATGAAAAAACCGATATCAATTAAAAAAAACGCGCCATTTTTAACCCTGCTCATTTTAATTCTGGGCTTATTTTTTTTCTTTTTACGGCCGGCATATCTTGAATTGGACCGGATAAAAAAAGAGATAGGCGTAAAACAAAAAATGCTGGCCGACAGCAAATCAATAATTGCGGAATCGGAAAAACTGGCCGCTCAACTGGAAGCGGTAAAAAAAAGTGAAATCTTTTATCGGGCGTATTTTGCGAGTGTTTCCGAAACGGATATGTTGAAATGGCTGGCGGGTATCGCCGAAAAATCCGACATTTATTACGCGAAGATTGAACCGGTCGCGGGAAAGAAAAAAGAACCTATCGCGAAAACTGTTTCCCCGCAGACAACTATTTCTGCGAAGGATTTCAGTCTTTCGTTCCAGGTAAGCTATACCCAGTTGCGCAAATTTATGAGAGAGCTGGAAAGAATTAAACATTTCGCAACGGTTAAGTCTTTTAAGATAGACGCGACCTCCGACCCGTACAATCCGGAAACAGAAACAATCCTGAGCTTCCATTACCGTGAAGACGTCGGAATATGAAGATAAAAAAAACGGAGATGCTTAAATTGTCAGCCCTGTGTATCGGGATAGCGATTTTTACTCCGGGTCTGTTATGGGGAGCGAACAAAGACCCTTTTCTTCCGTTAATATCCGAGACAACGCCGCTTCCGATTGAAATATCTGAACTTTCGTTGGAACCGAAACCTCTCCTCCAGGCGATATTAATAGGCGGAAAAAAGAAAGGGGCTATTATTAATAACCATTATTTAATGGAAGGAGATGTTATACCGGAAAACCCGGATGTTAAAATTATCAGCATTGAAAAGGGAGGAGTAATTGCTAAACATAGACTGAATGAATATCAACTTAAAATATGGAAATTTTACCCGATTATCAAAGATGACAAAGAACAGAAAAAAACGAGGTAAAGAATGAATATAAAAAAAATATTGTTAACGTTCAGCATCGCCGGTTTATTCTTCGTTTCTCCCGTTTCGCTAAATGCGAGAGGGGAAAATGTGTATCTTGATGTCAGCGCGGCGCCGGTTACGGAAGTATTGAGGGGGATAAGTCAGATCGCAGACGTCGATATTGTGTGGCCCCAGGAATTGGAGGGAAAACTTGTTACCGTGAAATTAGATAACGTCCCTTGGGAAAAAGCGTTAACCATAATCCTGGATTATTGCGGGTATATCTACCAGAAAGACGGAAACCTGGTTCGGGTGAAACTAAAAGAAAAACCGGTTATCCTGGAGGAATCGCTGGAAACAATCGTCATTCCCCTATCTTTTGCCAAAGCAGATACTCTCAAAACATCCGAGGTTTTGAAAGCGTTGGTTTCGAAAGACGGAAAGATAGAAAGTGACAATCAGACAAACAGTCTTGTTATCATTGCCCATCCTTCGCAAATCCCGGAGATAAGGAATTTAATTAAAAAATTAGACATTGAGATTTCGCAGATAATGATTGAAGGGTATATCTTGGAAACAAACAGTTCCTACCTGCGGGAAATGGGTGTAAACTGGGATTTTAGCAATATTCAACTTATGGGTTCGGCAGTCGGTGATTTAACCTATCTACCGGATAAAAATATAGCCGCGCCGGGTAATTTTTCGCTTGGTTATCTTGCGGAAAAAAAGTTTTTGGCAACCCTTAAGTTTTTGGAAAGCAAAACCGACACCCGTATTCTTTCTCAGCCAAGGATTGCCACCATAAACAACAAAGAGGCCGTAATTTTAGTCGGTAAAAAAGTGCCGATTCAAACGGTTACATCTACCACCGGCGGAACAACAACTTCAATCCAGTACATCGATACCGGGGTTAAGCTTACCGTAACCCCCACTTTGAGCGACAATGAAAATATTCTTCTTACCATTCATCCGGAAGTAAGCGATATCGCCGGAGAGATAGGCGGCAATCCGATTATCGCTACATCGGAAGCAAATACAACCGTTCTTATTAAAACAGGCCAGACTGTAGTTATCGCCGGTTTGTTAAAAGAGAGCAAACCGCATACCGCTTCCGGCCTGCCTTTTTTACGAAAGATTCCGGTTCTGAAATGGTTTTTCGGCCAGGAAAAGAAAGGATTGGAAGAAACAAGAGAGTTGGTCTTTTTTATTAACACGAAAATCATTAAAAACTGGGAAACCGTTTCTCCGCCAAAAACAATCTCCGAATCCAAGATAGACTAATGGGGGTTTGACGTAAAATTAGCATAAAAAAAAGGGCGGAGACTTTTCTTTCTCTCCGCCCTTCAGCGCGCCTCTTTTCCTCGATTACTATGTTTACCCGATCGGTGCTCCCGCCGCGTTTGTTACCCGAATAACACCACTTTCGTCAGCAAAAAAGACACGGTTTCCGGTAACGCCAGCCGTTACGGGAGTTGCGGTAAGCGTGTATGTATTTCCGGTCGCTCCTAATACATAGACAAATGTATATCCCTGTTTGGTTCCGCTTCCCAAAACCGTATCAATATACGGAGGGGTTGCGGTTGACAGGTCCGCCAGTGCCGCCGGATAGGTGGGGGGTGACTGAGCAGCCTGGAAACTTCCAAGCGAGGTAACCAGCGTGTGCATGTTACCTATCGCCGCGCCTTCATTCGCGTTCAACCTTGTCCGAAGCAGGTTTGGTATGGCGATTGCCGCTAAAAGCGCAATAATCGCCACCACAATCATTATCTCAACCAACGTAAATCCCTTCTTATTAAGCTTTTTCATTTTTCTCACCTCCTTCTAATTATAATAATACCTCGGATACTTCAGGTTTGTCAATGGTATGCGTGTCGTACACGCGAACGTTGGACGTGTTATTTGACCAATTCCGAAATTTTAAATATCGGCAGTAATATCGCCAGAGCGATTCCGCCGATAACGATACCCAAGAATACCATAATGATCGGTTCAATTAAACTCGTGAGGCTGCTTACGGCGGCGTCGACCTCAGTTTCGTAAAAATCAGCCACTTTTTCAAGCATTTCATCCAGAGCCCCGACTTCTTCGCCGACCGCAATCATCCGGGTAACCATTAACGGAAATATTCCGCATTTTGCCAGCGGTTCCGCGATCGGCTGACCTTTTTCAACATTTTTGCTTGCTTCGATAACCGCGATTTCTACTACTTTGTTTCCCGAGGCGGCTGCCACAATTTTCAAGCTTACCAGAATGGCAACGCCGCTCCTAACAAGAGTGGAGAGCGTCCGGCAAAATCTTGCTACGATGATTTTCTTTATTATTTTACCGAAAACCGGTAAACGGAAAAGCAGCCGGTCAATCTTTAAACCCCCGGCGGGCGACTTTTTGTACAGTTTAAAAATGTAAATTAAGATAATAATCCCGATAACAAGAAAAACGAAATAATGTCGGAAAAGTTCGCTTATTTTCAAAAGAACAAGTGTCGGAAGCGGCAGTTTACCGCCAAGACTTTCGAAAATCCCCTTAAAAGTGGGAACGACTTTTAAAAGAAGAAAGGCCGTAACAAAAAACGCCATTACCAGAACCGCCGTGGGATAAGAAAGGGCGGCTTTGATTTTTTTTTGTAATTTGCTGTTTGCTTCAAGATAATCCGAAATACGGTTTAAGATTCGGTCGAGAGTGCCGCTCATTTCACCGGCGCGAACCATGTTAACGTAAAGACCGGAAAAAATTCGCGGGTACTGCTGTAAGGTTTCCGAGAGGCTGTTGCCGGTATTTATTCGTTTTTGCATGTCATCGATAACTGTTTTGAAAATTTTACTTTCTGATTGTTCGGAAAGTATGCCCAGGGACTGATGGATCGGTAATCCGGCTTTGACCATGGTGGCTAATTGACGGGAAAAAGCCGCTATTTCATCTAATTTTATTTTGTGCCGGAAGATACCCATATTTTTATTTATACCCCAGATTTATCGTCTCAGTCAAATCTGATTTACTGCCGTCCGGATTACGAACTCAAGGAAAAGTATAACTTAAAAAAAAGAGAAACGCAAGGGTTGATACCGACTTTACAAGGTTTAAGAAGGCGGAGTATAATCAGGGAGAAGACGCTGGATGGGTTTAGTTTTCGTTTTTGAGTTACAAAGGGAGGCCATATGGGAAAGAAGATTATTTTCGGCGTTGGGTTTTTGGCGTTATTCTTTTTTGCGGCCGGTTGTGCCGGACGGGTGGAATTAAAGAAACCGGTGAAAGCGGCTTCGCCCGAGGCCGTATCTGGAACTGCGGTTGAGAACGTGAACCCGGTTCCGGCACCGACAGAGGGCTTGGCCACAAAAGAAGAACAGGTGAATGCTCTCAAGGGTGAAGGAATACCCGTTGCCATATCGGAAGGGATTACCCGGGAACCGGCGACCGTCGAAGAAAAGGCGGTTTTTAAGACGATTTATTTTGATTTTGACAAGAGCGAGGTCCGGGCCGATGCCCGAGCAGCATTGGAAACAGTGGCCGATTACCTGAAGAAAAATTCGACGGTTAAAATTGTGATTGAAGGTAACTGCGATGAGTTGGGCACGGAAGAGTATAATATGGCTTTGGGTGAGCGCCGCGCCCTTTCCGCCCGACGTTACCTGGTTTCGCTGGGAATTGCTCCGGAGCGGATGGGTACGGTCAGTTACGGCGAGGACCAGCCGGCAGACCTTGTGCACAGTGAAACGGCCTGGGCGTTAAACCGTAACTGCCGGTTTAAGATTATGGAATAGTTTTTGCGGAAGAGCGGAAATGAAAAAAAACGTAGTTTCGGTTTTAGCGTTGGGTTTCTTTTTATTCCATCCTGTTTTTATTGCTGCCGCGGAGAACAGGATACCTTTCCATGGTTTAAAAGCAGTTGCCGTGTTTGTCGAGGATATTGACCAGGAAGCGGTAAAAGACGGATTGAACAAGGAAGAGATAAAAACCGATGCTGAATTAAGGCTTCGCGAAGCCGGTATTAAGGTGGTCCCGGTGGAGAAGTCTTTGGACCTTCTGAATTCACCTTATCTTTACATCATCGTGAACACGGTGAAATTCTCCTCGGGGCTAGAATATGTTTACGGTGCATCGGTACAACTGAAGCAGGTGGTGATGCTCGGGAGGAAAAAACCGGCAAAACCAGCCCTCTTATGGGCTACAACCTGGGAGAAGAGTGACGGAGTGGAAATTACTTTTGTGGAAGACCTGGCCGGGAACGTTCGCACGCATATAAATGAAAAAGTCGACGCGTTTGTTGGTGATTATTTAGCCGAAAACCCCAAAGTTAAATAGTAATTTGTCGGAAAGGAGGAAAAATGGCAATCCGAAATTCATCGGCTCAATGGAAGGGGTCATTGAAGGATGGTTCCGGTATGATGAAGTTGGGCAGCGGCGCTTATGAAGGACCGTTTACGTTTGCTTCACGCTTTGAGACAGGACCGGGGACCAACCCGGAGGAATTGCTCGGCGCGGCGCACGCGGGTTGCTTTTCAATGTTCCTTTCCGCGCTGCTCACCACGGCGGGTTTTCCGCCCCGGCGTGTCTATACAACCGCCGCTGTTCATCTGGACGCCGGTCCCACAATTACATTGATTGAACTAAATACGGAAGCCGACGTGCCCGGTCTTAGCGAAGAAGCTTTTATGGGGCACGCGGAAGCCGCGAAGAAAGATTGCCCTGTTTCCAAAGCGCTTGTCGGACCGGAGATAAAGCTAAAGGCGAAGCTTGTGAAATGAGTGTCGGTAAACAGATATTGCGGTTGAGCGGTTAGGTAAAAAAGCTACAGCGTAACTTCTTGCAGGTATTTTGGAATGACAATATCGCTTTTGATATTCTTCCGCAAGGTATCGGCAAATTTGACAGCTGTTTCTTTTTCGCCGTGGATGATGAATATTTTTTTCGGCGGTTTTTCAAATCCGGAAACCCACCGGAGGAGTTCTTTTTGGTCGGCATGGGCGGAGAAACCGCCCACGTTTTCAATCTTGGCGCGGACCGGAAAGGTTTCGTTGAAGATTCTGATTTGTTTGGCTCCTTCCGTAATCTCCCGGCCAAGCGTCCCTTGCGCCTGATATCCCACAAAAAGAATGGCACTTTCCGGCCGGGTAATGTTTTCTCTGATATGGTGTTTTACCCTTCCGCCCGTGCACATTCCGGAACCGGCCAGGATAATCGAAGTTCCTTTGGTCGAATTTATTGTTTTTGATTCTTCGGTTGTCCGGGATATTTTTAATTGGGGAAAACTAAACGGAGATTCTCCTTTTTCAATCATTGCTTTTGTTTCCGCGTCGAGATAGCCGACAAATTTTTTAAAAACATCCGTAATGTTTATCGCCATGGGACTATCGATAAATACGGGAACGGGTTTAATCTGATTGGTTTTCAGCAAAACGCTTAAGTAGTAAAGCAAATCCTGGGCCCTTTCCGTCGCAAAGACCGGGATGACAATGTTGCCTCCCCTGTTCTGCGTTTCGATGATTATTCTTTTAAACTGTTCGATCGAGGCTGTTTCTTCCTCGTGCAGACGGTCTCCGTAGGTGGATTCCATAAAAAGATAATCGGCTTTTTTCGGTATAGTCGGGTCTTCTATAATCGGTCGGTTCCAGCGGCCGATATCCCCGGAAAAAACCGCTGTTTTCTTGTTTCCGCCTTCGGTTGTTTCCAATTCTACCGTGGCCGCGCCCAGGATGTGTCCGGCATTGTGAAGCGTTATCTTGAGTACCGGAGAAACCTGGGTCGGTTCTTCGTACGGTATGGTCCGGAATAAAGGAAAGACATTTTTTGCGTCTTCAATCGTATAGAGGGGAATTTCCGGATGGGCTCCCCTTCTGCCTTCACGTTGGTGGCGCGTTCTTTTATTTAGCGCGTCTTCTTCCTGTATCTTGGCTGAATCAAGCAGTATTATTTGCGCGATTTCCTGGGTGGGGGGCGTACAAAAGATTCTACCTTTGAACCCCGACTTTACCAGCTTGGGTAAATATCCGCAATGGTCAAGGTGGGCGTGAGTTAAAAACACGTTTTCGATGCCGGAAGGAGCCACCGCGAAATCTTCCCAGTTACGGTTGAGGAAATTTCTTTCCTGATATAGGCCGCAATCCACTAAATTGCGTGAATTTTCGCTTTCTACCAGGAATCTGGAACCCGTTACATTTTCCGCTGCCCCGAGAAATATGATTTTCATTTTTTAATTGTAACCCTTTTTGTGCTTTAGGGTCAATTTTAATTTGGTTGAAACCATGTTATCATATTATGATGATTGAGGCGAGGTTTTATCGGAAGTTGGAAGATGATAAGGTGCGTTGTCTTCTTTGCCCGCACCATTGTTTAATCGGGCCCGGAAAAAGGGGTTTGTGCGGGGTGCGGGAGAATAACGGCGGAGTCCTTTATTCTCTGGTTTACCGGAAGGTAATTTCCAGCCACGTAGATCCGATTGAAAAGAAACCATTTTTTCATTTTTTGCCCGGTTCCACCTCTTTTTCCATAGCCACGGTCGGCTGCAACCTTTCCTGCCGTTTTTGCCAGAACAGCGATATTTCTCAAGCCAACAAAGAAATGGCTGAAATCTGCGGATATGATTTATCGTCGGTTGAGGTCGTCCGGCAGGCGAAGCAAGCCGGATGTTTGTCTGTTTCGTACACTTATACGGAGCCAACCGTTTTTTTTGAATATGCATTTGATACAGCGGTTTTGGCTAAGAAAGAAGGTTTGGCCAACAGTTTTGTAACCAACGGATACATTGAAGCGGAGCCTCTTAAGGCGGTTGCGCCGTATCTTGACGCGGCCAACGTGGATTTAAAAAGTTTTCGGGAGGAGTATTACCGAAAAATTTGCGGAGCAAGTTTACGGCCGGTTTTGGATACCCTGGTTTTAATGAAGGAGCGGAAACTCTGGGTAGAGGTGACCACCCTGGTTCTGCCGGACCAAAACGACAGTAATGCGGAATTGCGGGACATCGCTTTTTTTATCAGGGATAATCTGGGTTCGGAGACGCCCTGGCACATCAGCCGATTTTTTCCCCGGTATCGGATGGATGACTCCCCCCCTACTCCGCCGGAAACCATAGACCGCGCTCGCCGGATTGGTCTGGACGCCGGACTTCAATTTGTTTATTCCGGAAACCTGATTGGCGGTTCCGGTGAAAGCACTTTTTGTCCTAATTGCGGTAAGACGGTAATCAGCCGTTTTGGATGTACGGTGACCGAAAACAGGATGCGGGGCGGTTCCTGTTCTTTTTGCGGGACAGAAATTGCCGGGGTATACTCCAATTTTTAATGCTGATTCAGCATAAAATTTTGTTGAAAAAAATGATTAAAAAAAACCGTTCTGTTTTTTCCGGACGTAATTTTGCCCGTCATCGCTTTAGGTGTATAGGTGCTACTTACATGATGATCCTTTTGGTTGTGGCCCAGAATGGTTTTCGCGACGAGGAGTATTTTAAGCCGAAGGCGATTTTGGAAGATGCCGGCTATCAGGTGAAGACCGGTTCCGTAAAAGTCGGGACTGCTTGGGGTAAGTTAGGCGGAACCGCAAAGGTTGATGCGGCGCTTTCGGAAGTAAAGGTCGATGACTACGCTGCGGTGGTTTTTGTAGGCGGTCCTGGTTCCGCGGCATATTTCACCGATAAGATTGCGTTAAAACTGGCAACAGACGCTTATCAAAAAAACAAAGTGGTGGGCGCGATTTGTATTGCTCCGGGAATTTTAGCCCGGGCCGGAATTTTAAAAGGCAAAAAAGCCACGGTTTTTTCGAGCGAGGTTGAAACACTGAAACTTGAAGGCGCCAATTATTCTGCTTTGCCGGTAGTGGTTGACGGTAAAATAATTACGGCTAAGGATTCTGAGGCTGCGGAAGAGTTTGGAAAAGCCCTGATGAAGAAACTGGGTGGACCCAGAAGGTGAATGGAATTCCTACATGTTTCGTAGCGCGGAAAAGAATTTCAGATACGGTTCGGTACGGTAATCCGGATAAGTCCAGGCCAGCGTTTCAAACCTTCCTTTACGGAAGAGAAGTGTTATTTCCGCGTATATTCCCGACTTCAGGTAGATGCGGTGGCTGAAGTCTTTGGTAGAGGCAAGGATAATTCTTGCCGGCGTTAAGAAGCCCGGGTCAAGGTTGATCCGGCGGTTCTTATTTCGGCTGTAGGTTTCTTCCAGGCGGTTGGTGAATAATTTGATTGAGGCCAATTTTTCCGGGGAAACCATGCGCCGGAACGCCACAAATTTTCGCCGAAGGTTTTCGCCCATTTCCGGGGTGTAATAGTCGGTGAATTTAAAAGGAATAATTTCACTTTCCAACAGGACCGGACCAAATTTTTTCGTCAGGATGTCGGTTGCGGCGGGAAAAAGTTTTTGATTTCCGCTGAGCATGCCGATGAAAAGACGGACCGGTTCCGGTTTTTTAGGTGTTCCCATTGGGCGGACGGTCTTGAGCCGAGCAGAGACAAAGACCGCAGATATTCTGTCCGATACCCTTCCGGCCGCAGGTTTCTTTTATGAATTGACGGCAAGCCGTCAGATTAAAGCCGCCGGGTTCTTTTTTGATTGCGTTAGCCGGACAGCGGGAAAGGCAGTGGGTGCATTTTCCGCAATTGAACGGGATCGGTTTGTCGGCATCAAGGGGAGCGTCGGTCAGGATGGCTGACAGGCGTACCCGGCTTCCAAAATCCGGAGTAACCAGAAGATTGTTTCGGCCGATCCAGCCCAGGCCGGCCGCCACGGCAATCGGCCGGAGGGAAAGAAGTCCTTTTTGTTCTTTCCAGTCAATTACCTGGCTGGTTGGAACCGGCAGTCCGGAAAAACCGTTTTGGCGAAGAAGTTCGCAGGCCAGGGTCCCAATCCGGTCCAGGAGATAATTGACTTGGCGGTAGTGGTGCAGGTAAAGAAGGTCAGGGCCTCCGGAAAGCAGGTCCAGGATAACGTTTGATAAGGGGAAGGCGTAAACTATCGCGGAAGTAAACCGGCCCTGAAGATTTTTTGGCAGTAAGACCGATTCGTTTTTTGTCAACCCCGTTATACCCCAGAGCGGAACCATCTGTTTTTCAAAAAATTCTTTTAATAGGTTCTTATCCATACGCAGTATGCTGTTGTTTTTTTGCAAGTGAAGATGTCTGGTTCATAAAACTTCACGGAGCGCCAGTTACAAAACAAGCAGTACGAGGAAACGAGTATCCGTGGCTCGCCTTGAATTATAGGCGAGAATACGGAGAGTCTCATTTCTGAGTTGCGTAGTTTTGTCTGACACGCAGGGCGTTTTAAGAACCAGACATCCGAACGCTTATTGTATCACGAACGTTTGACATTTTCGAATTTTCCCGGTATAACAATATAAAGTTTTGTCTTCCTGAAACATAAATTTTAAACTTATGGGCTACCAAATCAACCGGGCGGTTCTTGACCGCATTCGGGAGAATACCGATATTGTTGAGGTAATATCCAACTATATTACCTTAAAAAAAGCCGGTCGGAATTTCAAAGCCCTCTGCCCCTTTCACAGCGAAAAGACGCCTTCCTTTACGGTTACTCCGGAAAAAGGCATATTTCATTGTTTTGGGTGCGGTGTCGGCGGCGACGCCATCTCTTTCGTAATGAAGATGGAGAACATCGCGTTTCCCGAGGCCGCGGCTCTTATGGCCAAGAAGGCTGGTATTAATCTGGAACTCAGGTCCAGCGATGACCGGGGAAACGAGGTACGGACCAAAATTTTGCAATTAAACTATAAAGCTGCCCTGTTTTTTCACGAATATCTTTTGCGGGAAAAAGAAGCCGAACCGGCGCGGGCTTATTTGAAAAAGCGGAACATAAACCCGGAAATGATTGAAAAATTCCGGCTTGGTTTTGCGCCCGCTTTTTTTCAAACGGAAAAATTTTTGCGTAAAGAGGGTTTTAACCGAACTGACCTGGAAACCGCCGGACTTAAATTCTACCAGCGCGTAACTTTTCCCATTTTCAATCTTTCCGGGGAGTGCGTGGGGTTTGGGGCTCGGAGCATCAACGGAGCGGACCCAAAATACTTGAATTCGTCCGAAAATCCGGCTTTCAGTAAAGGGAATATCCTTTACGGACTTAATTTGAGCCGTCAGGCAATCCGTGACAAAGGAGAGGTTATTCTGGTTGAAGGCTATCTGGACCTGATTAAACCGTTTCAAAACGGTTTTGAAAATATTGTCGCAAGTTTAGGGACGGCCGTTACGCCTAATCAAGCTAAGTTAATT
>Ga0172380_10003537_pt1 | contig 21340 bp, 23 predicted proteins | sample Leawe162metaG_FD_119747 | JGI IMG/M metagenome (GOLD analysis project Ga0172380, IMG submission 119747) | Leachate microbial communities from a municipal landfill in Southern Ontario, Canada - Leachate well 162 metaG | ecosystem: Engineered > Solid waste > Landfill > Unclassified | place... | reverse complement strand
GGGCGCGGAGCGCCGGGTGCGGGAAGGGGACGCGGTTTCGGCATGCGTATCTGCCGATGAAGGCACATTGGCTTGCTCAAAGGCGAACATTGTTCCGGTGCGGCCGAAACCCACGGCGATTTCGTCGGCGATCAGGTGGACCTGGAACTCGTCGCAGATTGCCCGCGCCTGGCGCAGATATTCGGCGTCGTACATGCCCATTCCCGCCGCACCCTGCACCAGCGGTTCGATGATGAAGGCAGCCGTTTCGGCATGGTGCTGTTCGAGGTGGGTGCGCAGGTGGCCGGCGCAGCGGATGGCATAATCCCGGGGCGATTCCCCGGTTTCGGCGTGGCGCCAGTCCGGCGTTGGCACCTGGGTGCTCTGGCGCAGCAGCGGGGCGTAAGTGTCCTTGAACAGCGCGACATCCGTCACCGAAAGCGCGCCAATCGTTTCCCCGTGGTAACTGTTCTGCAAGCTGATGAAGCGGGTCTTTTCCGGCTGACCGCTGTTGCGCCAGTAATGGAAGCTCATCTTCAGCGCAATCTCGGTCGCCGAAGCGCCATCCGAGCCGTAAAAGCAGTGCCCCAGGCCGGTCAGAGTCGACAGGCGTTCCGAAAGCTGGATCACCGGCTCATGCGTGAAGCCAGCCAGGATGACATGCTCCAGCCGGTCGAGCTGGTCCTTGAGCGCTGCATTGATGCGCGGGTTGCAGTGGCCGAACAGGTTGACCCACCACGAGCTGACGGCGTCGAGATAGCGCCCGCCCTCGAAATCATACAGCCACATGCCCTCGCCCCGGGCGATGGGAATGAGCGGTAGCGTCTCGAACTGTTTCATCTGGCTGCACGGGTGCCAGACCGAATGCAGGCTGCGCTGCAGGTAATCCGTATTTTTCATTTTATCCTGGGAAAAACAGTTGAACCGCAAGGAGCGCAATGAAACGCGAAGGAGTTCAAAAGCGTTTCCCCGGTTTTTCGTCTTCCAAGAGGTGGGTTTCATGCTACCAGTTTTTCCTCATTCGGAGCACTGACCCAGTCATTCAAGAGCTGAGCTGGCGACTTGTAGCCGAGGGTCGAATGCAACCGTTTCCGGTTGTAGGAAGCCTCGATGTACTCGAAGCTGGCCACCGTCTCTCGGTACGCGTCGTCTCTCGCATCAGGCGCTCCTAAATACTCGTGGCAGCATAAATCTGTCGCAATGAGTGTTCAACGATATGATTTAAACTACAATAAGAAAATGATCAGTACACTCAATATCCTACAAAGCAAAAGGGCCGAAATCCTGGCGCTTGCTGCCAAGCACGGGGCAAGCAATGTCCGCCTGTTCGGCTCAGTTGTTCGCGGTGAAGACCGGGAAGACAGCGACGTGGATTTTCTGGTGGACATGCAGGAAACACGCAGCCTGTTCGACTGGATCGGCCTGCAGCAGGACATCGAGAAGGCCATCGGCAGGAAAGTGGACGTGCTCACCCCCAACGGCATCAATCGCTACCTAAAGGATCGCATCCTCCACGAGGCTGCACCTCTGTGACCAAAGACCGCTCCGTCTATATCCGCCACATTTACGATTGCATCGGCTGGATCAATGAATACGTGCAGGCAGGCAAGGAAGCCTTCTTTCAAGACCGCAAAACCCAAGACGCCGTTATCCGCAACCTCGAAGTCATCGGCCAAGCCGTCAAGGATTTGGGAACCGATAGCCTGACGGCCTCACACCCCGAAACACCCTGGCCGCAAATCGCCGCTACCAGGAACTTTCTGGCACACCAATATCTAGGCGTCGATTTGACACTCATCTGGAACATCGTCGAACAGAATTTACCGCAAATGGAACAGAAAATCATCGCAATCGCCAAAGATGAGGGGATCAACTTATTTGCGCCAGACACTCCAGAATCTTTGTGATTTTACATAAAACTGGTACTTCATCAAAAGGTGACGTTGCGTGGTTTTTGGGTGAATCCAAGCCGGTCAGAGAGCATTGCGCCATGAACGGTCGATCAAGGCTGCCGCAGGGAATGACCGCTCCTCGGCCATTGCTGCCGGTGGCATCCAGATGCACCAGAGTGATCGCATGGTGTCGGTCTGTCGATGATTGTCCTTTGAGTCTGTCTGCTTTCGGGTGGCGAAATCCAGGCTACATTTCTAAATTGATTTGTCACGCCGACTGCCGAAAAAACAACGGCTTAGAGCTAATTCGCTAGGCCGTTTTCTTTTAATGTGGGTAGAATGCCCTTCACTCTCCGCGCACCAAATCATATGAGCCTTGCCATGTGCCGAAAATTTGTTTTGCTTTTGCTGCCCTTGCTGCTGCCCTTGAATAGTGAAGCTCGTGAGTCGCAAACATGCGCCACTACGATCAGTGAATTGAGAGTTATGCTTTCCGATCAGGCTTTCCCCCTGAAATGGGAAGAGACCTCGATGGATGATGGGAAGCCCCTGGTGGTTTCAATCCGTGAAAACAAGGGAAATCTCCTTCTTGAATTCATCAAAACCAGAGAAGGCCTTTGGGCGGAGAGCACGGGGGTCATTTGCAAAACAGGAACGGATATCGAAACCCGTTTCAGCGGAAAGGATATTCGCTTGGGGCCGGCGGCCAACTGGGTTTTGCGCTATGCGCTAGGCAACGGTGGAAAATTCACCCTGACAAGGATCGGCTCTGATCAGCTGAAAATAGCGACCAGTGGCTGGAGTGGGGTTTTTTCTCCTGAAGCGAAGTAGTTTGTTTTATTGCAGTGCTCCAACTGACCCCTGTTAAGGAGCCACTGAACAAGTGGTCATTGCCTCAGGGGGATTCCGACATTTGAGCGCAAGGCAGTCATTGATGTTAATAAAACCAAGCATTAAAACCATCACGGTCAAGAGTCTGGTCAATGTGCTGTCGGTTCTGGCGCTGGTATTGCTGCTGATCACAGGACTTAATTTCCGTTCTCTCTCTACTCAAGCCATCGAAAACCAGGCGCTGGCGCATGCCGAACTGGTCAAGGCCGGTCTGACCGCCCACATGAAGGCGGGCATTATGGACCGGCGAGATTACTATCTGGACGAGATCAAGGACCTGCTCCATGTTAATACCCTGAACATTATTCGTGGAGATGTGGTTACGAGGCAGTTTGGTCCGGGAAAGGCCCAGGAGCAGGTCGCGGATGGCATCGCCAAACAGGCTTTTGATACCAAACAACCGGTATTTATCCTTAATGAGTTTTCGCTCCAGCCAACTGCCCGCGTCATCGTGCCCTACATCGCATCGCAACAGGGAGGGCTCAACTGCCTCACCTGCCATAATGTTGCCGAGGGTACAGTGCTTGGCGGGATAGATATTGAGCTTGATGTCAAAGAGTATCGAAATCATGCTTTATGGGTAATGGTGGGTTTGCTGGCGCTATCCATAGTGGCTTTTGCGCTGGTCTTCGTGAACACTGCCCGCACCATCCGGAATCATGTTCAGCAGCCGCTGGAGACGCTTATTGATAACGCCAAGACTGCTTACATGCAGCATCAGCCGGTGAGTCCGGATCAATTCGATAGCCGCGAGTTTTCCAATGTCGCCGATGAGATTAACCTCTTCAATACAGAGATTATTGCCCATCAGGACATGCTGCAAAAAAAGAATGAGGAACTGCTCGCCCTCAATGACGAAATCGAAAGCACGCTGCGGGAGACCATCTACACCATGGGCGTGATCGAAGAGAAACGATCCCATGAGACCGCCAATCATACCCGGCGCGTTTCGCTCTACAGCCAGCTATTGGCGCAGAAGGCGGAGTTGACGCCGAGAGAGGTGGAGTTGATCGCCGCAGCGTCACCTCTGCATGATATTGGCAAACTCGGGATTCCCGATGATGTATTGATGAAGCCCGGGCGCTTCACCGAAGAAGAGCGGAATATCATGATGAACCACCCCGCCATCGGTTACGCCATGTTGAAGCACTCGCAGCGCGACACGCTGGTCGCGGCCGGCATTATTGCCCACCAGCATCAGGAGAAGTGGGATGGTACCGGCTATCCGCAGGGATTGGCCGGTGAAAATATCCATGTCTTTGGCCGCATCGTGGCGCTGGCCGACGTCTTTGATGCGCTTTATTCGCCACGCGTTTATAAGGAAGCATGGTCAGCCGAGAAAGTGGTTGACTGGTTTGGCGAACAGCGCGGCATACATTTTGATCCACGGCTGGTAGATATATTCCTCGCCAATATCGATGAGTTTGTGGCGATTTACAACCGGTACCCGGCAGATAAAGAAACCGAAATGTAATTCAAGCAGGTGCCCTGTTCGGCCGCCCTGCGCGCCGCTGTCACGTTTTTCTCCCCCCCCAATTAAACTGATGGTTAACTATTCTTCATCCGCAATGGATAAATAGAGCGCTATATTCCAGACACGTGGTTGGGTTTTACCCAGTGCAATAACGCCCGCGCCCAAAGCTTTTTTTAACGTAAAAACGGCATTTCACCGCAAGACCGCGAAGGTTCGCAAGGAACCCAGAGCTGTTGCCTCCAATGCGCCGGAATGCCTTTACTGTGCAGCTGGCTGCGCAATTTCGCATTAACCCGATATCCCGTTGATCACCGGCTGTTTGATTCAACAACCAGGACGGCTTGGCGGCACTTATCGGGACGCAAATTTCAAGAAGGAATAAATCATGTTTAAAACTTTTATGCACGCTACGGCCAAAAACAATTTCAACGAAATTGACAATCAGGCTGCGGAACCTCCCAAGGCGCCGCTGGAAATCAAGCCAGAGACTCCGGCGCCCCCCAAAAAACCGGCACCGGGTGAAGAAGGCAATAAACTGATCGTGGGTCCGAATATCAAGCTTAAAGGCCTGGAAATTACCGATTGCGAAATTCTGGTGGTTGAAGGCAGCGTCGAGGCATCCATGAACAGCCGTGACATTCGCATCGCTGAAGGCGGGGTGTTCTCGGGCAAGGCTGAAATAGAGGTGGCAGAAATAAGGGGGCTGTTCGAGGGAGAGTTGACCGCAAGCAAGAAATTGGTAATTTATGCTTCAGGAAGGGTTATCGGAAAAATTCGCTACGGCGCATTAACCATAGAAGAAGGCGGTGTTCTTTCGGGTGATGTGGCCGCGATAATCAGGGATGCGCAAAATGCCAAAACGATGCCCATTGCCGAGCCGCTGAAAGCGCTGCCAAGTCAGGCAGAAACGCACGAATTCAAGCATGTCCCCGCATCCCCTGTTCTGGGCCGTACCCCACTGGGCGGCCGGAGAAACTGACCACCAGATTGCTGGTCTGGGGGGGCAGGGTAGAGCCTGGAATTATCCTAGAAACCTCAGTTCGATAACCACGGAGGGCACGGAGAAAGGCAGTTTGCGGTCATTTAAGGCCTCACCCAACGGGTGATTGCCAAACATCATGCAATCTGTTGTTTTTACTCCGTGTTCTCCGTGAACTCCGTGGTTAACTGCTTTTTAATAGGATTATTTGCTTGAGTGCTGCTCCAGCAGTTCCTGCGCATCCCCGGCGCTGAGGAATTTCCACGGCAGGGGGAGCAGGCCGGGCACGCGTTCCATATAGCGCCGGTAAATGTCCCCATGGTAGATCAGCAGTTTTTTCTCCTCCAGCCTGGAGCCAATGATGAAGTAAAGCGTGATCATTGCGCCGGACAACAGCAGCGAAGCATTCATGTCGCGCGTCCAGACCAGAACCAGCCCGAAGAAATACCAGGGGTGGCGGACGAAGCGGTGGAAAGGGGAGAGATGGAAATGCTCCTGGTCTTCCACGTTCCGCGTGTGCGAGCGTAACTGGCGCAGGCCCAGAAACTCCTGGGTATCGTAATATTTCAGTGAGCGGACAAAACCCAGGCAGGCCAGAAGCGCGAGCCCATTCGCCAGCCATGCCTCGGCCCCTTGCCACTGCCATAGCATCGGGCCAGGATGCTGAAACATGTGCCACAGGATCGGCAACAGCAGCAGCACGGACAGGCCATTGAATGCCAACCGGTAAATCGGCATCAGTGCAGGGCGAACGGCGGCTACACGGCGTTTTGCCCCGAGCGAGGCCAAAACGGAATGCAGGACAAAATAAGCCAGCCAGTAACACAGCAGCAGCGCCAGTTCGTGCCAGGCAGAATCAGTCATGCTTTTCTCCCGCAATTGAACTAGATCTATTCCAGCTTTTCCGCGAAAGAGCCGACGCAACGAGAAAGGGGTCAGGAAAGTCCTGACCCCTTGGTGATTTGGTGGGCGATACTGGGTTCGAACCAGTGACCCCTGCCGTGTGAAGGCAGTGCTCTACCGCTGAGCTAACCGCCCAAAATGGACCATGGAATGGTCCACCGAGGGCGCAAATTATGCCTTTTATACATAAAGGCGTCAAATAATCGGGCGTCTGTTTCAGCAGCATCGCCGGACTCCGCTCCATTTTCTTTCCTGCTCGCGCTGAAAAAATTCTTTCCGGTTTAACGCCGGTTCGTCTGGGTGGGCTTGGGCGTGATGGGCAAGGTAACGCTCATAAGCATCGTCGCCGCTCAGCCGCCGCAGTGTCGGCCAGAATTTACGCCACATCAGTCGCGCACCCAGTTTTCCACCAGACGGCTGGGCTCATGTGAAGATTCGGTGGAGGGGGGCACCGGCTTGCCCCGCAGATGCCGGCCGCAGACGCGCAGCATGTCGAAGATGATGACCCATAGCAGGATGACGAAGAATAGCGTCAGCCAGGCGTCGAGTTGCTGGTTGAAGATAAGCTGGGGTGCGACGGCGGCTTTCTCCGGCGGCAGTTTGCCGGATGCCAGTTTGGCTGCAAGGTCGTTGGCTGCGGCAAAGAAGCCGATGCGCACGTCAGCGCTGGTGAGCTTTTCCCATGCGGCGCTGCTGGTGATGATGGCGAGCCAGGTGAGGGGAATGCCGGTGACCCAGGCGAAGCGGAGTTTGCCGGATTTGACCAGGATGCCGGTGCCCACCGACAGGGCGATGGCCGCCAGCATCTGGTTGGAGATGCCAAACAGCGGCCACAGGATGTTGACGCCGCCGTTGGGGTCGATCACGCCGATATAGAGGAAATAGCCCCAGGCGGCAACGATGACGGCGGAGCTGAGAATCACCGAGGGATACCACGAAGTCTGGCCCAGGCGCGGCCACAGGTTGCCGAGGAAATCCTGCAGCATGAAGCGCCCGACACGCGTGCCGGCATCCAGCGTGGTGAGGATGAACACCGCCTCGAACATGATGGCAAAGTGGTACCACATGGCGAGCATACCCTGCCCGAAGGCGCTGCCGAAAATACTGGCCATGCCGACCGCCAGCGAGGGCGCGCCGCCGGTGCGGGCGAACAGGGTGGTTTCGCCCATGTCGCGCGCCAGCTGTTCCATCTGTGCCACGCTGACCGGATAGCCCCAGGAGGAGATGGTGGCGACGGCTTCGGCGGCCGTCTTGCCGACCACGCCCGCCGGGCTGTTGATGGCGAAGAATACGCCGGGGTCGAGCACGGTCGCGGCGATCATGGCCATGATGGCGACGAAGGATTCGAGCAGCATGCCGCCATAGCCGATCATGCGGATATCTTTTTCATTGGCCAGCAGCTTGGGTGTGGTGCCGGAAGCCACCAGAGAATGGAAGCCGGAAACCGCGCCGCAGGCGATGGTAATGAACACGAAGGGGAACACGCTGCCGCCGAAGATCGGGCCGCTGCCGTCGATGAACTGGGTCACGGCGGGCATCCTGATTTCCGGCTGCATGACGATGATGGCGATGGCCAGCAGCAGAATGGTACCCAGTTTCATGAAGGTGGAAAGATAGTCACGCGGCGCCAGCAGCATCCATACCGGCAGGATGGCAGCGAGAAAACCGTAGCCGATGACGAACCAGGCCAGGGTCAGGCCGGGGTGATCGAAGAGCGGGCGCAGTACAGGGTTGCCGTCGATCCATCCCCCTCCGGCCACGGCCAGCAGGAGCAGGACGAGCCCGAGAAGCGAACCTTCCAGCACCCGGCCGGGGCGGATGCTGCGCATGTAAAGGCCGACCAGCATGGCGATGGGGATGGTGGCGGCCACGGTGGAAGTGGCCCAGGGGCTGTGTTTCATGGCGTTGACCACCACCAGCCCGAGCACGGCGATGAGGATGATCATGATCATCAGGGTGCCCACCAGCGCCGCGATGCCGCCGATGGGGCCGAGTTCGTCGCGGGCCATCTGGCCCAGGCTGCGGCCATTGCGCCGGGTGGAGAAGAACAGCGTGGTCATGTCCTGCACGCAGCCGCCCAGCACCGCGCCGATGAGAATCCACAGGGTGCCGGGCAGGTAGCCGAACTGCGCCGCGAGGGTGGGGCCGATCAGCGGGCCGGGGCCGGCGATGGCGGCAAAGTGGTGGCCGAACACGATCCAGCGGTTGGTGGGAACGAAATCGCGCCCGTCGTCGAAGCGTTCCGCCGGGGTGGCGCGGGTTTCGTCCAGGGTGAGGACGGTGGCGGCAATCCAGGCGGCGTAGAAGCGGTAAGCCAGGGCAAAGACGCAGGCGGCGGCGGTGATCAGCCAGATGGCGTTGATCGATTCGCCGCGGTTAAGGGCGATGCCGCTCAGGGCAAAGGCGCCCAGAATGGCGACCAGCAGCCATCCCAGAGCGCGCACGGCAATATTGTTCATGCGGACAGTTTCCGGAACCAGACCAGGCGAATGATAGCAATAGCGTGGGCAACTTGGGAGCGCGTTGAGGGGGCGATCCATAGTAAAATCCGGAGAAACTGGGAAGGTAAGGAGTTTGCATGGCTATGGATTTGCGCCGCTGGTTCGGTATGGGGGGCGTGCCGCCCCACGACAATCCACGCGCCTACGTCTGGGAGCATCGCCTGCACTGGATCATGGTGGTCGTCGCGCTGCTCGCCTTGCCAGCCTTTTATCTGGAGGTGCTGCAAAGCAATGCGCCCCTGCAACACATCGGCTGGGAACTGGACATGTTCATTTTCCTGGCCTTCAGCCTTGAAACGACATGGATGCTGTACCTGTGCCATGACTAGCTGGCTTATCTGAAATACAACTGGCTCAATGCCCTGATTATCGGCGCCTCAGGACTTGGCCTGGCCGGCCTGCCCAGCGATTGGCTGCCGCTGGTGCGTCTGTTGCGAATTGCCTACGTGGCCCTGGTCGTGGCGCGTCTGCTGACATCCGTGCGCACCCTGCTCTCCACCAACGCCATTCCCTACGCGTTTATCCTCGGCATTATCGCCCTGACCGTCGCTGGTGCAGGATTCTACTGGCTGGAGCCGACGATACACAGCTTCGGCGAAGGCTTGTGGCTGGCCTTCATTACCGGCGCGACCGTGGGTTATGGAGATTTTGTTCCGACTTCCACACCCGCGCGCTTTTTGGCCGTAATCATGGTGATCGTCGGGTTTTCCGTGCTTTCTCTGGTCACCGCGAGCATTTCCGCCTTTTTCGTGGGCGAGGATGAAAAAAAGCTGCGCCACGAAATGCATCACGATATACAGGAACTGCGCAGGGAGATCGGGATGTTGCGCTCGGAGCTACAGTCGGGTGGCGCGGTTCAGGGCGCGACAAAAAAAGAAGCTGACTGAACGACGTTTGTGTATCACCCCCTACATTGACTGGTGCGGCCAATTGGAGTCCCACCAATGACGCCAACCCTGTGCTCAAGCGGGGTTGCGCAAAAGCGCGCCCCATACGTTCGACATAGAGTAGCGATGCGAGCTAGAATTGCCTCGTTAGTTTTGAATGGAGTCCAGATCATGAACACGCCACTCTTGCAGCAAGCTCGTGTGCTCGACATCGACGAGCAGATCGAACTGGCTGAAGCCATCTGGGACGGTATCGTTAGTCGTGGTGCCGCGCCATCGTTGACCGAAGCGCAGAAAACGGAACTTGACCGACGCCTCGCAGATCACCTGGCAAATCCAAACGATGTGGTTTCCTGGGGCGAAGTAAAAGCAGCCGCTCTTGCCAAAATCAGGCAATGAGCCTGCCCGTCACTTTTCATCGTGCCGCCAGTGCAGAGTTCATCGAAGCAAGTGCGTGGTATGAGACCAAACGAGTTGGCCTTGCTCTTGACTTCATGACCGAGATTGACCGTTGCGTGTCGCTGGCATCTGAACACCCTCTCCAGTTTGCCGTTGTTCGTGAGGACATTCGGCGTGTTGTCGCCAATCATTTTCCGTACAGCGTTTATTTTCGTGCGGAGGAAAGCCGCATCGTTGTCTTGGCGGTATTTCATGGCAACAGAGACCCCTCCATTTGGCAAACCAGAACTATCCGAACTGCTGGCGAAGGAAGTGACAGAGCATAATTCATCGTCACGGCCCCAGTGAACCATCTGTTTCATCGGGCGTTTGCCGTAATTGGATAAACCCTTGTCGGTCATGCTAAAATTCCCGTTTTTTCCAAAGCCGAGTGAAAGGCCACCATGTTCAGCGCAAAAAATACCCTTGCAAAGGATGATCCCGATCTGTGGAAGGCGATCGAGCAGGAACGCCAGCGCCAGGAAGACCACATCGAACTGATTGCCTCCGAAAACTACACCAGCCCGGCGGTGATGGAAGCACAGGGCTCGGTGCTGACCAACAAGTACGCCGAGGGTTACCCCGGCAAGCGCTACTACGGCGGTTGCGAGTATGTCGACATTGCCGAGCAGCTTGCGATTGATCGCGTCAAGAAACTGTTCGGCGCCGAGGCAGCCAACGTGCAGCCCAACTCCGGCTCCCAGGCTAATCAGGCCGTATTCATGGCTTTCCTCAAACCCGGCGACACCATCATGGGCATGAGCCTGGCCGAGGGCGGTCACCTTACCCACGGCATGGCGCTCAACATGAGCGGCAAGTGGTTCAATGTCGTCGCCTATGGCATGAACGAAAAGGAAGAAATCGACTACGACCGCATGGAAGCGCTGGCGCATGAGCACAAGCCGAAACTGATCATCGCCGGCGCATCGGCTTATTCACTGAAGATCGACTTCGAACGTTTCGCCAAGGTGGCCAAGACTGTTGGTGCAATTTTCATGGTGGATATGGCGCACTATGCAGGGCTGATCGCCGCCGGCGTTTACCCCAACCCGGTGCCGCATGCCGACGTGGTCACTTCCACCACCCACAAGACACTGCGGGGCCCGAGGGGCGGCATTATCCTGATGAAGGCGGAGCACGAAAAAGCCATCAACTCGGCCATTTTCCCCGGCTTGCAGGGCGGGCCGCTGATGCACGTCATCGCCGGCAAGGCGGTGGCTTTCCGCGAGGCCATGGGCAAGGACTTCAAGCATTACCAGGAGCAGGTGCTCGCCAATGCGCTGGTGATGTGCAAGGTGCTTACCGAACGTGGCTTGCGCATCATCTCGGGCCGCACCGAGTCCCATGTTTTCCTGGTCGATCTGCGTGCCATGAAGCTGACTGGCAAGGAAGCCGAAGCTGCGCTGGGCAAGGCACACATCACGGTAAACAAGAATGCCATCCCCAACGACCCGGAAAAACCTTTCGTCACCAGCGGCATCCGCCTCGGCACCCCGGCCATGACCACGCGCGGCTTCAGGGAGATCGAAGCCGAGCATCTGGCCAATCTGATCGCCGATGTGCTGGCCGCCCCCACCGATGAAGCCGTGCTGTCACGCGTGGCCAGCGAAGCCAAGGCGATGTGCGCGAAGTTTCCGGTGTATGGCGCTTGACGAGATAGGCGTGGGGTGTGAGGAGGCTGGGGTTTACTCCTCACTCCTCACCCCTCACTCCTCACCCGCTCAATGAAATGCCCCTTCTGCGGCGAAGCCGATACCCAGGTCATTGATTCGCGCATCAGCGAGGAAGGCGTCAGCGTGCGCCGCCGCCGTCGTTGCACGAGCTGCGAGAAGCGTTTTACCACCTACGAAACAGCGGAGCTCAGGATGCCGGCGGTGGTGAAGCAGAATGGCAGCCGCGAGGAGTTCAGCCGCTAGAAGATCCGCACCAGCTTCATGCGCGCCCTCAACAAGCGTCCGGTTTCCACCAGTCTGGTGGATGGTGCCATCCAGCATATCGAGCAGAAAATGCTCAGCCTGGGTGAGCGCGAAATCCCTTCCCTGAAGGTGGGTGAAATGGTGATGAACGAACTGCGCAAGCTCGACAAGGTGGCCTATATCCGCTTTGCCTCGGTGTATCGCAGCTTCGAGGACGTGGACGACTTCCGCGACGTGATCAAGGACCTGGACAAATAGCTTCCGTGTTTTCCGCCGCCGACCATGCTTATATGGCCCAGTCACTGCAGTTGGCGCAGCAGGGGCTTTACACCACCACGCCCAATCCGCGCGTGGGATGCGTGATCGTGCAAGGCGGCAAGGTAGTGGGGGAAGGCTGGCACGAGCGCGCGGGCGAGCCGCACGCCGAAGTCCATGCCCTGAAACGGGCCGGAGAAGCCGCGCGGGGCGCGACGGTGTATGTCACGCTTGAGCCGTGCAGCCATTACGGCCGTACCCCGCCCTGCGCGGAGGCGCTGATCAGGGCGGGCGCGGGACGGGTGGTGGTGGCGATGCGCGACCCCAACCCCATGGTGTCCGGGCAGGGCATCGCCATGCTGGAACTGGCGGGGATTCCCACCGCCTGCGGGCTGCTGGAAAACGAGGCGCGCGAACTGAATGCCGGTTTCATCTCGCGCATGGAGCGTGGCCGGCCCTGGCTGCGGCTCAAGGTGGCCGCCACGCTGGACGGCAAGACGGCGCTGAATAACGGCGTCAGCCAATGGATCACCGGGCCGGATGCGCGGCGCGATGCGCACCGCCTGCGCGCCCGTTCCTGCGCCATGCTGACCGGGATCGGCACGGTGCTGGCGGACGACCCCGCGCTCAATGTGCGCGAGGTCGAGACTTCGCGCCAGCCGCTCAAGGTGGTGGTGGACGCCGGACTGCGCATGCCGCCGAACGCGAAGATTTTGCAGGGCGCGAAAACGCTGGTCGTGACCGGTTGCGCAGACGAGGCTCTGATCCGGCCCTTGCAGGATGCCGGCGCCGAGGTGCTGGTGCTGCCGGCGCAGCAGGGCCGGATCGACCTGGTGCAACTGCTGCGCGAACTGGGCAGGCGGGGCTGCAACGAAGTGACTGCGGAAGCGGGCAAGGGGCTCAACGGTGCGCTGCTGCAGGCCGGTGTGGTGGATGAGCTGGTGATGTATCTGGCGCCCATGCTGTTTGGCGACAAGGCACAGGGCATGTTCGGCCTGCCGGAAATCGGGGCGATGGAGCAGCGCCTGGAACTGGACCTCAGGGATGTACGCATGCTCGGGTGCGATATGCGCGTTACGGCGCGTTTGACGGCCAAGGCCGTTCCCCTCTCTCCTAACTCTCTCCCAGAGGGAGAGAGGGACGCTGTATCGCTGCGCGAGTTTTATTAAGGAAAAATCATAATGTTTACCGGCATCATTCAGGCGGTGGGGAAAATCACCGCCATCGAACCCTTGCAGCAGGGCGTGCGCCTCTCCATCGACGCGGGCGGCCTGGATATGAGCGACGTGGCGCTGGGCGACAGCATCGCAGCCAACGGTGTATGCCTGACGGTGATCGAGAAAACCGCCAATGGCTACCAGGTCGATGTCTCGCGCGAAACGCTGAACTGCACCGCAGGGCTGGGCGAGCCCGGCGAAGTCAACCTGGAAAAGGCGCTGCGCCTGTCCGACCGGCTGGGCGGGGACCTGGTGAGCGGCCACGTGGATGGCGTGGGCGAAGTGGTGAAGTTCGCGCCAGTGGGCGAGTCGCACGAACTGGTGATCCGCGCCCCCAAAGCCCTGGCACGCTATATCGCCCACAAGGGCTCGATCACGGTCAACGGGGTGAGCCTGACGGTCAACTGGGTGAAAGACGAGGACTTCAGCATCAACCTGATTCCCCACACCATTCAAGCCACCAATTTCAAACATCTGCGCGCCGGCAAACCGGTCAACCTGGAAGTCGACCTGGTGGCGCGCTATCTGGAACGCATGCTGAGTTACGGCAAGGACGAATAAACCTGGAAAAATCAGTTAACCACGGGGCACACAGGGTACACAGGGTAAAATCGAGGACTATGAAGTATTGGGTAAATATTCGTTATGAGAACGGATTCCCAGGCTCAAACGCTCTTGCCTTCCCCGTGATCCCCGTGGTTAAGATTTAGTTTTAAGGATAAATATATGAATATAAGCCCGATACAAGACATAATCGCCGACTTCAAAATCGGCAAGATGGTCGTCCTGGTGGACGAGGAAGACCGCGAGAACGAGGGCGACCTGGTGCTGGCGGCCGAATTCGTCACCCCGGAAGCCATCAATTTCATGGCCAGGCATGGCCGTGGCCTGATCTGCCTGACCCTGACCGAGGCGCGCTGCCGCCAGCTCGACCTGCCGCTCATGGTGTCGAGCAACAAGGCGCCGCTGGGCACCAATTTCACCGTTTCAATCGAGGCGGCGGAAGGCGTAACCACGGGCATCTCCGCCGCCGACCGCGCCAAGACCGTGCTGGCGGCGGTGAAGAAGGATGCAAGCGTGAATGACATCGTGCAGCCCGGACACATTTTTCCGCTCAAGGCGCAGAATGGCGGCGTGCTGGTGCGTGCCGGGCATACCGAGGCGGGCTGTGATCTGGCTGCGCTGGCCGGGCTGGAACCAGCCGCGGTGATTTGCGAGATTCTCAAGGAAGACGGCGAAATGGCTCGTCTGCCCGACCTGCTGGAATATGCCAAAAAACATGATCTCAAGATCGGTACCATCGCCGACCTGATTCACTACCGCAGCCAGACCGAAAGCCTGGTGGAGCGCGTGGCGGAGAAAGCCGTGCAGACAGCCTACGGTGAATTCCAGTTGGTCACCTATCACGACAAGACCGCCAACGAAGTGCATCTGGCGCTGGTGAAAGGCGAGATCAAGGCTGGAGAGGAAACCCTGGTGCGCGTGCATGAGCCGCTGTCGGTGATGGATTTTATCGACACCACCAGTTTCGAGCATTCCTTCAGCGTGCACCAGGCAATGCAGGCCGTGGCCGATGCGGGCAAGGGCGTGATCGTGCTGATGCGGCGCGGCGGTGAGTCCCCTGCCAGCCTGCTGGCGCGCATCCAGCGCAGCGAACCCAAAGCCCCTGCCAAGGTGGATTTGCGCAATTATGGTATCGGCGCACAGATCCTGCGCGACCTCAATGTCACCAAAATGCGTCTGCTCTCGCTGCCGCGCAAGATGCCGAGCATGACGGGCTTCGACCTGGAAGTGACTGGCTATTACGAACCGAAACAGGAAAACTGATAATGGGAATTTCCAACAAACTGCCTGAATTCCATCCCGACCTGAACGGTGCCGGCCTGAAAATCGGCATCGCCATGAGCCGCTTCAATATCGACGTGTGCGAGGGGTTGCTGGGCGCCTGCGTGACCGAGTTGCTCAAGCTGGGCGTGGCCAAGGAAGATATTTACCTGGCGAGCGTGCCCGGTGCGCTGGAAATTCCGCTGGCGCTGCAAAAGATGGCGAAAAGCGGCAAATTCGACGCGTTGGTGGCCCTTGGCGCGATCATTCGCGGCGAGACCTACCACTTTGAATTGGTGGCCAACGAATCCGGCAGCGGCGTGACCCGCATTATGCTGGACAGCGGCATGCCCATCGCCAACGTTATCCTGACTGTGGAAAACGAGGAACAGGCCTTGGCCCGCATGGCGGAAAAAGGCGCCGATTCGGCGCGGGTGGTGGTTGAGATGGTTAATCTGCTGAAGAAAATTTAAATAGGCTCTACATGAAAAAAAACCGCCGCAAAGCGCGCGAACTCGCTGTTCAGGGGCTTTACCAGCGCCAGCTTACTGGCGACGCAGTGGAAACAATCGAAGCTCAGCTGCGCGAGCACGAAGAATTCGAAAAGATCGATGGGGAACATTTTTCCGCCATACTCCATGGCGCAATCAAGGATGTGACCAATCTGGAAAGCAAGCTCCAGCCCTGCCTCGACCGGCCCATGGAAAGCCTGAGCCCGGTTGAGCGCGCCGTCCTGCTGGTGGCGACCTACGAGTTCGTGCATCACCTGGAAATCCCCTACCGCGTGGTGATCAACGAAGCCATCGAACTGGCCAAGTGTTTTGGCGGAACGGATGGTTACAAGTACGTCAACGGCGTGCTCGACAAGCTGGCTGCCAGCGAGCGGGCCAGCGAGGTCAACGCGGCAAAGGTAAAGTAAGCAACCCCCGAACTAATACCGGACCTGCAATTCCGGTTTAATCTTCCGCCTTGCTCTGGCTATAATCCCGGATTGTTTATTGGAATGCATGTGCGGTAGGAGCGCCGCCCCCGGCGCGAATGTAAGCAAAAATCGCGGCGAGGGCGCCGCTCCCACGGCGGTGTTTTGGCGCCAGGAATCCCAGTGGGGAGATGACGGGACTGTGAAATAAATCAGCGTCTCCCTAATGGAGATAATCCGGGACAATCAGACTCATGGCGAAAAAACTCCGTTACGGTGATTATCTCGGCGCAGTGCGGCACCGGCAGCGCAAGCTCAGCTACAACGAAGTTGTCGCGCATACCCGGCGCTCTCCGCGTAAAACCAAATTGCGTCCGCGCGATTTTTATCGTCTCCTTGCCCCCTATATTGGCGTGCGTTTTGCCGAACAGTTGATGGCAGTCGTGCCGCTGGCAGCGTTTCTGGTGTTCTTCGAGGTTGCTGTGCTGGATTCGGCGGTGAGCGGCTGGGAAGGCATTGCCCTGGGCATGGCGGCGGTGATCCTTGGCCTGATGCTGTTCATGGAAGGGGTCAAGCGCGGCCTCATGCCATTCAGCGAGAATATCGGCTATACCATGCCGGGCAAGTTTTCCACCCCGATGGTCCTGGGTGTAGCCTTCGTGCTGGGTTTCATGGCCACGCTTGCCGAGCCGGCCATCGGTGCGCTCAGGGCGGCCGGCAGTCTGGTGAGCCGCGATGAAACGCCATATTTGCATCTTTTGCTCAATGAGCGCTCGGATTTGCTGGTGTTATCGGTGGGCTTCGGGGTCGGCCTGGCCGTTCTGGCCGGGGTGCTGCGTTTCATTTTCGGCTGGAGCCTCAAATCCCTGATTATCGCCACCCTGGTGCCATGTCTCGGCATGACCCTGTTTTTCTCCCTGGATGGCCGGCTGGAGCCGATCATCGGGCTGGCCTGGGATTGCGGTGCGATCACCACGGGACCGGTGACGGTGCTGCTGGTACTGGCCATCGGGATTGGCGTGTCTGCCGCCACCAGCAAGGAAGACAACCCGCTTTCCGGTTTCGGTATTGTCACCCTGGCCTCGCTGTTCCCGCCCATCGCGGTGATGTCGCTTGGCCTGGCGCTTTCATTGGGCGATTTTCCGGTGCTGGATAGCGCTTTGAAAATTACCGCCAAGACGGCATGGTATGAGCGTTCCCCTTTTGATGACATCATCGCTGCGCTGCGCGCCATTCTGCCGCTGACCCTGTTCCTCTGGCTGGTGCAGCACTGGTGGCTGAAGAGCCCGGTGAAGGAAGGAAAAATCCTGCTGTACGGCATCGCCCTGGCGGTATTGGGCATGATGCTTTTCAATATTGGCCTGGATTACGGCCTGACGCCCCTGGGCGGACAGGCGGGCGGGATGGTGCCGGCCGCTTTTGCCACTTTCCCGGACATTCAGGGTTCGCCGCTGTATCCATACTGGATGGGCATCGGACTTGCCCTGCTGTTTGCCCTGCTGCTCGGCTTTGGCGCCACGCTGGCGGAACCTGCGCTGAATGCCATGGGCGTCACGGTACAGAACCTGACCGATGGCGCTTTTACCAAAACACTGCTGATGCATGCGGTGGCGGTGGGGGTGGGCCTGGGTGTGGCCCTGGGCGTGGCAAAGGTGATTTTTGCAATCCCGATTGTGCTGCTCATTCTCCCGTCCTATCTGCTGGCCCTCGCCCTGACGGTGATTTCCAGTGAGGAATTTGTCAATCTGGCCTGGGATAGCGCCGGGGTGACCACCGGCCCGGTGACCGTGCCACTGGTTCTGGCCCTGGGACTGGGATTGGGCAAGGCGGTTGGCGCACAGGATGGGTTCGGCATCCTGGCGATGGCTTCGGTCGGGCCGATTCTAAGCGTGCTCCTGACCGGGCTGTGGATTCGCTGGCGGGTGAAGAGGCGTCGTATGGCTATGGAAAGGACAAACCACGGGTGAACCCAGATCGGCCATTAAACCTATAAAAAGCAATTAACCACGGAGTTCACGGAGCACACGGAGTAAAAACCATAGATTGCATGATATTTGGCATTCACCCGTTGGGTGATGCCATAAATGACCGCAAACTGCCTTTCTCCGTGCCCTCCGTGCCCTCCGTGGTTATCGAACTGAGGTTTCTAGGTTAAATGCATGGGCATGCAGGAGCGCCGCCCCCGGCGCGAATTTGGCCGCAAATCGCGGCGAGGGCGCCGCTCCCACAGCGGTGTTTTGTCACAAATGGATAATCACGGATGAATGAAGACATCATTGTATTGACCGATGTCGTGCTGATTACCGTCATCGTCCAGCGTGGCGTGGCGGATACGGTGGTGCAGGCCGCCCAGAAGGCCGGGGCGCAGGGCGCGACGATTTTCTATGCGCGCGGCACCGGGGTGCGCCAGCGCCACCTGGGCGTGCTTGGCGTGGCGGTCAATGCGGAAAAGGAAGTGGTGTATATCGTGGCTTCCACTGACCAGGCCGACCGGATTTTCGAACGGATATTCGTTGCCGCCAAGCTCGATACGCCCGGCATGGGAATGATTTACATGACCCATCTGGAAAAAATGGCAACGCATGTGCCGCATGATCTGGTTGCCCGGATTGCCAGCCATGAGTGATGCCGGTTTGCTGCAATCTTACAAGGTGATCACCTGTTTCCTGCCTGCGGGCAAGGGCAAGGAGGTGCTCGATGATCTGCGCAAGCAAAAAGGGGTGTACAGCGGCTTTGTGCATCACGCACGAGGCGCGGGTGTCGACAGCAGGCGCGGCAATAATGCGCCGTTCTATGTGGAACGAGAGGTGATCACCGTGCTGGCGCCAGTGGCGCAGGCGGATGAGGTATTTGAATTTCTTTATTTCAATGCGGGCCTCGATCAGCCGCACGCCGGCATGGTGCTGATGGAAAAGGCGATTCGCGGGATGATGTGCAATCTTACCCCGGAAATGGTGGATGAAGGCTGAGCCGCACCCGGCATCGGGGCAACCCGGCGGTTCTTTTGGCTGCGACAAGCGCAACAATGCGCTACAGCAGGAATAGGGTGGCGAGGCCGAGGAAAATGAAGAAGCCCCCGCTATCGGTGACGGCGGTAATCAGCACGCTTGACCCCACAGCGGGGTCGCGCCCGAATTTGTGCATCGCCAGGGGGATGAAAACGCCCATGCTGGCCGCCAGCAGCAGGTTGAGAATCATGGCGCCAGTCATGACCGCGCCCAGTGCCGCATTCTGGTACAGGGCGTAGGCCAGCAGGCCAAGGATGGAGCCCCAGATCAGGCCGTTGACCAGGCTGACGCCAATTTCCTTGATAAACAGTTTACGCATGCTGCTGGGGTGGATTTGCCCCAGCGCCAGGCCGCGCACGATCATGGTAATAGTCTGGTTGCCGGAGTTTCCGCCAATGCCCGCGACAATGGGCATCAGCGCCGCGAGGGCGACAATTTTCTCGATCGAGCCTTCGAACACGCCGATCACCCGCGAGGCGATAAAGGCGGTCACCAGATTGATGGCCAGCCAGGTCCAGCGGTTTTGCATGGATTTCCATACCGAGGCGAACATGTCTTCCTCTTCGCGCAAGCCGGCCATGGCAAGTACATCGCTCTCCGCCTCTTCGCGGATGAAGTCCATCACTTCGTCAACGGTCAGGCGCCCCACCAGCTTGTTGTAGGAATTCACCACCGGCGCCGTCACCAAATCATAGCGCTCGAAGGCGGACGCGGCATCGCTTGCCTTGTCGTTGCCGTTGAAAACCACCGGGACGTCCGACATGGCTGCCGAGACCAGCGCTTCCGGGTTGTGCAGCAAAAGGCGTTTCAGGGGCAGTATGCCGCGCAGCTTTTCCTTGTTGTCCACGACGAACAGTTTGTCGGTATGGCTGGGCAGTTCGCCAAGTTTGCGCAAATCCGCCAGCACCTGCTCCAGGCTGATGTCTTCGCGTATGGTGACCATGTCGAAATCCATCAGCGAACCCACGGTGCCTTCCGAATAGGACAGGGCTGATTGCAGTTGAGCCTGTTCTTCCTTGTCCAGCGATTTGAACAGCTCTTCGATCACTTCGCGCGGCAGGTCGGCGGCAAGGTCGGCGATCTCGTCGGTATCCAGCTGTTCCGCCGCAGCCCGCAATTCGGCGGTGTCCATGGTGGCGATGAGCGATTCGCGAACCGCGTCCGATACTTCCAGCAGGATGTCGCCGTCGCGGTCCGCCCGCACGAGTTCCCAAACCACCAGCCGCTGATCGAGCGGCAGCGCTTCGAGAATGTAGGCGACGTCGGCTGGGTGCAGTGCGTCCAGCGTATTCTGCAATTCCGCCAGATTCTGCTTGTGCACCAGTTGCTGCACCAGATCGTGGCGCGGCATATCCTGCTTGTTCACCAGCGACTCCACCAGCTCATGTTTGTGCAAAAGCTCGACCACGCGCTTCAGGCTTTCCTGAACGCTTTCGCGCGGGGCGTTTTGGTGGCTATCTGACATGGCGGGTTCGGCTGCTTATGGCAATGAAGGGGTTATTATAGTGGTGGCACTGGCTAAGGTTCTATCTATCTGCGCATATTCCGGGCGCCGAATATCGCCGTTCCTATCCTGACGATGGTGGCGCCTTCGGCAATCGCGGCTTCCAGATCATTTGACATGCCCATGGACAGGGTGTCGAGCTGGAAGTTCTTGCGATTCAGCTGGTCGAGCAATTCGCGCACTGCCCGGAATTGCTGGCGTTGCAAAGCGGCATTTTCCGTCGCTGCGGGAATGGCCATCAGCCCGCGCAGTTGCAGGCGCGGCAAGGTGCGTACATGGGCTGCCAGGGCTTCCAGCTCCTGTGGGGCAACCCCGCCTTTGCTGGCCTCGCCGCTTACGTTGACTTCCAGACACACTTGCAGCGGGGGGAGTTGCGCGGGTCTGGCGAAGGACAGGCGGTCGGCGGTGTTTTCCCGGTCCACGCTGTGCACCCAGCTGAAATGTTCGGCAACCAGGCGTGTCTTGTTGCTCTGCAAGGGGCCGATGAAATGCCATTCCAGCGGCAAATCGGAGAGCGCCGCGATTTTGCCCACGGCTTCCTGCACGTAACTCTCGCCGAACGCGTTTTGCCCGGCCCGGAAAGCCTCCCGTACTGCTTCCGCGGGAAAGGTTTTGCTGACCGCAAGCAGACGGATGTCCTGTGGTACTCTTCCTGCCCGCAAGGCCGTGCTTTCAATGCGCTGTTTAACGGCTTGCAAGGCGCTTATGATTGTTGTCATAATGACCTTATTCTATTCGGTCATGCGGTCATGT
>Ga0172380_10003536_pt1 | contig 21344 bp, 14 predicted proteins | sample Leawe162metaG_FD_119747 | JGI IMG/M metagenome (GOLD analysis project Ga0172380, IMG submission 119747) | Leachate microbial communities from a municipal landfill in Southern Ontario, Canada - Leachate well 162 metaG | ecosystem: Engineered > Solid waste > Landfill > Unclassified | place... | reverse complement strand
TAGCGAAAAGAGGCTGAAGGACGACTCTTTCGACATCCATCGATGAGAAGTGCGATGTTGCCCTTCCGAGCCAGTGGAAAAATGAAAAGACCCATTCAAAGGGTGTGTTTCCCCGGCTATCTCGGCGAGATTTTGCAAATGGTGGAACAATTTCTTGGATTGTCATCACGAGCAGTTGCTCGACGAGCGTCACAAACTCTGACCGCTGTTTTGGTGTGGCCAGTAGCACATCAAGATTGGTTTTCAGGATCGTGCGCTCCGCTATGTGCCACTGGAAGCAAATTGGGTTTTGAATGAATTTATTTTTTTCGGGGACCTCTTCAGAGTATTGATTCTCCCGCTCAACATAAGGCAGCGGAACAGCCGGCAACGGCGGGACGACCCCAGATGCAATGGCTGTTTCGGCTGCTTCTAGCAAGGAGAGGTTTCGTACCTCTTCCGCCTCGTCCCAATAAGGCGAGTGATAGTTCGGCAGAGATTCTCTTTCGATTATGCAATGACGCACGAATAGGCTAAAAAGGACCCAGTTGAAATCAGGATACTTTGCCGCGTAGAGCTTCGACGATGTCGCTACGGCTTCTACGACCGATACAAGAGGTGCCACGGCAAGACCCAGTAAGGCACGTTGGCATTTCCCCACCTCGTACTCGCGCGCCATCAACGCCGCGAAGCCATGGACAGCGAATAGAAGCGGGTGCATCGACAGGATACTACCGCGATACGTCAGATCACTAAATCCTCGGAATCTTGCCGCGCGCTGTAAGGTCAGGAGAGTCCACTCCGCTACAGCTTCGACCCAAAGCTCTTTGCCTGTAAATCTCGCCATAACATAAGCTGTCCCAGCGACGGCCGCCCTTCGATTATTTTCTTCAAATGTTTTTTCGCCATCGAAAAACAGTTCTTCGAAATCGAGATCCTTTGCCTCTACCAGCGCTTCAGCCAAGGGTACACTCTCATCAAGTTTGTCGCCATCCAAGCTCTTCTGTGCCCAAAGTGCAAGGCGAAGACAGCGATTCATCTGTTCATGATTTTCGAGCAGCTGAAGTCGTTCCTGAGAATTTGCTGACGGCGGATCGTTCCATAACTTGATCTGCTTCCCGTCTTCCGTCGGCTCGCTGTGCCAGAACTGCGGGTCGGCCTGTTCGACATACCAGTTCATAGAGTTTCTGAGGCCAGCCTCTTGATCTTTGTCAGATTTTTCCTCGGCGTATTCGAATGGAAGCCGGTCGGTGAAAGAGCGTATGCCTACCGTGTAGCGATCTGTGAGTGAAACGTCGTGCCAAAAAACAAAATACGGGACAATATCGCGGATACACGCCTGCCTATGCGGTTTTCGATTCAACTCTCGGACTGCATTAAGTAGATGACGGTATCGTTGCCAATCTCCGATCTCATTCGCGGGCATACCGCCGCGGTCTTGCACGGAGCGAGCGATGTCCCACGTCCAGATGTGCGGGCAGGTGATCAGTGGAAGGGCTTGCTCGATCGACTTGTCGGGGTAAGCAAGGCAAAGACTGACAGCCAAGCCTAGAGCAGCGACGGAGTCATTGCCTTCCAACACCTTGCGGAAGACCTCGGTAAAATCAGCCCCAGCATCGATACGTTCAAACGCCCATAACTCAAGCGCCATCAACGCGCACTGGCTGGCATGGTTCCCCCACGAACCGCGGAACCACTGATAAACCTGGCCGTCGCCCCAAAAAACCTGCTTGCCCCATGAGAATTCGATCTCAACTGGAAGCGGGGTCACAGCTTCTCTATGGTAGTCAGGCCGTTGGAGCAGCCATCGCCACACGTCTACGGAGTGATTACAGATGGCTTTGACCAACCGCAGTCCTTCCTCCTCGTGCTGGCGAAGTAGGATAAGAAAAGGCAGTTGGTAGGGGGAGGCAGGATAGAAACATCTGTCTCCTTCAATGCCAAGATCATCGTTCATAAGACTTGAGTAGCCATAGGGGCGTTCACTATTCTTCGGATGCTCCAGAAACGCGGCAAGGATGTAGTCCACCAGCTGCTTCGGAAGCCATCGGGCGATGGCTCCGCTGTCCTCCATTATCTTCTCTCGGTACATATGGGGCAGGCTATCTTTCGCCTTCGCATCCAAGTAAGCTGCGACCAATTTTGGCACGTCGCCAGTCGATGAAAGAAACAACGAGCGGATACTTCCTTCGAGGCCACGCTCTTCGTCGCGGTCAATGTCAATCCCAAATGGATCGCGGAGGTCATGAAAACTCTCCGGATGCAATGCCGTTTCGAATTCTGTAAGCCAGCCAGAGGCGATCTCGCCAATCCGTTGGCAGTGTCGAATGTTCTGTCCTGCGAATGCTGACTGCCAAGTCCTGAACACTGGCAGAAGGTCAGGTATTAACGAGGGCGACGGTTCGCCGGTGTGTGGCAGATACCAGTCGAGAAAGCGGAGCCAGGTGAGCAGCTTGGGCCAGGCTGCGGCATGCGCAAAGCTTACTCTCTCTTCCGGTTCAAGATCGGGGAAAGTTGCCTCGTCAAGAAAGGTCACGTTCGGGACAACTTCCAGCGTCCGTAGCGCATTCAGAAGCTTCTTCAGAGCATCGTCGTTATCTTGATGAAGGTAGTTCGCAAGCTTGCCGAGAATTTCAGTTGTGCGCGTCGAGCGGAGGCAGGAGGCCAGCACGGCCCGCTGCCACACCGGCCGCAGGCTACTATCGGCCAGTTCTTCGTAGAGCCGCTGCCATTCGGTCTCGGTGCTATTGGTTTCCAGTTCATAGGAGCCTAATAGTTGCACTGGCCGGATAAGCGTCTGCGGTTCCTTGCTGGCTTGAAGCACCAGCACGATGCTCGGCAGCCTTCCGATAAGCCACTCGCACAACGCCCACTCCTCGTATATGTCATGCGAAAAAGTGACGCTGTGTCCTAGTCGCTTGTCGCGGATAACGCCAGCGGACTTCAGGTCTTCCAACGGCTCTGGAGAGAGATCCCTTATCGAGATGGCACTATTGGGTGCTGCGACGAATCGCTCCGCCAAGGTGATCAGGACATTACGTCGGTGTTGTGCAGGAGTGAAACCGGGCTGGTCTGCACCGCCCAGTTCCCACCAGAGTTTTAAAAGTTCCACTTCGGTCGCGGGGAGCGACGTTGTGCCCTCTCGGCCCGAGAGATTCAGAACCGCTTCTAGAAAGAATGGCCGGCGAAGAATGACATCGGCATTGCCGGAATCGAGCAGCAACGGCCGCAGGCGCGGGAACTCGGTCGAGACGACGCTGAGCTCATCGGAGCCGAGCGGCGACATCGTAATGGAACTTATGGGTAGGCGCTTAAGCGCATCAGGATCAATCCATGTCGCAATATGGTCGAGGTTCTGCTCCCTGACCGTTACAAGCACCTTCCAATCAGACAGTGCGGGTTCCGATGCAATCGCGCGGACCAGATCGTTAACCGTAAGCTGTGCGGCTGGGTCATCAACCTTGTCGATGCCATCAATGTACAGGATGGGTTCCGCAGTAGTGCCAAGCTCGCTCAGCAAGCCAATGAGATCGCCCGAAAGGCCCAACTGCCCAGCGTGAGCAGCCCAACCGCGAGGCTGTATTCGGCTGTCCTTAAGAAGGAATACTGGCCCGGATTGAGCGGTCTCCTCGACTAGTTGCTTCAATAGAGCAGATTTTCCGCTACCAGGTTCCCCGTCGATCTGAACAAAACGTGCGGTACGTAAAGCCTCCTGGACATGTTCATATGCCCGTGTTCGGTTCAGGCGAAGACCATGGATATCACCCTTTATCGAGGCCAGCGCCCGTTTTGACTCTTGGTCAATTGCTTGGACATCACGCCAGAAAGTTACACCCGCCCCCGACGGTAGCCCTGCATTTTGTAAGCTTGAAGCCAAGCTCTGTCGGGAAGCACCGCCTCCTACAGGAGTGATATTACCGGCCTCTGCAACCAAATGCGCCCAAATTGCGGCTGCGTGATCTCGCTGATCTAGTGGCAAGCTATGACGGATGCGGTCCAGAGCTCCTGCCGCGTCACGCGATGCGTCTTCGGTATCAAAGTCAAAGTGAAGGATGCGAAATACACAAAGGAATCGCCAGAGGGCATCTTCGTCGACAGTCGTTCCGGCATGATTGGAGAGAATCTTCAGCGTTGCCGCGACGAACGTCCGCTGGTCCTTGTGTGAAAAATCCTTCCGCGTTATGCGCTGTGCGAAGTCTTGGCCGCTGGGACTATGCGTAGCCCAGTTCAAAACTGACCGATAGTATTTGTCGGCTCGGGCATTATAGGAGCTGATGGCGACTCCGAGTCTGTCTCGGACAGCATCGAATGTGCCGGAGGTAAATGTCGCCCAGGCTTGGCCCAACACTGCAACCCATTCTTCGTCGTTTTCGGTGAATGTCAGCGTACTCTTCACTTGAAGAGAGAGTTTGGTCGGGCGACCATTTTCCAAGATGCCATTGACGATGACATCATCGAGCGGCTCACCAAATGCGGCACGCTGAGTGAGCACCTGAGTTACATGTAATCCAGGTACTGCTCTGGCAGGCGCTTCCGCAAGAGTTGCTGCGAGGTAGTAGGCGACCACCCTTGCTTCGAAGTGGGTTCCACCCCCACCCGTTGAGTCTGGACTTGCCATTGTTACCCTCTTAAGCGCCGATGACACATTAGGTTCGACATGATAAATCCAGCGTGGCGTCAGACTGCATGCTGCGTATTCACACGAAAAACGCACGACCGTGCGTTTAATTGCTGGCGTATGTTTTGTCGTGCGTTTTCAGCGTGCTGCCACATTGCCCTCTCAATACTTTCCGGCTTTACTAAACATGACTAAACTTTACTAAAAAGCTTTACTAGCCAAGGTCCACATTGACTTTACAGAACTGCCTTTATTTACGATGGTTTTATCGCGATTCTCCATTGCGTAGATGATATTTCGGACTTTGTTTTTCTTCTGTTGATCGTCTAAAGCGTTGGAAAGTTTGTCTAAAACTCGTCTTGCTTTTTCCGATCATGACATGCATTGTTTTGGCTGTTTGAACAGGGCTTGTCAAGACCAGGCAACTACCGTCAACTATCCACAAATCAAATGCACTTAAGCCCAAATCGGAACATATGCTTTATAGCTATTCACCAAAGCACCTGGCAATACCTACTATGATCTATCAAACACCCATCAAGCAAATTTCGTTTTTCTGATCAGTTCCGCCACGGCAGGTATTTTTGCCGACTGATTCGTCATAGCAGCGGATAAGTACCAAAATTGACGCATCTTTCAATGGTTGTGAATATCAATGATGTACACACTATATAAACGGTCTATAAGCTGCGCTCATAGATTAGGTGGTTATATGCGCGGCCGCTTATAGCGCCTATAGAAATTCATGAACCTGCTGCTTTTGTGTAATAAACCCATCTAGGCGGAGAACCGTGCGATTTCAGCTTACCCGATGCCCCCATCTTTTTTAGCAACCTGCTTGCCTGGTCAGGTGAGCATCCACAAAGCTCAATTACATGCTTTCGCTCGATACGTCCATGTGCCTCAATGAACTCCATAATCATGGCTTCCTGGCGAATGGCGGATATGCCATGTGTACGAACGTATCCCTCGGACTGCCCAAGTTTCCTATAAAGTGACGCGCTTAAATGGAAGATCCGCGGCTTTTCACCTTTTGCTTCAAGAAGCCCGCGTTCGACAAGCTTTTCAAGAACACTCCTTCCCCTGGCAGTACCTTTCTGAATAAGGCAACCTGCGGTATCGGCATCCATTCTACGTTCAGAAAACACTGTGTTCAGGATAATCAGATCATCCAAAACAAATGGTCTTCCCGCCTTATCTTCTTCATAAACGAACGATGCAAATTTAAGTGACGGCTCGCCACCATTAAGGATGACACGGACTCCACTGGAATCGCTGCGCACATAATCAGGAGCCGGGCGACCATAGCGAAGTTGCCCTTCAAATATCCTGTCAACACCGCGACCTGTTTGCTCTACCAGGCCGATCCGCCTGAATGCAGCTGCCAATCGGGGGTTTCTCGGTTTTGGTTCGTGGACAAGAAGATTGTCAATAGTCACTCCTTCCGGAAAACCGCCGGGACTGGCAATGAGCATGTGGTCATGGTGCATCTGAATATACACATCATCAAGCCGCGTGTAGTCACGGTGGAGGACAGCATTGTTGACGGCTTCGCGGAAGCCACTGGGAGAATAGTCCGGCACCGGTAGACGGAGCATGCCGATGGTAATTTCCTTTTCTTCGTTGCGGGCTGCGAAGCGAGAGCCGATTTCCTGAAGTGTTTTGAGCAATGGTGCCCTGAAAGCATCGTTAACCTTCACATTGGCCTGTGAGTCAAGAACCTGAAAATGAACCTGATGAGTCGGAACGACGTCGGCGATAACATCTTCTCTGCCGAGGAGCAGTAGTCCCGCAACGTTGGGAACAAGCTTGCCGTGGCGAGTTTCCACAAGTCGGAGGGCCTTGGCAACTTCTTCATTGGAAAGGTCCAGCAGGCTTCTATCGCCACGAAGACGGACGATCTCCTGGCGCAACCGTTCAAATTCCAGTGGGTCAAGGTCAGCAAAGGTCAGTTGTTCGAGCACCTGTGCCGAGAAGTCCAACAGTCCCAGGTCAACTCTGCGTGAACGCTGATCTCGGGGATAGAACGGCACACTTTCCGGTTTGCCATCTGATTTGATGGTCCGATGAAGTGCCTTACCCGATTTCGTAGCGCACGGTTCCGGGTAGGGATCAACCTCAATGGCAATAACCTGTCCCAGATCGTGCCTGATAACAGAGATGCGGGTGTTAATGCTCGGAACGGTATTGTTGAAAATTGCCGACTGGAGTTTTGGAGGATCGGTAACATCACCATGGCGGGGATGGGCACCTGTTATTGCGCCGTCGTCCTCGACGCCGATCAGGAGAACACCGCCTTTACTGTTGGCCAGGGAAACGACCTCTTCGTAAATCTCGCGGTCGGGCATTGTGCGCCGGTCAGACTTGAACTCCACGTCAAGCTGTTCGCCGTTGGCTATTATGTCATTAAGCTGTTCAACTGTAATCAACGTAAACCTCCAATTCATCCAGACATTTTGATCCCCAAGACTTTCCCGATCTCCAAACGGAATGCTGGACCATCTGCCTTTAAATCTCGATCTAATTTGACAAACTCAACTCTTATCTTGTGGCTGCAATATCCCTCTTTGATGGTATATGATTTGGCTGTCACTCCGTCTACATACGGGAAGAGCAGAACATTTTCAGGGCATTTGTACCGATGAGCGTAGGCATAGAGTTGATATATATCAGCCTGCGATACGCCGTTAGTGCTGTCCTCTTCGTCAGACTTCAGATGCTTCCACTTCGTATCAAGGATCAACCGCAGCCCACCCAGTTTGTCATCAATAATCAGGTCGGGCTTTAACCGGAACTTGTCACGGCTGTCATGTTCCCTTTTGAGCAGCCATTCCCTGCGGCCTACAGCTTGTATGTGTATATTCTCCCGCAAGAGATCGAAGTCTTCCGCATAACGATGAATGTAACGGGCGATGAACTCCTCAAACAATTGCTCCATGGGGAAAAGCAGTGAGAAAGAGACTTCCTTGCCCTTTGTCCATATAGGACTCATTCTCTTTATTACAAGCATTGAAAAGCTTATGAGCGGTTTAAACCTTTCAGTGTTGCGGTTGTAATGGATATCTGAAAAGTGATGGTCTGCAATTTCTAGATCTTGTACATCATCCAGAAGGAAGACGATTTCTCTGAGTTTTTTCTGTGCGGTTGTTGAACTGGAGAGCAAGAGAAGCCGGCGGCATGCTGCTTTAAGGATTCTATTTAATGCTGTGTCAGAAATAAAATCATCATAGCGACAGTAGACACGCTCCTCATGGATTGCATTTTTGACCGCATGCTTACCAACCAGGAATTTACCTTTGAGGCGATGAAGATTCTCTTCTCGGGTCACATAGGTATGATCGATTCCACGCTTCAGCTCTTTCAATGTTTTTTCAGCGAACAATGCGACAAGTTGATTGAGGAGCGGCATCTTCTGTTTGCCAATAGCGGCCAAATCGCGCTCTTCACCAACGATCTTCCGCGTCATCGACAGCATATACAGAAGATTCTGTTGCGCTCGCTCCTTACCCTCTTTATCCGGTTTGTCAATTTTGGGAAGGATTTCGATGGCACCACCGGGGACAGCAATGACTCCGACGTAATTCTTTGCCTTAACGAACCGTCGATCATTCCAATCAAAAATAGTATCTCCAACGGAACCGCTCCACTGCTCATCAAAACCTTGCAGCTGCGTCAGGAGTTTTCGGTTTTGATCGGAGCGCGGAATACGCTCGTATTCTGTGACCTTGAGATAGCGCATTTATTCGTCTTGATTATCCGCTTTCTTAGAATGATCCTTGTAAAGTGATACGAGGAAACGCTCCAACATTTCACCTGTTGATTCAATAAATTCAGGTTTAATCTCATAGCGGTAACAATCGTCGTAATCTTGGTGGTCAAAGCCGAGAATGTCCTTTTCAACAAGCTTTTCAGCCGTGATTACGGGGTATGGATTCTTTGAGGAGCCCCCATTTCCATTATTACCGCAGCCGAGCACAAGGCAGATTTTCTCCCAGTCCCCATAGAAATATTCTTGTAGCAGCGGAATGATGTTTTTTAGGAGTGTGTCTCTCAGACCAACAAGGGAGCGACATTCAAGGAAATATGAGTGGCCAATCATATGGTCCCGGTCGTAAAGGAATTCAATGCGGCGATTTATCGTACCAAGCAGTGCTTTCACATCGACACCATCAATTGTGCCAACAATTTTTTCGATCAGATCAAGATCAGGCATCATCTCCTTGAACTGGAAACGGCGTCGTAGAGCGATATCAATAAAGGCTATTGATCGGTCGGCAGTGTTCATTGTACCGATAACGGAAAGGTTGGCAGGAACCCCAAACTCGGGCTTTGAATAGGGGAGTTTTACTCTCAATTCATTTTTGGCACCGATACGCTTGTCAAGTTCTACGAGTGTAATTAGTTCGCCAAATATTTTGCTGATGTTGCCACGGTTAATCTCATCAATAAAAATGGCATAGTTGTTTGATGGGTCTTTTTCTGCCCGCTGGCAAACTCTCTTGAATACTCCCGGTTCAATCCGGAACTTAATTCCGCTTTCGTCATCATCTTCAGCGTCTGTAATCGGTCGAATTCCTTCAACAAACTCTTCATAGCCATACGATTGATGGAACGTTACAAACTCATATCGCTTAATCGTTTCAGTCGTAGGCACATTCTCGGATTCTTTGTGCAGCTCAATAATCTCTGGTGCGACTTCTGGAAGTTGCTCAGTCTTCACAGACCACACCGAGCTTGCATCCTTCCAAAACACTTGTGGATAAAGCCTTTTTTGATAATTTACTTGTTCACACTCTTGCACGGTATGGCTTTGCAACGTTGCCCAAAGCCGTGCTCCAGGGCTTTTTATGTCGGATTGTGAAAGCTTTGCCAATACAAGTCGATGTTTCAGCAGGTCACGAACCTTGATTCTGTCCATCTCAAGTACCGCCGCACCGACAATCTGCCACCAGGGCTTATCAGCAACAAGACGGGCGAGATAGCTCTCCTCTGATTCTCCGGAATTGCTCGTTGAGTATTCTTTGAAATATTCGGTCAGTTTGTATGTTTTACCAGTGCCGGGGGGGCCATAAAGAATCAAGTTTTGTGGGGATATTCTGGGGGCCTCTTTTTTTGGTTCAGTATCTTCATTTTCTATTTTTATATCCATCAGCTTTATAAGTCGCTTAACGTAATCAGGATATGGAGTTATGTCCGTAAGGGTTTTTAGTGCTATCTTCCCTTCACGTTCTTCCCATTCTCCTGTTTTTTTCCATTGAACCGGTATGATGTTCCGATATGATTTACGCCCTGAGTCATATGTATAGGTGCCTGAGACGACTCCATAGCCAAGGTAAGTTGTTATGCCACGCTTAGCGATTAAAACGTCACCCTCTTTAATTTCATTGGCAATCTGCCATGCAGCTAATGCATCATTTGTGGGCCTTTTCTTCATCCCAGTTGCATTAATTATTGCATTTTCAATATCCTTCTTCGTTTTAAAGCTAGAAAGGTCCGGCAATTCATCAAAACCAAATACAGCAATGTCTTTTTCTTTGCATTCATTCCAATATGTTGCACCCTCTCCTAAACCACAGACCCAGAATCTCCGACCCATGAAATTAGGTTTTAGTAATTGTTTTGCCAATTTAGCCCCCTCTTCTTTACCTATCAAAAACTCATTCAAGGCATCAGCACGATAGTAGTTATCAATTTCAGGAAACCATGAAATTAATTGTGACTGTGAACTGTTAACTAACACATAACTGTTGCTTAGAGCTGTTGGCAACTCGACATTAAATAATTTCAGGCAATCTTTAGTTTTGTTGTTAACAATAGAATATTTTGATTTATTTACCCTGTTAAGATAGATAGTCGCAATTCCAGAACCGAAAAACTTGAACTCCTTATTTTCAATTCGCCTCAGCCACTCTGTAAGGTTAAAGTTTGGCTCAAAGACACTTAAAACAAATTTTCTAAAAGCTGCATAATTATTAGTAATAGTTTGTACAAATCTGCTATTTGTCCTAGTGCCCTTTGATTGAATATAGCCACCATCGGCAGCAAATGATGTAAAAAAGGCAATAAAATCAGGTTTACTCATAGCGTTTAGATGATCTTTTAATATAACATCCTTATAATGATCCTCATTTGTGGAATGATTATCGCTACGAAACCATTCCATAAATTTATCTATGAGTTCCTTAGGCGGTTTAATCATTGATTTGTCTCCTCAAATCCCGAAAAGTCGGAAAACTACCTCTTCAATCATCGTTAACTTTGTGAAGTCTGCCTTTTTAAGAACTCGCAGGTTAGGTCGTTCGAGCTTCTCTCCTTGGGCGTTTCCCTTGGTATGCGTGGCAACCTTTTTCCCGGAGATATCGGGAAGAGTATGCCCAGGGGCACTTCCGAACCAGTAGAACGGGCCAAGATCAAGGGTCATTTGATCAAACTGCATCCATATCACACAGCCACTTGGTTTAGTGCCGAGAGAAAGCTGAACCTTTTGCGAGCTTGTTGATGCTCCATTGTAAGAGGCTTTTAGCTGTATATGCCGGCTGATACCATTGCATGAAATGACAACGTCATACCCGCCACTATCAACTTCGGCCTTCAGCACTTCTATGTCGCGGATATTCTTTTTCCAGAGGTGTTTAAGAACTTCTCCGATAAAGAGATGTTCGAGAATTTTTTCTCGGAGCGATGAATGTAAATTGTGGCTGGAATCAATCGGCATATGGTTTCACTTCCATTCTTGGGTGTAGATAGGCTATTCCAGCCTGCTCCTTGCAATTCGTATTTCCTCATCAGTAAAACAATTCAGCGAATTCAGGCAGGAGCACATGAGCCTCAACGGTGAGGTGTCTACAGTTGCACATGATGAGACGGGTGAGTCCTTCGTGGAAGTGAGAACTGTGGAGAAGTTCCTTCGCCGTTGCAAGTCCTCCATTACTTTTGAGCATGATCAAAAAGCGCTTGGCGTCATAAGAGCATTCTTCTTTAGCTCTCCGGTAAATCTCGACACTGCGGAGACGATTTTATAGTTGTAGTCGCAGAATGTTATGTTCTACAGAATGCTCTTTCAGGCCCATCAAAACAGCCAATTCAGGGATAGTAACGTGCCGTTCTTGTGAATCGCTTCAATGATTTTCGCCGACGTTTTCACCGACATTCCTGGGCAGCTTCACCCACCTTTTCACCGAACTTTTCTACGAATCCGACGGGCTTGATCAGTACTACAGCTTTCTCGCCTCCTGCCACGCCGCAAATTCCGCAGGACGCAGGCGATAGCGGGCTATTATCCCAGGATGCAGACGCTTGATCTCGTCCTGTACCATTTCGACAAAGGCTGAGCGATTCTGCTCGTCGATGCGCTTCTCTGCGAACTGTTCAATTGTCTGCAGAATATCAGACCGCTTGTTGCGAACGATATCGGCCACCAGCTCGTGTAGCTGCAAACGATAGCGAAGCCGAATAGGATCGGGCTCCGCCAGGCTTTTGCGAACCAGGACATATTCCCTGGCGGATCGTTCATAGGCCCAGACAAACAGGTCCCGGAGCAGTTCGACCCTGTTCATTTCGTACACGCCCAGCATGGCGTCGATGTAGGCCCGATCCGGCACATCGATAAACGTCAACGGTGAGAGGTTATGCTTTATCAGGGGGATATTGGCCCCGAGTCGGGAAACCCGCTTGTTCACGTCCTCGAACGGCTGCAAATAGGGGATATGCACCAAGATAAAAAACGCCTGTTCAAAGGGATCTTCGATTTCAGAAGCTTTTCCGAGTATCTCGTGGAAACACTCTTCGATGAGCTGTGGTGCCGCGAGCGGCACAAAAACAGAGCCGCCGATCTGGACAGGCCGGGACCGCAGGCGTCCGCTGGCGTCCGGGTCGGGCATCAGGTTTTCCGATAACAGGCCGTGCAGGCTGAGGAAGATATGAGTATCAAACCCGACGGATTCCGCTTCATCAAGCAGCAGCTCAATGGCCGTCTTGTGGTTGAGAATCATCTGAGCTTCCTGGGCATCCTTCCCTTCCGCATAGCGACCAAACTCGATCAGGTTTTGCGTGTCGATACGGGAATAGGTGTTTCCTTCCAGACGGCTCGATGCCCACGAAAGATCGATCAGCAGCCGGTTTAGAATGGCCCGGCCATAGGTACCGGCAGGTTTTTCGAACTCTCCGGTATCACCGATGCGATGCAGGTGTTTGCGGGTCATCTCACCTAGATACCATGTTGTGTTGGGGATATAGGCATCGAGGAATGAGCGTTCATAACCGACAGGAGGACGTGCTCCCCTGGGGCGACGAACTTGGGAGAATATCTCGCGGCCTTCTTCGGAGAGCGGAATATACGTTTCATAGGTTTCTTCTGCACCTGGAGCTTCTGATTCGGGTGGGACCATTCGGATATCAGTTGGCGCGAGCAGCCGGTAGATCGTCGCTTTGCCTTTTCCGATAGCAGCGATATGCCGCTTTGCCGCCAGTTCGGCAAGCCAGCGCTGTACCGTACGCAGGTGCGGAGGGTTACTCAGTTCATTACGAATGCTCTCACTGTTAAGTCCATCAGGGTGACGGGCCAGGAGAGCAAGGATCTCTTCTTGTTGGGGAGACAGCAATGTAACGGTCATGTCCTGGTCTCGCTATTGATTTTGACGACGAATCGCGACACACATCATGTCGCTAATTGTCGCGAATTGCAAGTTGTATTGTCGCAAACCGTCGTGAACCTTGGGGGCCGTCACGATGTATCGCATGATGAGCCGATAGCTACGGCAGGCTTAGTGTAGCTCGAACACCGACAGAATATTTGAACGTTCACAGTTCAATGACGAGTTTGTGATCGTATTGCGGATTAACCTCCACATCCTTGTAGCCATAGGGGTTCACGATCACGCGGGTCCTGCCGAGGGTGTAATCGAATGAATTATGAGTATGGCCATGCACCCAGAGATTCGGGCCATGATCGATGATCTCATTGGAAATGCCGGTCATGAAGGCGCAGTTGAGGCTGTCTCCCCGAAACCGCTGATGGATAATCCCGCAAAGGAGAGGGACCGCTTGCGCAAGTACAGGTTGATGCTTGCGGGTACGGAACCTTTGGTCGGCCGGCCCCGTTTCCCCGGCATGATAACTCCCCGATTCACCAGGACGGAGGGTTGGATATACCAGGACGCTAAACAGAAAAAGCCCCTGATTTCTCAGAGGCTTTCGGACTGTATCGGACATCGCCAGATTGTTAAATGGCGGAGAGAGAGGGATTCGAACCCTCGGTACGCGTTAACGTACACACGCTTTCCAGGCGTGCTCCTTCAACCGCTCGGACATCTCTCCGCAAAGTGAATTGCGAATATAGTATATGCAAATTGATTTGTCCAGCATTACGTAACTGATGCATGGACTGGGGCATCAAACCGTAGTAAAGTATGGATCGACCAATGCGGCCCTGTCGGATTTTACCCCAAAAATTTCCAGGATTTGCCCTATGGAGCATGATTTATGAAAATCGGAATAATAACCGCAATGCCGGAAGAAACGCGAGCCATCCTGAAAAAGGCCGTACAAGTCACAAAAACCAGGCTTGACCGTCACAGGATCTGGCACTTCGGCGTCGGGGGTCATGAAATCACCTTGTTCGAAGCCGGCATGGGCTCACGCAATGCCGGTTCTGCAGCTTCGGCCGCAGCATCTGAAAAACCTGACCTGATGATCTCTGCCGGTTTCGGTGGCGGGGTCCTTCCCGGCCTCAAGATTGCGGACGTACTTGTGGCGGAACAATTGTTCGCCTGGACAGGTACTGGCCTCGAACAGGCGACCGTGCCGCTCTATGAACTTGACAACAGCCGCACATCATTCCTGCTTCGGGGAAGTTTTGTTACCTGCGACAGCATCCTCAATAAAAGGCAGCTGGCAGAACTGCTGCCAAAGAGCGCCAAACAACCGGTTGTGGAAATGGAAAGTGCTGCCGTGGCCGGGGTGGCGGTCGAGCATGGCATACCTTTTCTCGGGATACGCGCCATCAGCGACCCGTGGGATGAAGAGTTGGGCTTTTCGATCACGGAATTCTGCGATGACAAGATGCGTATCCGCGCCCTCAAGGTATTCGCAACAATCCTGCGGCGTCCTTATATCATCCCCCAGCTCATCCGCCTGGCCCGGAACAGCCGCATGGCCGCCAAAGGGCTTGGGACAGCAATGCACCGGCTGCTGCAACAATTACCACATCCCGATCATCGCTCCTTGTCATAATTCCCGGCTGACCAAGGGTAATCCCTCAGATGCTCCGCCAGCTCCTCGCCTGAATAGCGGTTTACCCGCCGTAGCGCCAGCAGTACCACCATCAGGATCGGCAGCGTATAGATCAGGATTCCGGAAAGGGCCATGAAGCGCTCACCGATCCAGAGTGTTACCCCCCAAGTGAACAGCAGGACCGACAAGTAGAGCACTGGCCCCAAAAGCGAACGAAAGGGGAGATTGCATAGGCCCTTGGCTGCTCCGTCTTGCCGCCGCAAGTCGATCAGCTGGAAGGCGCCCACCAGGCAAAAGCTGGTCACGAGCCACCCCCAATAGTTGGAGAGCGGCACTCCGAAGTGGATGCCGTTTTCACGGTAGCCGTAGATTTGTCCCAGAAACCAGCGGCGCCCTTGCAAGGCAACCGGATCAATGACGATATCCAGGAAAGTTTGCAGAAAGGCACCCAACACAAGGGCCGAGAGGGAACTGCGGATGCGGCGGGTTTCGAGTGTAGCCACGTTCCAGCGCCACGCCTTGAGGGGCGAGAGGATGAAAAGTGCTGTTGCATAGCTGCAATAGGCCAGGAATACGTAAGACAGGGAATCGAAGAACGGCACTCCGGCAATCCACAGTTCCCGGCTTTTGGTGGCCTCGATATAGTAGTACCAGCCGTAGGGAAAACCGGTATTGATGGAGAGCCACTCCGAAGCAAAGGCGATCAGGTAGCCGGTAAGCGTGAAAAGCATTGTCCGGCGCCAGCCGACATGCGGCACGCAGGCCAGGAGGTACGCTCCGAAAAAGGCGAACACATAGGGGCGCATTGTGAAGGTGCCGACGATTATATCGAGGTAGTGTGACATACTGCCCTTGTTCAGTTAGAGCTGATTACTGCTTGATAAACTCGTATTTTCAGCCATCCCAATTGCTTGCTCAGCTACTTTATACCATTCTTGTTCATACTCGGCCCGTAGCGCTTGTCCATGCCCTGGATGTGATTTACCAGCCAGTTCTTTAGAAAGCTTAGTACTTCCTGGCTCAAGGCAGTGCCTGCATTGAATTTGGTCTGAATCTCGATGACCTGGTTGATCAACGCCTCGTGGGCGCGCCTTTGCTCGTCAAGCCCGGAAAAGCCGGATTCCCGCATCAGTCGTTCTTCATGCATAAAATGGGTTTTGGTGTACTCGACCAACTCATCAAGTATCGAGCCGATGGCATCCTTGCCGCGCCCGGAGCGCATGGCCCCATACATCTTGTTGATGATGTCGATCAACCGTTGGTGCTCTTTATCCATCTGATCAACGTTGACACTGTAGCTCTTGCTCCAAACAATCAGCTTGCCGGTCTCGGAGAGCTTGAACTTGCCGACCATCCTTTGCAATTCCTCTGAGAGCCGCAGCAGGTGTTGCGCCTCGGATGACGTTTTGCGGGCCCCTTCGACGGTGTCCTGGGCCACATTCGTAATCTGATGGATATTGTTGCTGATCTCGCTTGTAGTGGCGGTCTGCTCCTCGGCTGCCGTGGCGATCTGCTGGACCTGCAGGTTAACGGCGTTAATCTCGTCCTGGATCCTGCGCAAGGCTTCTCTGGAGCGGGCGGCCTCCTCGGTGCCCTGCTCGACCTCGCTTACTCCCTCTTCCATTGCCGAAACCGCTGATCTGGTCTCGAGTTGGATGGCCTTGATCATCTTGCCGATTTCATGGGTTGCTTTTGTCGTACGTTCGGCAAGCGCCCTGACCTCATCGGCCACGACGGCAAATCCACGCCCCTGCTCACCGGCACGGGCCGCTTCAATGGCGGCATTCAGGGCCAGCAGATTGGTCTGGTCGGCAATGTCCTCGATGGTGCTGATAATGGAACCGATCTGGTCACTCCGCTTGCCAAGCTCCTCAACCGTTGTTGCCGAAGCCTGGACCCGTTCGGCGATGCGGTGCATGACGGCGATTGAACTCTCTACCACAGCGCTGCCGTGTTCGGCTGCCTGGTCGGCACGTTTCGCGCTCTCTGCCGCCATCTGGCAGTTCTGGGCGATGTCGCTTGAGGTGGCGGACATCTCCTCGCTGGCAGTTGCAACGGTTATGGCCTGAACCGCCACAAGTTCCGCCCCGTCAGCCATTTTCATGGCATTTGTCTGCATTTCGGCTGATGACTCGGAAACCTGCGTCGATGAGTCGGACAGCATACCAATCATTTCCCTTAAACTGTTGACCATCTTTTCGAACGACTCAGCCATCTGCCCGACCTCATCGTGGGATTCCACCAGAACCTGTACCCCCAGGTCTCCGGTGGCCACAAGTCCTGCATCCGTTGCCAGTCGCCGTAGTGGTGCACTTATGGCCCTGGCTACTGCCAGAGCCAGCAATACCCCAACCACAATGCCGATTGCAATGAGAATAATGATCCAGATACGGGCCATTGCCGCTGCTTCGTTTACCTTTGCAACCTCTTTTGCGGCCTCATCCTGGTTAAATGCCGTTAGGTCCTTCAAAACCTTATTGGCTTGATCATAGAGTTTTTTCCCATCGCCACGGGTCTGATTTTGCGCATCAGCAATATTGCCGATCTTGATCAGATCCAACGCCTTTTGCGCTGATGCCACATATCCTTCCCAGGCAGCATCGAACTCGGCCATCAGCTTTTTCTCGTTGTCCGTGTCGCTGTGCTTGTAGAACTCCTGGCGAGTGGCCTTGATCTCTTCCTGCATTTTTACGATACGGTCGGAATATTTTTTAAAATCAGCATCCGAATTCTTCAGGTAGAATTGCAGTTCCGAACGCCGGTACGTATCCACGCTATTTCCAAATTTCGCCAGGATACTGATGCTCGGCATCACATTTTGGCCCATGTCTTCGGAAATTTTGGTAACATTAGAAAGTTTGATTATTGAGATAAGGCCAACCAAGGCAGTCACGACCAATATGGTCGCAATGGTGCAGAGGATTTTTGTGCTGACACTCAGGTTCTTAAACAAAAGGACTACCTCCTGGGTTCGATTTTTCGAATATCAATAAATTCAGGATGATAAATCTCGGCGGCTCAGTTTAACACCCGCAACAAACTCCAGTCAATTTCATAATTAATGAGAACTGAGATATTGACCGACAGTTTAAATATGGCCACAGGCCCGTGTTAATTCTTTTTTTATAATCATATGGTAGTCTTTATCCGGAGGTGCTGGCACATGAGAAATATTATCGAGTTGATCAGAGGCGATATTACCATCTTGGCCTTGGATGCCATCGTTAATGCCGCCAATAACACCCTGTTGGGTGGTGGAGGTGTGGATGGGGCCATCCACCGGGCCGCCGGGCCGGAACTGGTGCAGGAGTGCGCTACCCTGGGCGGATGCCGGACTGGAGACGCCAAAATCACCAAGGGTTATCTGCTTCCGGCAAAACATGTCATTCATACTGTCGGGCCGGTTTGGCATGGCGGTAGCAGGGGAGAGGCGGAGTTGCTCAAAAAGTCTTATCATTCCTGTTTCCTGGTGGCTCGCGAGCATGCCATCCGCAGCATCGCCTTTCCGGCCATCAGCTGCGGCGTGTACGGTTATCCGCTACGCGCGGCAGCGGCCATTGCCCTATCGCAGGCACAGGAGGCGATTGTTCAAAATGCCGGGTTGGAGCGAATCGTATTCGTTCTGTTCAATGAAGAGGCGCTTCAGGTCTATCGGGACGTGGCTGAACAGTTGGGAATTCCTGTCTTAAAAACCGCTTTGTAAGAACAAACATGGAAAAATGCCAGTCGGAATTTTGCGTTTATGATGGTGTGTGCTGATGGCTGAAATATCTTTCAATGGCTGCTGCCAACTCCTGCAACGTGAATCGGGGCGGCTCGATTTCTACCTTTAGGCCCAATTCGCGGCATGTTTCGGAAGTTACCGGTCCGATTGACGCGACTACCACCCCTTTGAGCATATCCACCAAGCGATCCTTACCCAGCATTGCGGCAAGATTTTGGACCGTCGAGGACGAGGTAAAGGTAATGCAGTCCACGGAGCGTTTTTCCAGGGCGAGTAGGGCTTCGGGGGGCAGCTTCTCAGGCAGGATGTTGCGGTAGGCCACTGGGCTGTCCACATGTGCTCCCATTCTCTTCAATTCACGCGGGATTATCTCCCTGGCCCGATCAGCCCGCGGAAAAAGGACTCTTTTCCCTGAAAGGTCCTGTTTGCCAAGCTCAACCACAACCCCTTCGGCCTTATAATCCGTTGGCACAAGGTCGGGGCGGATCCCGAAGGCAGCTATTGCTTCGCCAGTCTTCGGCCCCACGGCGCAGACACGGCAGGAGGCCAGCGCCCTGGCATCAAGGCCGCACATCTCCAGGCGCTGGAAAAAGATGCGTACGGTGTTGACCGAGGTAAGCACGAGCCAGTCGTATTCGCCCACCAACCTGATGGCGGCATCCAGGGGCGAACAATCATCAGGTTCCACTAAACGTATGGTGGGGCATTCGATGGCCATGGCACCCAGTCCGGCCAGCAGGGCCGAAAATTCACCGGCCTGATCCGCCGCGCGCGTTACCAGGATTTTTTTGCCGAACAGCGGCCGGTTGTCAAACCAGCAGAGGCCCTCCCGAAGGTTGACCACTTCTCCCACGATAGTCACCGCCGGCGGCTTGAAATCTGCCTGTTCCGCACGATCGGCGATGTCATTCAGACAACCGGTCAGCACCTGCTGCGACAGCATTGTACCCCATCGTACCAATGCCACCGGCGTATTCGGGTTTCTCCCATTTTCCATCAAACTGGCCATATTGCGACGCAGGGTCTTAACTCCCATATAGAAGACCACCGTGCCGTTGCCCAGGTATAGTCGGCCCCAATCAATATCGGACTCGTCTTTGCCTTTGCCCTCCTGACCGGTAACAAAGGCCACGGAAGTGGTGATGTCTCGGTGCGTGAGCGGGATACCGGCATATGCTGCGGCACCGACTCCGGCTGTGACTCCAAGCACAACCTCGAAGGGTATCCCGGCGGCACTGAGTGCCAGACACTCTTCACCGCCGCGCCCGAAAACAAAAGGGTCACCACCTTTGAGACGGACAACGCGCTTGCCTTCCCGTCCCTTTTGAACCAACAGACGATTGATCTCACCCTGGTCCTGATTGTGCCGGCCACCGATCTTGCCGGCATAGATCCGTTCCGCTTCCTGCGGAGCGTAACTCAGTAGTTGTTCGTTGGCCAGATAGTCGTAGACCACCACTTCGGCACTGCAAAGGCACTCGATTCCTCGCAAAGTGATCAAGCGCGGATCGCCTGGGCCAGCACCGACCAGATATACGATTCCTTTTGATTGTTGTGTCATGGAGTACCGGTTCCGGGAACATGGGGTGTCAGGACGTGCAGGAGCAGTTCCATGCTAAAGAGTTTTTTCGTACATCTTCCCCGCTTGATCAGTTGGAGATAGCGCAAATATCAGACGATGGTCTCCTGGCCGTTGGCGATCTCTCGCTGGTAGACTTCTTCCAGGATTTCCTTGCCACCCTGGGCCAGGAGTTGTTCGGCCAGGCGGGCGCCGAGCTGCTCGCACTCTTCCACTGGTCCGCCTATTTCTCCACGCACCGAGCGCTGACCATCAACCGCGGCAATAAAACCGACCAAACGCAACTCACCATCAACAACCGTACCATGGGCAGCGATGGGCACCTGGCAGCCGCCTTCACAGCGCTTGAGCAGGGCGCGTTCGGCCCGCACGGCATAGCTGGTTTCAGGATGGTTGAAGAAGGCAATGGTCTCGGTTATGACCGGATCTGCCAGGCGGCATTCGATTCCCAGCGCACCTTGCCCAATAGCAGGGATCGAAAGATCGACATCGAGATATTCAGCCACCTTGTCGGTAAAACCAAGTCGCTTCAGACCGGCAGCGGCCAGAATGACTGCATCCAGATTGTCGTCATCCAGTTTGCGGATGCGGGTTTCAACATTACCCCGAATGATGACCATCTGCAGGTCGGGACGGACCTTCAACAGCTGGGCTTGGCGGCGTAACGCACTCGTCCCTATCCGGGCGTTCTGCGGCAGGTCGGCAAACTTGACGCTCCGGGAGATAACCGCGTCACGCGGGTCTTCCCGCTCGGTGATGCAGTACAGTCCCAATCCTTCCGGGAAGTCAGTAGGAACATCCTTCATGCTATGCACGGCGATATCGATTTCGCCCCGCAGCATGGCCTCCTCGATCTCTTTGACGAACAACCCTTTTCCGCCTACCTGGGCCAGAGGAACATCGAGGATTTTGTCACCGATGGTCTTGATCTTGACCAGATCGACTTCCATTTGAGGGTATCTTTTTTCCAATTCGGCCTTGACCCAATTGGCCTGCCAGAGTGCTAACTGGCTGGCCCGGGTGCCGATTCGCAGTTTTTTTAGTGGCATAGCTTTCTCCATTCAGTTGATAACTACCTATTTAAACAGATTTAGCAGGCTGTTGAAAATCTACTGCGGAGACCGTCTGCGGCGTTGCGCGGTACTCGCAACCTCGGCTAACTATATGTTATGCCTCGGCTGCTCCGTTCCGTGCGCCTTGCATCCGGCCTTCCT
>Ga0172380_10003535_pt1 | contig 21344 bp, 16 predicted proteins | sample Leawe162metaG_FD_119747 | JGI IMG/M metagenome (GOLD analysis project Ga0172380, IMG submission 119747) | Leachate microbial communities from a municipal landfill in Southern Ontario, Canada - Leachate well 162 metaG | ecosystem: Engineered > Solid waste > Landfill > Unclassified | place... | reverse complement strand
GAAAATAAAACAAAACAACTTTCAAAATTACTTCCAGATCACTGGATGCGTTCATAAAAATGTTGAAATACTATGCACTAGGTCTTGCCTAGTGCAGTTCATTTTTATATAATTTAATTATGTTTATTCGTAAAGTTAATTTTGTTAAAGGCGAATATTATCATATTTATAATCGTGGTAATAGTAAACAGGAAATTTTTCATGATAAACAAGATTATGAATACTTTATTGGACTTTTGTATTTATTTAATACAAAAGAAAACTTAAATCTGTTCCATTTTAAAAGAAATAAAAATTTTGATTTGTATTTAGTTGATTTAAATCAGCCACTAGTTTCTGTTGGAGTTTATTGTTTGATGCCTAATCATTTTCATATTTTGATTACTGAAACAGAGGAAGGTAGTATTAGTAAATTTATGCAAAAAGTTTCAACTGGTTATGTGATGTATTACAACAAAAAATACAAAAGAACGGGTAGTTTATTTGAAGGTAAATTTAAATCACAACATGCTGCTGATGATCGATATTTAAAATATTTATTCTCATACATCCATTTGAATCCTATAAAACTAATCCAAAAAGATTGGAAAGAAAAGGGGATTAAAAATAAAAAACAAGCAGTTGAGTATTTAAGTAAATATAAATATTCAAGCTATATAGACTATCTTAAAATAGAAAGAGTCCAAAATAAAATTTTGAATATTAAAGCTTTCCCAGATTATTTTCATACAAAACAAAAATTCCAACTAGAGATTTTTGAATGGATAAATAGTGATATTTTAAAAATGCACTAGGCAAGACCTAGTGCATTTTTATGTGTATGATTATTTGATTATATTTTTTGGATCTACGAATGTGTAGCCTTTTGCTTTTATTTCTGTGATTAGATCTGGGAGGGCGTCGCGGGACCATGTATGCTCGTGCATGAGGATGATGGATCCAGGGCGTAGACTCTTTGTGATATTGTTTATAAATACTTTTTTATCATGAGAACTCTTTTCCCAGTCTAGTGCGGAGTCTGACCAGTTAAATGGGAGCATCCCTTTTTCTTCTGTATGTTTCTTTGCAAAAGGCGATAGTATCCCGTATGGAGCACGAAAGAATAATGAATCTGAGCCTGTTTCTTTTTTTATTAGATCACTATTAGAATCAATTTCTTTTTTTGCTTTTTCTTCTGTTATCTTTTTAAGATTTTGATGGCTCCATGTGTGATTGCCTATCATATGTCCAGCATTGTATTCCTCTTTTATCGCTTCTGGATGAGCTTTGTGTTTCATGCCATTTATAAAGAATATTGCTTTCACCCCTTCTACCTCAAGAATTTTTACTATGTCTAGCGACTGAGCACTCGGGCCGTCATCTATAGTCAGTAGAACTACTTTTTTATTTGCATCTGGATTTACGGGCGTTAGTTTAAAGTCTTTTGTAATTTTGTATTTTTCTATATTTTCTATCTGTTTGATTGGCTCTACTTTTTCTGCTTCTGTTGATACATTCTTTATCTCTTGGGTGGGTCGAGTGTTTATTTGTCTGATTGTATATATTACAGGTACGAGAATGGCCAAGCTAATTAAGAAATAAATAGGGTATTTATATTTTCTTTTTATTGTTATTGTCATTTTTAAACTAAGATATAATCAATTGTTTTTTTGTTCATGTCAGCACTAGTCACCTTGAATCGTACCGTGTCACCCAGGGTGTATTTCTTGTGAGTTTTTTTGCCACTTATGCTCATGTGCTTTTTGTCGAATGTATAATAATCATCACCCAGTTCTCGCATACGGACCATACCTTCACATTTTGTAGTTTTTTCTTCTACGTATAGGCCCCACTCTGTGACTCCAGTGATAATACCTTCAAATTTTTCTCCAATACGAGTAGACATGTATTCTACTTGTTTGTATTTGATACTAGATCTCTCGGCATCTGCAGCTTCTTTTTCGCGACTACTAGCCTCAGATCCCATCTTTTCATATTCAAAGAATTTTTCTTTTGGAATGATTTTATTGTTTAGGAAGTCTGCGAGCATCCTGTGCACTATGATGTCTGGATATCTACGGATAGGGGATGTAAAGTGCGTGTAGAATTTAAAACCGAGACCCCAGTGACCGATATTCTTTGTAGAGTATATAGCCTTGGCCATAGTGCGGATTATGGCTGTGTGTACTGTATCACGTAGAGGACTGTGTTCTAGTTTTCCTACTAGATTGTTTATCTCATCCGCTGGTATGATGCCATCCTTGAGAGTCACATTGTAGCCGAGCTTTTTAAGGAAGAATGATAGATCACTCATACGCTCTTTGTTTGGAGTATCATGAATACGATACATGACGATATTCTTCTCGCCTTGTTTTTTGCTAGACATCACCTCGGCTACACGCCTGTTTGCCAATAGCATGAATTCCTCGATCATTTTATTTGTGTCTTGTCTCTCTTTTGTATACACAGAGAGAGGTACACCATTTGCATCGAGCTTGAATTTTACTTCATCTTGTTCTAGGGATATAGCGCCTTCTTTGAATCTCTGCTTGGTTAGCTTTTTTGCTATGTTGTTTAGAGTGTTTAATTCATCAAAGAATAGGCCAGTCTTGGCTGTGATAATCTCCTGAGCATTTTCGTATGTGAATCTCTTGTCTGAATGTATGACAGTACGGCCAAACCATTCATTGTGTATGTGACCATTGTTGTCTAATTCGAAAACTGCAGAGAAGGTGAGCCTGTCTACTCCTTCTTTTAGACTACAGAGGTCATTGGATAATTCCTCTGGTAGCATGGGGATAGTACGATCCACTAGATATACAGAAGTACCGCGATTGCGTGCCTCTTCATCAAGTTGCGTACCCAATCTCACATAGTGTGATACATCAGCTATGTGCACCCCTATCTCATAATTTCCATTTGCAAGCTTTAGAAATGATAGTGCATCGTCGTAATCCTTTGCATCAAAGGGGTCGATTGTAAAAGTAGTAGTCTCTCTCATATCGCGTCTATCTGCAAAATCTTTTTCTGTAATACCTTTTTCTGATATTGCTTTTGCTTCAGCTTCAACTTGTGAGGGGAATATAGCATCAAATCCTTTTTCAAGTGCTATAGCTTCCATCTCGGCATTGTGCTCCATCGGAGTACCAAGAACTTTCCTTACTTCACCCACTGGAGATTTCTTTGAATCTTTCCATTCAGTGATGACAACGAATATTTTTTGTCCGATTTGTGCACCGTTTAATTTATCTGAAGGTATGATGATGTCTGCATACATTTTCAAATCACTAGGAATCAGGAAGTATGTATCATGCTCCTTTTCGAGAATTCCTGCAAACCCATGTTTACTATGACGTAGGATCTCTACAACTTCACCTTTTTGAACCTCATCTTTTGATTTTGGATGTATCAATACCTTTACTGTGTCTCCGTGGAGAGCTGTATGTAGAAAAGCATGGTCTATTTCAACCTCATTGTCGCGGCCCTTATTGATAGTGCCGTAGCCCTTGTGGGATATAGATATAATTCCTTCTGCGTATCTAGAAATAGGTGTTTTAGGGTCTTTTTTTGGAGTTGGTGTTTTCATAGGCATATTATAGCATAGTATTTTGTCATATGCTTGATTATAAAAGACATATGTGCTATTATCCTTTTATGTTAAAAATCAGACTACAAAGAACAGGACGCAAGAATGACCCGGCTTTCCGAGTACTTTTGACTGACTCAAAGAATTCAGCAAAAAGTGGTAAGTTTTTGGAAATACTTGGTTCATACAATGTTAAGAGTGGTGAGGTCATGTTTAAAGCTGATCGCATCAAGCACTGGATGAAGAATGGTGCACAAGTTTCAGATACAGTTCACAATTTCTTGGTAAAACAAAAATTGATCGAAGGTAAAAAGAGAAATGTGCTTTCAAAGAAATCTCCAACAAAGCCACGTAAAGAATTAAAGAACGCTTAATAAAAAATCTCCCATTGGGAGATTTTTTATTGCATACAAAAATAAAAATATGATATAGTTATATGTAGCAGTCGCGTCGCACGATTGCATTGATTAGAAATATAAAAGAAAGATATATGACAGACGACAAAGCATTCCTAGAATATGTTGTAAAGTCTCTAGTAGACAATCCAAACGATGTTGTGATTGATCGTACAGTAGATGAAATGGGTGTACTTATTACTATGACAGTAAATCCTGCAGATATGGGCAAGATAATCGGCCGACAGGGTAATACAGCAAAGGCAATCCGTACATTGCTACGTGTTATCGGTATGAAGAATAACGCACGTGTAAATTTGAAGATTAACGAACCAGAAGGTGGAAGACAGGATGCACCAGCATCTGCTGCACCAGCTATGTCAGCTAGTGAAGCATCAAAATCAGTAGATGCAGCACTAGACGACTTAAAAGGAATATAAATAAAAATCAAAAAACGCTCCCAACTACTTTGTTGACGATTCCGTTTGCTCCCGCAATGTAGAATTACTACATCTTGGTCGCAATACTCATCGTCGCCTCGTATTTGGGGCGTTTTTTGATTTTTATATGTTTTGATAAATTGAATTTTTTGTGTTATAGTATGAATTATGAATTTTCACATAATAACTTTATTCCCAGAGATGTTCGACTCGTATCTAGGCGAGTCTATTCTGGCACGTGCTATTAAGGAAAAGAAGATAAAGGTAAATTTTGTGAATCCTAGAAAATTTGTCTCCGGTAAATATAGAAAAGTATGGCCTGATGGAAATGTATCACTTCAGATAGATGAGCGCCCGTATGGAGGCGGTCCAGGCATGGTCATGATGGCAGAGCCTATGATCAAAGCGGTGGATAGCATAGTTCATAAAGTGGAAAGTAGAAAGTCGAAAGTGAATGCGAAAATTCTGATAATAAACTTTGTGCCGTCTGAAGAGAAATTCACTACCGATTTCGCATATAAGGCTACAAAGAAATACACAGATGTAGTCATGATCTGTGGTCGCTATGAGGGTATCGATGCACGCATAGACAAAGTATTTAAAACAAAAAAAATCTCCATCGGAGACTATGTTTTAACAGGAGGGGAGCTGCCTGCGATGATTCTTGTAGATTGTATGGCTCGCCAGATCCCTGGGGTATTGGGTAATTTTGATTCTAGGGAAGAGGCGAGAGTATCTAGTAGTGAGATATACACTAGACCAGAAGTGCTTGAAGTAAAAAGTAAAAAGTCTAAAGTTATAAAGAAATATCGAGTACCATCAGTTTTATTGTCTGGTAATCATAAAGATATAGAAAATTGGAAGCTTGGTAAAAAATAAAACGAAACTTGGATCATGGATTCAAGTTTCGTGTCATTTAGGTTCAAATAGTTGCTGTATTGCTACAGAGCTATTTCCCCGTAAGTGTTTTCTGCCCTCTCGAATAAAAAATAATCATAATCCGCGAGATCCTTTTTTTCGTTTTCGGGGGTAGCTTCGATTAATTTTAGGAGCTCTTCGATTGTTTCCTTTTCAGCAATTATGGTTATCTCCCATTTGTCATAATTTTCCTTGCTGGCTTCGTTCATCGCGATATTTGATTGCGCATGAATATCTGACTCTATCTTTATAGTATCTGTCGAGCGCAGTGAGTCTATGGCGAGGATTGTTTTGCTGAATTTTTCAATTTCATTGGATAAGTCATTTGAAAGTTCTTTTGCGTAGCAGTTCTCAGGAATCTTGAATGTGCATAATCTAGATTTTACAGAGGCATTTTTTTTAAATTTTTCAATTAATTCGCCTGTCTTTTTTATGTACATTTTAATTCCTTCGGTGTCGTACGAGAGTTCTTTGTTCTCTTTCGGTACGACGATAAATAGGATGGAGTTGAAGCTGGTTTTTAAGAGTGCCATTTTTTATTTTTTTTAGAGGGTTAAACAATTATTTTTTAAGGTGCAAGCCAAATTGATAAAATGATACTCTTTTTTATATGATAATGCAAATCCTATATAAGTATTGACTTTATTGGCTTTTTGGTATAATATAACTCTCAGATTGAATGGATTGAGTTATGACAGATTTAATCGATTATTAACCCAATTACTAAAGCTATTTTGCTAAAAAGCATAAGAGGCACAATGTAATAGCATTTCCACGTTAAGGTCTGGTCACCTTGATGTTTTTTCGTTTATTAAAATCAATAAAATAACACCAACTACTTTGTTGTAGATTACGGTTGTTCCCGCAATGTAGATTTACTACATCTTGGTCACAATCCTCATCTACGCCTCGTATTTGAAATTATTTTAGTAATTTTAGTTTTACAAATATGAAAAAAACAGCTACACGAGAGAAGAAGTATTTTTCACGGTACAAAAAACCGTTGGTCGAGTTTCCTAATTTGATCGAGAACCAATTGGTCTCATTCAACTGGTTAGTAGAGAGTGGTTTAAAGGAAGTCTTTAAAGAATTTTCTCCAATCAATGATTATTCAGAAAAGAAATTCCAATTGGATTTTACTTCATTCACACTCGGCGAGCCCAAGTTTGACGAAGAGTATACAAAGATAAACAAGCTGACTTACGAGGGTCCACTAAAGACTCGCGTACGTCTTTTAAATAAGAGCCTAGGTACAACAAAAGAACAAGAGATTTTCATGGCAGATGTCCCATTGATGACAAAGCATGGAACTTTCATTATCAACGGAGTAGAACGTGTCATCGTTCCTCAGCTTACTCGTTCTTTCGGAGTATTCTTTACAGAGCAAGAACTAAAGAGTAAGAGATATTTTGGTGCAAAGATAATCCCAGCACGTGGAGTATGGATTGAGATAGAGTCTGATCCAGACGGTGCTATATATGTACGTATCGACAAGAAGCGCAAGTTTTCAATTGCGTCTCTTTTGCGTGTCCTAGGACTACATACTGACGAAGCTATGACCAAAGCTTTCGGCAAGGATGAAAACCTATTGAAATTGATCAAGACTTGTATCGAGAAAGATCCAGCAAAATCTCTCTCTGAATCATATATCGAGATATACAAGCGTCTTCGTGATGGAGACCTAGCTACTCCAGATAATGCTCGTGATTTCATAACTACACTTCTTTCAAATGAACGCTACGACCTTTCTCCTGTTGGACGTTTCCGTTTCAACAAGCGTTTTGACAAGAATATGGATGCAAAAGAAATGGAGCGCCGTACTATCTCTGCAGACGATGTCGTGACTATCATGACAAACATCACAGCATTGAATAATGATCCTCATGCAAAGGCAGACGATATCGACCACCTAGGTCAGCGTCGTGTCCGCTATGTGGGTGAGATGTTCCAGCAAAAAGTCCGCATGGGTATGGCTCAGATCAAGCGCAATGTGCAGGATCGTATGTCTACTATAGATGTAGCTACAACAATGCCAATCCAGATCATAAACCAGCGCCCACTCCAAGCTCGAATCAAGGAGTTCTTTACTGCGAACCAGCTTTCACAATTCATGAACCAAGAAAACGTGATGGCCGAAGTAGAGCACCTCAGAACTCTGTCAGCACTCGGACCCGGAGGTCTTACACGTGAGCGTGCAGGCCTAGAAGTCAGAGACGTCCATACATCCCACTACGGTCGTGTATGTCCTATCCACACTCCAGAAGGTCCAAACATCGGTCTTATCCTCCACCTTTCTACATATGCAAAGATCAATGAATTCGGTATCATCGAGACTCCATACATCAAAGTAAGTAAAGGAAAGATTACAGGTGAAGTAGTATACTTGAACGCTCTTGAAGAAGAAAAGTACAACATTGCTCATGCTGGTATCAAGTATGATGAAAATGGAAAAATCTCAGAACAGCATGTAGAAGCTCGTATCAAGACAAGTCCTGGTATCATCTCTCGTGATGAGATTGATTTTATTGATGTTGCTACAAACCAACCATTCTCTATTGCTACTTCTATGATCCCATTCCTAGAACACGATGACGCCCACAGAACACTCATGGGAAGTAACATGCAAAAGCAGGCTATGGCCTGCATAACTCCAGAAGCTCCACTAGTAGCTACTGGCATGGAAGAACTTGCTGCTCGCTCATCTGGACGTCTAATTGTCTCAGAAGTGAATGGTAAAGTATCATATGTTGATGGAAAGAAAGTCACAGTTACTGATGACAAAGGCAAGGATCACATATATCCACTTGTTACATTTTCTCGTACAAACAACTTCTCTACATTCCACCAGAGACCAAGTGTGTCTATGGGTGACACAGTAAAGAAGGGTACGGTTCTTGCTGATACATCTACTACTGACCGTGGACAGATCGCTCTCGGACAAAACGTCCTCACAGCATTCATGTCATGGGGAGGTGCAAACTACGAAGATGCGATCATTCTTTCAGAGCGTCTAGTAAAGCACAGTAAATTCACAAGTATCTATGTTACAGAATTCGTATGTAATGTGCGTGATACAAAATTAGGACCGGAGGTCACAACTCGTGATATTCCAAATGTTGGTGAAAATAAACTAAAAGATCTAGATGAAGACGGCATCATCACTGTTGGTGCTGAAATCCGTGAGAACGATATTCTAGTAGGTAAGATCACTCAAAAGGGTGAGACAGAGCTTACTCCAGAAGAGCGTCTACTGCGTTCAATCTTTACTGAGAAAGCTCGTGATGTCAAAGATAGTTCTCTACGCCTAGAGCACGGCAAGAAGGGCCGTGTCGTAGGTATCAAGATATTCTCACGAGACCAAGGACACAATCTTGAATCAGGTATCATAAAGCGTATCGTTGTTGAAATCGCACAAATCAGAAATATCTCAGTTGGAGACAAGCTAGCTGGACGCCACGGAAACAAGGGTGTCATCTCAGTTATCCTGCCAGAAGAAGAAATGCCATACATGGCCGACGGTACTCCTGTGGATGTGATCCTCACACCACTTGGTGTCCCATCTCGTATGAACCTAGGTCAGATTCTTGAAATGCACCTCGGATATACAGCACATACACTAGGATACCAAGCTATAGTCCCACCATTTACATCTGCGACAGTTCCAGAAATCAAAGCTGAACTTGTAGCTTCAGGCATGCCAGAAACAGGCAAGGTGACTCTATATGACGGACGCACAGGTGATGCATTTGACCAAGATATTGCAATCGGGTACATGTACATGCTCAAACTGCACCACATGGTAGAAGACAAGCTTCACATGCGTTCTATTGGACCGTACTCACTCATCACCCAACAGCCACTCGGAGGTAAAGCTCAAGGCGGAGGACAAAGATTTGGAGAAATGGAGGTGTGGGCACTGGAAGGTCATGGTGCAGCTCATACTCTACGTGAAATGCTTACAATCAAATCAGACGACATCATCGGACGTTCACAAACATTCGACGCGATCATCAAAGGCAAGCCAATCGGTGAACCAAATGTCCCAGCATCATTTAACGTATTACTAGCATACCTAAGAGGACTTGCATTGGATGTCGACCTACGCAAGGGAAATTTTTAATCAATTAAAATTAAATTAACTATGAAAACAATAGATACAACAGATTTTGATTCAATCACACTTTCCCTCGCATCTCCAGAGCGCATTCATGAATGGTCATATGGCGAAGTTACAAAACCAGAAACAATAAATTACAGAACAGGACGCTCAGAGCGATCTGGCTTGTTCGACGAGAGAATATTCGGACCAGAAAAAGATTACGAATGTTACTGTGGAAAATACCGACGCATCCGTTACAAGGATATCGTCTGTGAAAAATGTGGAGTTGAGGTTACTCGCTCGATAGTTCGTCGTGATCGTATGGGTCACATCGATCTTGCATCACCAGTGGCTCACATCTGGTTCCTTCGTGGTGTGCCATCTCGTATGTCTACACTTTTGAACATTTCAGTTTCTGATTTGGAAAAAGTTATTTACTTTGCTGGATACATAATCATAAATGTTCATCAGAACGAAAAAGATGAAGTTATAAAGAATCTTGAGAGTGAATTCAAATCAAAGATAAAGGGTGCAAATGACGAAGAGACAAAAGAGAAACTAAAAGAGCTTCTCACAAATACAAAAAGAGAAATCGCTGAAATCGTACCAGGAAAAGTATTAAATGAAATAGCATACCACCACTTTAGTCTAAAGTACGGTTCTTGTTTTGATGCAAGTATTGGAGCAGAAGCTATCTATACAATATTCAAAAATCTTGATTTAGAAAAGTTAAAAGCAGAGACAGAAGCTATGCTCCCAAAGGCTTCAACTCTAGATAAAGAAAAGTTGGAAAAGCGTCTTTCACTTATCCGCTCAATGATCCTTTCTAGAATCCGTCCTGAATGGATGTTCATGACAGTTATACCAGTTATCCCTCCAGCATTGCGCCCAATGGTCGCTCTTGATGGTGGACGTCACGCAACTTCTGATCTTAACGACCTATATCGTCGCGTGATCAACAGAAACAATCGTCTAAAGAAATTGAAGGAAATCGGCGCTCCAGATGTGATCCTCAGAAACGAAAAACGTATTCTTCAAGAAGCAGTAGATGCATTGATCGACAACTCAATCGCAAAACAGAATGATTCACAAGCTGTATCAGCTTCTCAGAAGCGTGCACTGAAATCTCTTTCAGATAACCTAAAATCAAAACAAGGTCTATTCCGTCAGAACTTGCTCGGTAAGCGTGTGGACTACTCTGGACGTTCTGTTATCGTCGTTGGTCCAAACTTGGATCTTGATGAATGTGGACTTCCAAAGCACATGGCTCTCGAGCTATTCCGTCCATTCGTCATCGCTCAGGTTCTTGCTACAGAATTAGCTTTCAATATCCGTGGTGCAAACCGCTTGATTGAAGAAGGTATTCCTGAAGTTTGGGCAATCCTCGAAGAAGTGATCCGTGGAAAGCACGTGCTTCTAAACCGTGCTCCTACACTTCACCGTTTAGGAATACAGGCTTTCAAGCCGATCCTAATCGAAGGTAATGCTATCCAAGTCCACCCTCTAGTCTGTGCTGGATTCAACGCTGACTTCGACGGAGACCAGATGGCAGTATATGTTCCACTAGGTGAAGAAGCTCAAGCTGAAGCTCGTGACTTTATGTCATCAGCAAAGAACTTGCTCAAGCCTCAAGACGGAGCTCCAATCGTGAACCCAAAGATGGATATCGTTCTTGGATGTTACTGGATGACAAAGTCTGTTGATGGTGAAAAAGGCGAGGGAATGATTTTCACAAGTCCAAACCAAGCTATCACAGCTTTTGATCTAGGTGCTATTACATTCCGTGCAAAGATCAAGGTTCTAGGTAGTGAAAAAGCTCGTTACAATAAATTTGAGAACAAGCCATTCGAAACTACAGTAGGACGTCTATTCTTTAACAGTATTCTTCCAGATGATTTCCCATATATGAACGAGGAGATTACTTCAAAGCGTATGTCAGCTCTCGTAGATGAACTTATCGTTCACTATGGTATCGATGCTACTCCAAAAATTCTAGACAAGATAAAATCTTTTGGATTCAAGTATGCTACTTACTCTGGAGTAACTTGGGGTATAGACAACGTGTCTGTACCAGAAGGTAAAACAGAAATAGTTAAGAGTGCTCGTGCGCTAGAATTAACTGTCCGCGATCAGTACAACGAAGGTCTTCTTTCTGAAGATGAAGAATATCAAAAGATTATTGAAATCTGGGAACATGCAAAGAAAGAAATCGAAAAGATAATTCCTGCTACTCTAGATATCACAGGGTCAACATATGACCTCATAACTTCAGGAGCCCGCGGAAATATGGGATCTCTAGTACAGATGTGTGGAATGAAAGGTTTGATCGTGAATACTTCTGGAGAGACATTGGATTTCCCAATTGTACCATCATATATAGAAGGTCTATCACCGCTTGAATACTTCATCACTACTCACGGTTCTCGTAAGGGTGCAGCCGACACAGCTCTGAACACTGCAAAGGCCGGATACTTAACACGTCGTCTAGTGGACGTCGCTCAGGATGTCGTAATCACAGAAGAAGATTGTGGAACAAAGAATGGAAAAGTTATTCATGCAGTGGAGGGTGTGTTTGCAAAATATGTTGCAGGGCGCGTACTGCTGTCTGATATAAAAAATACAGAAGGAAAGGTTCTACAAAAGAAGGGAACACTCGTCACAAAAGAAGACGCAAAGATGCTCGAAAAGGCTGGAATCAAAGAAGCATTCGTTCGCACTCCGTTGTCTTGTGAGACAGTACATGGACTATGTCGTATGTGTTATGGTCTTGACCTTGGAAGAAACTGCTTGATTGAAATCGGTCAGGCTGTAGGTATCATCGCAGCGCAAGCCATCGGTGAGCCAGGTACACAGCTTACACTTCGTACTTTCCACGCTGGAGGTGTGGCGACAGTCGACATCACTACTGGTCTACCTCGTGTCGAAGAAATCTTCGAGCGTCGTCTACCAAAGAACCCTGCAATAGTATCTCAGACAGATGGTGAAGTTCTGGAAATAACAAATGATGGAAAAGAAAAAGTAATCAAGGTTCTAGGAGATACAAAGGGTGATTCAAAATCAAATGAGATGTCATACACAGTTCCTGCTCGTCGTCAGCCTATCGTGAAAGCTGGAAGTAAGATAAAGAAGGGTGATTTGCTCACTGATGGATCTGCTGATATCAATGAGATCGTAAAATACGGAAGTAAAGAGGTTGCAGAAGAATATATCGTAAATGAAATCAACAAAGTTTACGACCTACAAAGTGCATCTATCTCTCGAAAGCATATCGAAATCATAATCCGCCAAATGTTCTCAAGAAAGAAGATCAAGGATGCTGGAGATACTACATTCTCACCAGGTGAGATAGTAGAATCAATCGAGCTCATAGAAGAGAATGATCGTGTTGCCCCTGTAAATGGACGTCCTGCTACAGCAACTACAATCGTCCTCGGTATCTCTGAAGTGTCTCTGACAACTAAGAGTTGGCTATCAGCTGCTTCATTCCAAAACACAAACCGTGTATTGATCAACAATGCTATCCGTGGAGGAGTAGATAATCTAAGAGGCCTAAAGGAAAATGTTATCATTGGTAACTTGATCCCAGCAGGTACTGGATTTGCTCATCACCAAAAAGATCAAAAAGAAGTTGAAGTTCTAGATTCTGTTATTGAAGAAGCAAATTAATAAATAATATATAATTAGGGAATATGTCACTTTCTGTAGTCCCAACCATAAAAGAACGCCTAAACATCGTGGATGTACTATCATCGTACATCACGGTGGAGGGTTCAGGTAAAAATTTTAAAGCCAAATGTCCTTTTCATAATGAAAAGACTCCGTCTTTCTATATTTCGCCTGAGCGCAATAGCTATTATTGTTTTGGTTGCGGAGCAAAGGGTGACATTTTTTCTTTTGTGGAGCACTTTGAAGGTACTGATTTTCTTGGTGCATTAAAAATACTAGCATCTCGTGCTGGGGTCCCATTGACTGATACTAATTCATCTCGCGAATCTCGTGATGAAATGGAGAGACTGTATGACTGTATGGAGGAAGCCACAAAGTATTTTCAATCAGAATTATTGAAAAATCCGGAAGCTCGGTTGTATCTTATGGATAGAGGAGTCAACGATGAATCTATCGAGAATTTTAGAATTGGCTATGTTCCGAATTCTTGGCGCTCAGCCTCTGATCATCTTTTGAAAAAAAGATTTACAAAAATTGAAATTGAAAACGTAGGTTTGATAAAAACAAAAGAAGATAGTTTTTATGATCGCTTTCGCGGGAGAATTATGTTTCCTATCTCAGACAGTAGCGGAAGGGTAATTGCTTTTTCGGGTAGAATATTTGGCCGACCTGATGAAGAAGAGGCAAAATATCTAAATAGTCCGGATACAAAGTTGTTTAATAAATCAAATGTATTGTTTGGTATTGATCGTGCAAAGAACGCAATTCGTACGAGAGGGTACAGTATCATCGTAGAAGGACAGCTCGACCTAGTATTGTCTCACCAGGCTGGGTTTACAAATACTGTCGCTACTTCTGGTACAGCTCTCGCTGATGCTGTGAATACAGCTGATTCTAGGGTGAATAATCTTGGATTGCTACGAAGATTATCTCCAAATATTATATTTGCTTTTGATGGCGACAATGCCGGAGTGCGTGCATGTGGGCGTGGAGCTATGATTGCATTAGGATTGGATATGCAAGTAAAAGTAGCATTGTTGCCGACGGGGGAAGATCCTGCTGACATAATAAAAAAAGATAGTGAGAATTGGAAAAATATAATAAAAAATTCTGTAAATATTATTACTTTTTATTTATCTAGGATAAACGACGAGACTACTGATCTACGTACTCGCGGTCGCAAAGTAAGGGAAGTCATATTCCCATACTTATCTATGATCAAGAGCTCTATCGAACTGGACGCATATATTCAAGAGATAGCCAAAGTCACAGGCATAAATCAAAAGGCTATAAATGATGACTTCCAAGATTTCCTAAAAGTGCATACTCCTAGATTGGAGGTAAAAGAAGTCGTTAATCAGGTAAAAAAAGATGAAGCTGTCCCTAGAAAAATTATTCTACTAAAAAGACTTTTTGGAATTTATAATTGGAAAAAAGAAAATAAAGAAATTTATAATCTAGTTGATAAATTTAGTAAGTCTATAAATGAAGTATTTGGGGATAATTATTTTGAAGACATGTATAGCGATCATAAAGACGAGGCAGATTCACTTTCCTTTGAAGTAGAGATGTGGTATGGTGGCAAGATAGATACTTTATCTAAGGATGTGGTGGAATTACTCCTAAACACAGAAGAAGAATTAATTAAGGAGCGCCTAGTCATAATATCAAGCAAGATAAATAGTTCTCCCGATTCGCTACCAAAAGATTTAATCAAAGAATATCAAATATTGACACAAAAGATGGAGTATATTAAAAATAGTCGCTTAAAATAATTTTATTTATATGGAAAAAAAGAAAAATAAAAAAATAAAAAAGGTTGCAAAAAAGGTTATAACAAAAAAGAAAGTTGTAGCTAAGAAGAAGGTTGTAAAAAAGCCTGCAAAAAAGGTGACTGTTAAAAAAGTTGCTCCAAAGAAAATTGTAAAAAAGCCTATCAAAAAGGTTGTTAAAAAAGTGGAAAAGAAAAAGGTTGCTCCAAAGAAAGTCCAACCAAAAGTAAAAGCTGTAAAAGAAAAAAAGGTAAAACCAGCAAAGCAGAGTGTATCAGAAAAAAAGACTGCAGAGCTAGAAGCAAAAGCTCAGGAGATGATAGAGAAGGGTAAGAAGCGTGGATTCATCACATACGACGAGATCATAAAAATGTTCCCAGACATTGAGAATAATATATTCTTTTTGGATGAATTGTATGACAAGTTTTCTGTGGCGGGTATCGACGTATTAGAGGGCGGAAATCTTCTTGATATGGATGGTGACAATGAAAAGGCTGCACTCAAATACAGTAAAGATGCTAGCGCCTATGACTCTATCCAGATTTATCTAAAAGAGATCGGTCAGTATCCATTGATCCCTGCATCTATGGAGCGTGATTTGGCAAAGCGTATTGAAAAGGGGGATCTTGAAGCCAAGAATTTGCTCGCTCGTGCAAACCTCCGTCTCGTCGTGTCTATCGCCAAGAAGTATGTAGGACGTAGTTCTGACCTGACACTGCTAGACCTTATCCAAGAGGGAAACCTCGGCCTATTCAAGGCAGTAGAAAAATTCGACTGGACAAAGGGTTATAAATTCTCTACATATGCTACATGGTGGATTCGCCAGTCGATCACTCGTGCTCTTGCTGATCAATCCCGTACTATTCGTATACCTGTGCACATGGTAGAGACAATTTCAAAATACAAACAAGTCGTCCGCCGTCTATCCCAAGACCTTGGTCGTGATCCACTAGCCGAAGAGATCGCTGTCGAGATGAATATTGACGTAGAAAAGATTCATGTTATTGAGCAGATCAACCAGGAGACTGTATCACTAGAGCAGCCTATAGGAGATGATGATGAGAAATCTACACGTGGTGAATTCATCGCCGATGACAAGATCCTCCGCCCAGATCAGGATGCTTCACGCAGAATCCTATCTGATCAGATCAAAGAAGTTCTAGATACTCTATCTCCAAAAGAAAGAAAAATACTTGAACTAAGATATGGATTAAACGATGGTATACAGCATACTCTCGAAGAAGTCGGTGCAGAATTCGGTGTGACTCGTGAGCGTATTCGTCAGATCGAAGCAAAGGTCCACGAAAAACTCCGCACAAATGAAAAAATCGCGAGACTAAGAAACTATTTCGACTAGCGAAAAGCATGCAGAAGTTTACTTATGTAATGTTTGAGTGACGTCGAAATATTGTACCCAGTTATATTTCGACTAAATAAAAATAAAAAACTCATCCAATGGATGAGTTTTTTATTTTTATAAATTTTACAATTGCTCTAGTACAGATTCGTTGCCAGTTTTAAGTAATCCGAAGAGTAGATTTGAATATTTGAAATATGCTTCATCTCCTTTTATTTTACCTACGCAATTTGCTGCGACTAGTTTAGTCATCGAATTCTGATGAAGAGGGAATTGACGGTAGACCCATTTTACTTGACCATTATAGTCTTTTACTACTTGCTCCATCGTAGGGTGAAATTTCTTACAGTAAGGACATTCAAAGTCAGAATATTCTATTATTGTTATAGAAGCATCTTTATTACCTTTTGTGTAGTCTGTAGGTTCTGATGCGATGGCATTACCTTTGTATTCGTTTGTGACTTTTCCTGCGATAACTTCGTCAACTACCTTTTTTACTTGGTCGTAACTCTGAGCTCCTTGGATTTCAGATTTTGACCCATTTGATCCTATCACTATAGTGTAGGGCGTGCCTTTTTGATTATCTGGTAGGGCACTCATCGCGTTTTTAGCGCTTGTCATAATGTCTGTACCTAATTTGTCGATGTCTGTATTTTCTATACATGCATCAAGCTTTTCTTTGGATACACCGACTTTTTCAGACAAAGTTTTGTTCTCTGATTTTTTTAGTCCATCACTATTTGTAATAAAAATTGCCAATACTATTAAAAATGCTGCTAATATAATTGCCTGAGGTGTAGACAATTTCTTGTCATTTTTTGGGTTTTCTCCGCCTTCTACTATAGTAGTATTTTCCTCTATAATTATTGTGTTATTTTCTTCCATCCCGTACGAAATAGGAAATGTTTACATTTCCATATTTTATTTAAGTTATCATTGTTAATATCGACTAAACCTACTGTTTAAATCCGTAAAAAATATAACAAACACATTTCGTACGGGATCCATCCTGTAATTATATCATATAAATTATTTGCATAGCATGAATCATTTTGTGATATAATATATACAGGTCTTATTATTAGTTTATTACCTAAATATATTCATTATGAATAGCAAAACTGGTTGTGCTATGTATATGGTTGCAAAGATACTTGTTATCGTAGGTGCTCTAAATTGGGGACTTTACGGGGTAGGTATGTTCATGGGGAGTAACCTAAACTTGGTTAATATTATTTTTGGTGGAATGCCAACAATTGAATCCATCGTTTATGTTCTCGTTGGTATTTCAGGTGTAGTGATGATCTTCGGATGTCCTTGCGGTACTTGCAAAGCAGGCTGTACAGATTGCAAAGTGGAAGAAGTTCCAGCAACACCTGCAACTCCCGTTCAATAATATCTATTTGTACGTTCTATCCGTATAAATATACTAAAAATCACCCCATATATGGGGTGATTTTTGTTCTTGAAAAATACCATTATTTGTGGTAGTATTGTTGGTATATATGGATTATTTTTATGTAATAGTTTTCTATTCTCTTGCCTTCTGCTCGGTTTATGTGCAGGTATTTTTTTTGGTAACTTTTTTTGAAAAAAGACGTTCCATCGTAAAACACCCTGATATTTTAGAATTGACCAGGTATCCTGAGATTACAATTGTGATTCCTTGTTATAACGAAGAAAAGACTGTATCAAAGACGGTGGAGTCTTTGTGTAATTTAGATTACCCAAAAGATAAGCTGTCTATCTTTTTGATTGATGATGGCAGTACGGATGGAACATGGGATATTTTTAAAAAATTTGAGAATATACCAGGAATATCTATTTTTAAAAAAGAAAATGGGGGAAAACATACGTGTTTGAATCTTGCATTAGAAAAGACTAATTCAGAATTTTTTGGCTGTCTCGATTCTGATTCCTTGGTACACCCTCAGGCTTTGAAGCGCATAGTGAATATGTTTAATAATGATGAAAATGCGATGGCCATAGTCCCATCAATCTTGGTTCTGAATCCTAAGAATATTCTTCAAAGTGCACAGAAAGCTGAATATGAAATGGCTATTTACATAAAAAAAATGCTTGGTTTTATGGGTGGGATACATGTGACACCTGGGCCTCTGTCTATTTTTCGTAAAAAAGTTTTTGATGATTTGGGTCCGTATCGCAAAGCCCACAATACAGAAGATCAGGAGATAGCTCTACGAATGCAAGAACATGGTTATAAAATTGACCATTGTCCAGATTCTTATGTATACACTATTACTCCTGATTCATTCATAAAATTATATAAACAAAGATTGCGCTGGGTCTATGGATTTATAAAAAACATGATTGATTACAGAAGGCTAATTTTTAGAAAGAAATATGGCACAGTGGCATTTTTCACTATCCCATCAGGATTGATATCTATAATTTCCGTTTTGTTTATATTTTCTACTTTGCTCTACAACGTGTATCAATTTATTTACAATAAGATAATCCAGGTTGGAGTTGTTGGTTTTTCTAACTCTTATTCTTTTAAATTTGATTGGTTTTTCTTTGATACAAAAACAATATTTTTCTTTTCAATAATACTTTATGTATTGTTGTTATCAGCCATGATCATAGGTAGAAAGATGGTGAATGAAAAAAGAGCTTTATCTATAAATGTTCTGTACTTTATTGTTATTTATAGTATAATAGCTCCATTCTGGCTTTTTAGGGCAATATTTAATTCAATTATTTCAAAAGAGTCAAGTTGGACGTTAGAAAGATTATCATTAAAAAAATAACATGCAAACAACTAAAACAAATTACGCAAAAATATTCTTTGTATTATTAATAACAATATCATTGTTCTCTGTGGCTGTGTGGTCTTCTTATTATTTCAATACAAAAAAGATGGATCAATTAAAGGCGATTGAAGATAAAATTTCCCTTGATTTATTGTCTTCTGAGACTCAATTTTCTCTTTTACAGGAATTGTCATGTAAAGATATATCAACGACAATACTTTCTTCTGAGTTGAATTCTTTGGCAGATAAAATATCATATAGTGAAAATAACATAGGTATAAATAATGCGAGTGTCATAAATCTTAAAAAATCCTATTCATTATTAGAGATTAAAGATTTTCTTTTAATGAAAAAGGTCACCGAACGTTGTGGTCAAAAATCTATATTCGTACTTTATTTTTATAACAATGATGTGTGTGATGATTGTGTAAAACAAGGATATGTTTTGACTAGTCTACGAGAAAAATATCCAAATTTACGTGTTTATTCTTTTGATTATAATCTTGATTTGTCTGCTATAAAAACTATGATCTCTATATACAAGGTTCCAAGTCAAGTACCGGCTCTAGTCATCAATGGTAAAGTTTATTCTGGATTCCAGAGCGTAGAAGATATAGAAAAAACATTTCCCCAGCTTCAATCAATAAAAAAGAATGACTTACCAAAGAAAGATGATTCAATTTCTTCTTTTGTTAAAAAAGTTGTATCTCCTGATCTAAAAACAAAGAGCGAATCATCTGTCTCAGGATCAAATACCACTACACCAGCAAATTAAGTTACATATTAAAACACCCACAATCGTGGGTGTTTTAATATTAGTCTAAATACTTTTTTGTATTTTCTAAGTATTTATGCATTTTTTCTATCCGACCTAATGCATTTTGTTTGTGGGCGTATGGTATTTTTATTGCAACATTCAATACAACAAAAGCTTGAAGAAGTTGCCTGTCACAAAATTCACCATCAAAATACCCAGCAGTAAATTCTCTTTCTACACTCTCTGAGCCTGCTACAGCTATCATACGGGCAATATCCATATACGGATGATTGAATGATGGCCAAGGGTCAAATATAGTTGGGGGATTTGTAGCTAGGATGTTGTTTTTACCAAAATCATTGTGGCAATACACTGTCTCATTTTTTGGTAAAGTTTTCGTTTTAATTATATTTATTGAGTACTCTAATGACCCGTGCTTTTCATCATCTAGAAGATTGTGGTCTGTTGTGTATTTTAATATTCCCTTTAATCTTTCGTCGTTGTTAAGCCACTCCTCTGCGTTTTTGTACTTTGGCTTGTCTTCTGTGTTTACTGCTTCTCCGTATCCATATGATTTTACCTGATGCATTTTGCGCATTATTGCCCCTAATTCTCTGTAGATATCTTTCTCCAGTAATTCTTCGTGTGTGGATACTTCGTTAAGAGTTTTCGCATCTATGTATTCCATTAGTATATAGAAATGATTTCCAATAGGACCTTCTTCGAATACATGCGGGACTTTAACTCCTACATCTTCCCATGCTTTTAAAAATTTTCCTTCAAGTCTAGGATTGATTATACTTAGCGGAATTTTTAGGATTATCTTATTTTCAGGTGCATCTATCCTACATACAAGGCAAGATACCCCGCTGTGCATAAAAGTGACGTCTACCTTTTTGTTTAAAAATAGGGGATGGGTAGATATAAATTCTTTTATTAGAGGTAACAATGCTTCTCTTCTTTCATTGAAGTCGTTGTCTACTTCGTGTTCTGAGTATTTAGGTTGATTGGTAAAATTGACCTCTGTAGCCACGCCCTCATTTAGATTATTTTTTTCTAGCATATTTGTATTATACCTCAATTATAAATATCTGGAAGTCCGACTTCCAGATATTTATAAAAAGTGATAAAATATAAACATGGCATTAAGAAAAACATCTTTGGTTCAGGGTGAAATATATCATATATATAATCGCGGGGTAGACAAGCGAGATATTTTTATGGACGACGAAGATCGTGTTAGGTTTATTCATGACTTATATGAATTTAATAGTACAAACCCAGCACCTAATTTGAATGACTATCTGAAACGAGGTAAAGTAAATAATCTGGAAGTCGGACTTCCAGAAATCCAAAGGAAACCCAGGGAATTATTGGTTGAGATATTGGCTTTTTGTATGATGGATAATCATTTTCATTTAATGATTAGACCTGTATCAGAAAATGGCATTACAGAATTTATGAGAAAAATCGGTACGGGATATACAAATTATTTTAATAAAAAATATGAAAGAAATGGAGCTTTGTTTCAAGGTAAATTTAAATCAGTACACATAGAAAAAGATGCACATTTGATGTACTTACCTATCTATATACATTTT
>Ga0172380_10003534_pt1 | contig 21349 bp, 23 predicted proteins | sample Leawe162metaG_FD_119747 | JGI IMG/M metagenome (GOLD analysis project Ga0172380, IMG submission 119747) | Leachate microbial communities from a municipal landfill in Southern Ontario, Canada - Leachate well 162 metaG | ecosystem: Engineered > Solid waste > Landfill > Unclassified | place... | reverse complement strand
ATTAAATTATGGAATGACACATACAACAATCTGGAGCATTGTGGCCTGAATGGAAAAACTCCCAATGAAATGTTACAATTATTATTAAATACAGAACCGACAAATGTCTATGTATAAAACAAGTAGCATCGCCCAAACGAAAAGGACCCAACTCGTAAGAGTCGAGTCCTTTTGAAATTCGGACGTTTACAGCATCTGCGCTTTCACAATCAGTCTTTTCCAATCGGTGCGCAAGGGCCAACAAGTCACCAAGGTGATTATCGGTTGGCCGTTCTCTTCGAAAATCACAGCATCATCGGGCGCTACCACATTCTTACTGATGACCTTATAAGTGTACTCGAAAAATTTTCCATTTTTCTGCGTCGCCCTGATTACAATCTCATCTCCCAGCTGCAAATTGTTCAGATCCTTGAAGATAAAATTATATTTGCCGGCCGCCCAGACATAATTACTACTATGTCCTGAAATGACGGCATTTCCACGAGACCCAGGAATTCCCGTGTTCGGATATCGCACCACGCCGTCTTTCAAATCAGTTTCGAGCGCCGCTTCATCCGAACTGAGCGACCAGATCATCGGCACTTCCACCCCAATCTTTTTGATCTTTATCTCATAAGCCGGCTTGGCATCTCCCGGCGCGGTCGGATCATAACCGTTCTTAATTTCATCCAAGTCACCAAAGCCATCACCGTCCGTGTCTTTTTTCAGCGGATCAGTCCCATGCGCAAATTCCAGATAATTCGGCAAACCGTCGCCATCATTATCCAGTGCATAATTGTTTTTAGCCATATCCAAGCCCATTTTCTTTTCCCAAAAATCCGGCAAATTATCTTTGTTCAGGTCCAGCATTCCCGCGCCCGTAGGATTGTATCCGTCGCGCACTTCTTTGCCATCATTATAGCCGTCCTTGTCCGTGTCGGGATCCAACGGATTGGTAGAATTTACATATTCCTGAAGCAGATCAAGTCCGTCTCCGTCAATATCTTTTTTGAGATCAGCCTCACTTTCCAAATTTATCCCATAACGATTGAGCCAAGAAGCGGGAATGGCATCCTCGGGAGCGTTTGAATTTCCACAAATGGCCACCCGCGCAGAATTGAGGCTGCCTCTGAAATCGAAATTCAAGAGATAGAAAATCACCGCTGGCAGAATGATCGCCGCCAAGATTACTATCAGGATAATTATTAAATTTTTTCTTTTGTTCGACATAATTTCAAATATTACCTCATTAAACTATTCGAGCCTTCATTCTTAGAATAAAGGCTCTCAAGTTTTCTGTTTGTATCGGTTTAGATCAATTTTTTGTTAAGTATTTGTCCTAATTTTTTCCGATAAATCCAGAGTCCAGCGAGCGGTAGCAGTCCCGCTAGGAGTATGGCCACGTTGCCGCTGCCTGTGACAGGCGCTGTTCTGACTCGGTTATAGCCGAAATCTGCTTTCTTATGGCTGTCATTGTTGCCATTCAATCGCACATCAGTCTTATCATTCTTATTCCCGTCCGGATCAAAGGTCTGGACATAACTCGACACATCCCCGTCACTCACATGCACGCTATAGGTTCCTTCACAAAGATCACTGAACTCATATTTGCCTTTACTGTTGGTATGGGTCTTGTCGATTTCTTTTCCGCTGCTATTTTTCAATTTAAGCGTAATATTGCTCAAGCCTTGTTCTCCTTTATCTTGAACGCCATCGCTATTGACATCCAGCCAGACATAGTCACCGATCGTACCGTCACAATTTTCTTCATCATCATGCGGAGTTGGAGTCGGAGTTGGAGTCGGAGTTGGAGTTGGAGTCGGAGTTGGAGTTGGAGTCGGAGTCGGAGTTGGAGTCGGAGTTGGAGTATCTATTTTTTCAAAAACCACACCTAGGACATCCACGCTTTCTACCGCACTGGCAGAACCCCATCTGGAATAATTATCGGAATACCATAATCCTGTAAAAGTATCCGCATATTTGTGCCTAGCTTTGACACTGACCGTACCTGACAGGTGCATCTTTCCCAAATTATAACTGGCAGTCCCCGTTGAAGATCCGTTTCCTCCTTGGTCCGGAATGGTATAATCCGTTCCATTGACCGCGAGGATTACCACTTCATATTTTTGATAATCGGTCAAACCGCCCAATTTCACAGTCACATTATAATCTCCATCCGCCACGCTGACCGTATGCGTGCCAGAGGCCCCATTACAAGTGTTCTGATTGCCGCAATAGGTGGCCAAATGATAAGGCGCCACATCGGCTGGACAATGACAGTTCGGAGCAAACATGCTTCCGTCCGTTCCGAAGTTCGCTGTTTCGGCGTGAGCGCTATTAACAGACACTCCAGCAACAAATGCACCAATCATCATACTGGTCATAATCAATTTTTTCATATATTTTTAGTTAGTTAATTATTATTCTGCTTAAGATTGACTGGAAATACTAGCACATCTTTACTGTTTTGTCAACAGTAATTTTACCAAAAATGCCTTTTTTACCAGAAAAACCTTTATCCGTCACAAAAAAACACCTCCTTAAAAAGGTGTTTTTTGCCTATTTCCCATTTTCAGCTATTTTTTCAGATCTTCTTCCAATGCCTCAGGATCACCTTTCAAGGTAATCCTATTGGTTCCAAAATCACGCTCAGCCGGCTCGACAAAACCGGCTCGCTCCGCCTCTTTTTCCTGCAATTTTCTGGCCCCATCGACCAACGATTTATTCTCCGGATTTTTCGGGTGATATTTTTCCATATGATTATAGTTTATTTATTTTTAAAACCAAAAGAGAATCCAGACCGATATTCGAACATCCGGATAGAATTGATGAGTGGGAAAAAGTCAGTGATGAAATTAAAGGCCGCCGCGCCTTCCGGTCCGATGATCTTTCCAAATACCAAGCCCAGACCGACGGCGTTTACGATTCCCCAGATCCAAAAGTTCTGCCAAGAAATTCTGGTAACCGCTTGACCGATCTCAATGGCTGAAGAAACTTTAGACAAATCATCTTTCATAAGCGCGATATCGGCCGCTTCGATCGCCGCATCAGTACCCAGCGCCCCCATGGCAATGCCGATATCCGCCAAAGCCAAAGCGGCCGCATCATTCACCCCATCTCCGATCATAGCTACCTTATTCTTAGTATTCAGGTATTTGCGCACATATGTTATTTTGTCCTCCGGCAACAAATCTGCATAATATGCGGTAAGACCAACTAGTGTGGACACCTTTTTAGCCACTTTTTCATTGTCTCCCGTCAACATAACCACATTTTCCACCCCTTGTGAACGCCATTTTTTGATTGTGGCTGCCGCTTCCTCACGCACCTCATCCTCGAGCAGAATGATTCCGACCAATTGCTCATCATACGCCACCGGCAAAATACTGCCAGTCCCGATTTCCTTAATCCTCTCGATCTCGGTCTGCTGCAGATGCGAAATCAAAACCCCCTTGCTTTCCAAAAAAGAAAGTTTTCCGCATATGATTTTATGGCCGGCCAAAACGGCTTGACTCCCCTGACCGGAATGTTCTTCGAATTCTTCCGTTTTTTCAAAATTAATCCCGTTCTCTTGGGCATATTTCACAATGGCGTGGGCCACCGGATGTTCGGAAAAAAAATCCGCACTGGCAGCCAAAGACATAATCTCTTTTTCCGTGCGACCATCCATCGGATAGATCTTGCTGACTTTTAAAATCCCTTTGGTGAGCGTACCGGTTTTGTCCACAATGATAGTTTTCACCTGCATTAATCCTTCCAAAAACGAACCCCCTTTGATGATAATACCTTGGCGCGCCGCCGCCGCGATACCGGCCGAAAAAGCGATCGGGATGGCTACTGCAATATCATCCGCACACGTCACTAAAAGCACCGCCAGAACTAAATTCGAATTGCGGGTAAAAATATACAGCAAAATCGCTCCTAAAAAGGTGAGCGAGATGTACCAGCCGGTAAATTTGTCCGCCGTCGTTTGGATGCCCGCCTTATCTTTTTGGGATTCTTCGACCAAGCGAATGATCTTTTCAAAAGCCGTATCTTTGCCGACCCTTTCCGCTCGGATGACCAAAGAGCCGGAAATATTCATCGTTGAACTCAGAACTTCATCGCCCACATTTTTTTCTACCGGCAATGATTCGCCTGTCAGCGAAGATTGGTCGATCTGGGCTGTTCCGCTCACGATTATGCCATCCACCGGAATACGCTCCCCCAGTTCCACAATGATAAGGTCGTCTTTTTTAATCTTGGAAATCGTCTCTTCGATTATTTCTTCCTCTCCGCCCGCCACCGCCGGTTTTTTCACCTTCACCTTCTCCGGCCGCAATTTCAAAAGGCTCTTTATCGCCCGCCTGGCCCGATTTTGGGTGTAAGAATCGAAAATCCGGGCCGAAGTCAGCATCAAGTTGATGAACACGGCCGAAGCCCATTGCTGGTTGAGAAGTGACACGGCCAATGCCACGCTCGCCAGAAGATCGACGGTGATTTTTTTCTTCTTGAGAGACTGATAAGCACTATGCAAAACCGGTAGAGTCGCGATGCTGGCAAAAAACGTCAACAGAACTTCATCGACTGAGCGCGCAAAAAAATGGCTGTAATGCAACACCAGAACGATCGCCAGAGCGCCCAGCAAAAACTGATCCAATTTCACGAACTGAATTATATTTTTCTTCATATGCCTCCATAATACACCAGAATTCGGTTTTACAAAAACCCCATTTGTGGGTAAACTGAGAATATGCTTTTCACTTCCAAAATTCAACTTTTATGCGACTTATGATCCGATCGAAAAAATGGCTGCTTGGCAGCGGCTGCTTGGTTGTCCTACTTATCATTTCAGCCCTGCTTTTTGTCAGGATCTATCATATCGATGGGAAAACATCTTTCGAAATCGGCCATCCGACCGATTCCTTTTTCATACAAAAAACCGATTTTTTTCTGAAAAGAAACATTCCCTTTTTCAAAGAAGCGAATTTTACACAAAAAGATGAAAGGATCGGCTGGGTTTCCGACATCCACGCCGACCGCTTCAAACGCCGCGACATCAACAGCGGATTGATGTTTCCACGCCGTTACAGCGATTATCTGCCACAAGTTTTTGATGATCTGCGGCAGCGCGGCATCGATACGGTCATTGCCACAGGCGACAACACCAATTCCGGCGATGATAATTATGCCCGTGTCTTGAAACATATCGCCGAGGAAAAACATATGCAAGTCATTTGGGTCCGCGGCAATCATGACAACGAAAAAGTGATGACAATCCTCGGCGCACCGAAAAATTCCTTTTACTATGTCGACTACGGAGAAACGCGCATCGTCGTCCTTGATGATGTCGAAAGTAATGGTGATTACCAAGGCGCCATCAACCAGACTCAATTGGATTGGCTGAAAGAAACTTTGCGCACCGAAAGGCCAGTCATCGTCGCCATGCATATCCCGATTTTCGACGGTGGTCTTTCTTCAGACAATATCCATGATTTTACCGGCGATAATTTTCCCTATGTAAACAATCTTCTGCCGCGATATACCGAATTGGAAAATATCTTGCACACCAGCGGCAATGTCAAATTGGTCCTGTCAGGCCATTGGCATGTGCCTTGGCAGAAAGACTTCACCGGCATCCATTATGCCGGTGAAGCAGCCCTCACCAGAACCGGTTATTTCGGCGCTTATGGCGTCATTGATCTTAAGGACTATTCCGTGAATAATTTTTCAGCAGAAAAAAATTAACGGTCCAGTCCCGCTCTGGAAACTCACTAAAAAAACACCGCCCAGCAGTGTTTTTGATCGCCTATTTCGTTACTTCTAGACTTCCATTTCTAAAGCGTAAATGTCCCACAAAGAAATCAGTAGCGAAGCCACGACCGGACCGATAATGAAACCGGCAATACCGAAGAAAGTGATGCCGCCCAGTGTAGAAAACAAAATAAGGAGCGGATGCATTTCCGTATCATTACCGACCAATTTCGGACGCAAGACATTGTCCATCGTACTTATCACCAAAAAGCCCGTCAAAAGCACCACTATTCCGGCAGTCGGATGTCCCAAAAGTATCATCGCTACCCCTACTGGCATCCAGACCAATCCCGATCCGATGGATGGGATGACAGAAGAAACAGCCACTAGGATTCCGAAGAACAGCGGGGATGAAACGCCCGTCGCCCAAAAAAGGATACTCCCGACAATTCCCTGTAGGATCGCCATCAGGATCGTCCCTTTGATCGTAGCCCGCACCATCGAATCCAGGCTGTCCACCAATTGCTTTTCGTATTCGCGCTTCAACGGGATGAGCCTCATTATTTTTTCAAAAAGCTTTTCTCCGTCAATAAACATATAGAACAGGGAGAAGAACATTATGAACATCACAAAAACAAAACGCAAAATGCCCGTATAGGCACCTTGCAAAACAAGCAAAAACCCTTGAGAAAAGCTCTTTGAGATGGAAAGGATCGAATCCTGGTTGACCAGTCTTTCAAAATCAATCGCTTTGAAAAACGGAATTTCTGCTAATCTGTCGGAGAAACTGACTATTCTTCCGAATATGCCCGTGTCTCCGGCCAACCGAGTGATGGCCGATTGTACTTCGTTGGCCGCCAAAGCCAAGACGACCAAAGCGGGAATTATGATGAGAAGCGCGATGAAAAAACAAGTCAAGATGGAACTCAATCCTTTCTTGCCGGTCTTGTCCAAGATGAAACTATAGACAGGATTGAAGAAATGGACCAGAATCACAGCGAACAAGAACGGGATGAGAAAACTTTTCATCATGAAAAACGCCAAGGCTGTCAGACCTAAAAGGATCACGAAGAAAAAATATTTACTGTAGTTATCTTTCATATGGCTATATTATAGCACCAAACCGGACAAATAGGCAAAACTTCAGCACATGAAAATCGATTAGAACAGAATATCGTTTGTCACTAAATCGTCCAAAACCGGTATTTGCTGATTATGTTTCGCCGCGGACACATATTTTTTGGCAAATTCAAAGGCTTCCTCCACCGCTACTTGTTGGTCTTTCGTCTTACTGGCATTGAAGCCGTCGGCTGTTCCGGCCAAAATGGCCTCTTTGGCAAAATAATGAGTGAACAATCCTTCTCCTGGAAGACCATTGTATCCGCCGAGAGAATAAGTGTAGGAATATTGATTCGCAGCGCTGGACATTACCACTTCTCGGCCATTCCCTTTCAAAAATGGTTCCAATTGGCCGGCGTGACAAGTGTCAAAAGCAAAAATTATCCTTTGGGTCGTCAAGCCGGAAAACCAAGCTTGGAGCTGTTCATCCCAGATAATTTCTCCGCTGGGAGCATTGTACAAGGCCAAGCCGAGGTGCGGGTTTCCGGGATCAGAAGCTAACTCGGTAGTCGACGCCGAATGGCCGCTAAAGAAAAAAGTGATTTCGCTGTCAGGTTCGGCGGTCGCGGCAATATCAGCTACTGCTAACCTTATCGCTTCAAAACTGGTCGCGTCATCTCGGAAAAGATGGATGTTACTCTGTGCATAACCGTCTTTCAGAAGAACTTTTTCCATATTCAACGAATCACCATCGGCGCACAAAGTATTCACTCCGTCCGTATGTGTGACACATAAATCATTGGCCGTCCCAGCATAATTACTCAACCCAATCACCACAGCATATTTTTTAGCGTTATCCACCACCCAAGAATTCATCGTTCCCGTCGCGCTAGGATAAGCGACCGGAGACGGTTTAGTCTTCGCACCCATCTTGCCCTTGACCATTGCCTCCGCTAGCTGGCGTTCGGCGCCGGAGATGATTTGTTTCTTCTCAATCTTGAAACCATTGACTTTCAACGGCTTGGAAAAATCGATTCTGTTTTCCGCCGCCCTAGCTTTCACGCCCAACGCACTTAAGAATAAAAGAACGGCCAGAAAAAGCACTGTGATTTTTTTCATTTATTTTTTATATTAATTATTTATTACTTTTATTATAGCACCAAAAATCGGTTTTTTAAAATCGGCCGTCTTCTATCCGATAGCTATATCATAACACAATTCCTATATTCACAAAAAAATATCACTGCCGGATATGTCCGACAGTGATATTGATGAAACTTACAATACTTACACGACCCCAGTGAGACGCCTCAAGGCTTCCTCATACCAAGAATGGGTCTTCTCGATAATTTCCAGCGGCAGTTCCGGGGCGGGCGCTGTTTTGTCCCATTTCCCAGCATCCACCAAAGACTGGAGATAGTCCCGCAAAAACTGCTTGTCAAAACTGGGTTGACCCTGACCCAACCGGTATTGATTCAGCGGCCAGAAACGAGACGAATCCGGCGTCAGGACTTCATCGATAAAGATCAGATTACCATCATCATCGATAGCCAGTTCGAATTTGGTATCGGCGATAATAATGCCTCTTTCCAAGGCATATTTGGAAGCCCTCTGATAGGCCCTCAGAGCAAATCGTCCTGTGGCGGCGGCAAGACTTTCTGCAGTGGAAAAATATTTGTCATTGACTTCATTGATTTTCAACCAATCTTCAAAAATCAATGCCAGCTGTTTAACGGAAATATTTTCATCGTGCGTGCCCAGTGCCGCCTTGGTCGAAGGCGTAAACAATGGCTCCGGGAATTCTTCTGATTCTTGCATGTTCGAGGGCAATCGGTGACCGTGAACAATTCTGAATTTCCCATGAGCATCTTCTTGCACCGGCGTCTCACGGCATTTCGCCCAAAATGATCCGGAATTGTAGCCGCGAACGATGAATTCTGCCGGCAAAGGTTTGTATTTCTTCACCAACATTGAGCGACCGCGCAGTTGCGCGCTGTAAGGATGGCAGATTTCCGGGTATTCATCTACATCTGCCGTGATAAGATGATGTCCCAGATCGGCGAACATATCGCACCAAAACAGTGAAAAATCGGTGAGGATTTTTCCCTTACCCGGAATCGGTTGGTTCATCACTACATCACCGGCTGAAATTCGATCAGTGGTAACCATTAAAAGTTTGTCAGCATGACCAGGAATCCTATATATATCCCTGACCTTACCCCGCCCCACCAAAATCAGACCAGGAAAATCAGTTTCCATTACAGCGATTATTTCCTTTAACATAACCCCCCCCCCTCAGATGTCTCTCTTTTTCGGCTCAGAAATAAGCCCGTCCTTATTAAGTTGAATTTTTTCAACAATCCCCTTCTCTTTCTTTTTTTTCGCATAATACTCGGCGATTTTTTCTTGAACATTGGAATCATCACGACCGATAATTCTGGCGATGGCCAGTGCTGCATTGGTAATCGATGCTCGGACATCTTTTTTGTTAAGCCCGCAGGTCATAACGGGAATGCCAGGTGGCAAATCTTGGATGGCACTCAAGGCCGCTTCATCCAATGGAATGCCGAACACAATCATTCCGAACTCTTTGAAATTTCTGATCATCGATTCGATAGTACCCGGCGCAGCCAAGGACATTCCACCCATCACGACAATGATATTTTCTGAAATGTTAAAACAAAATTCAGTATAATCGTTGCCGGCGCTCCAATGACATGACGCAATCGAAGGATGAACACGGATGCCCAACTCCTTCATTAATTTCAAAAACACATTGCCCATCAGCCAATCACTCTTGCTTCCCATACAGAACCTCAAATGATAACTCATCATATCCTCCTTTTCCTGTTTATTTTTTCAGATAAAAACAGAACCTATTTCAGGCTCTCCCTTGTTTGTAAAGTTACTCATCAAACCTTCGGTTTGATTAAATTAACATAGCTCAATCGAGCCAATGTGTCAATGAATAAAGCAAGTCAAGGACCGTCCTTGACTCACCTTACTGGCTCTTATTTTCAATCATCTCTTCAACTTTTCTCTTGGCTTCTTCCAAAAGTTCTTTTGATTTCTTGCGCGCTTCGTGGGATTGAATCACAAGTTCAGCGATTTTTTGCTGAGTTTCTTTTGGCAAAATTGGAATTAAAACATTTTTAATTTGCTCAGGTTTCCAGTGTGCAATAATTGATCCGCCTGCATCGCGCTCGGCTTGCATTTGCCCAATTTTAGAATTCAAACACAGCGCCAAATACTCCGCCTCGACTTCTTTAATTTTCAATTTCAAGCGCAACGTACCACCTGACACGATTCCTTGGATATCTTTTTTCAATACAAAAGCGATTCCAGGTGTTGCGTCCTTAGTTAACAAAATTTCTCCTTTTTTCGGCTCAAAATCATCTTTCAGTTTTTCATACAGCTTATCGCTCAAATATTTTTGGTCACTTTCCACAATTCCGAATTTTGTCATGCTGCTGACGCGAATAAAAATCCTGCCCTCTTCTTGATATTCTTCTGCCCCGACCTCGATTCCTTTCCTCATTGAAACCAAATCACCCAACTTGTGCACATTATATTTTGCAACCCTATCTTCTATAATTTTATATTTCGGTTGAAAATATTCGGCATCAATGCGATGAGCAGACTCAACATCAGACAAATTCACAATTGATGACAATCTTTCTTCATTATCAAAACCGTTCAAGCCCAGCCCTTCGAGAAATAAGTTTTCTGCTTGTTGGTATAATAATTTTGATTTTTGAATTTCACTCCAAGATTCATTTGATAATTTTTCTATTTCTTTTTGCACAGCCATTGGTAAAATTGCAATTTTGAATTGCTTCAATTCTTCCGCGTTAACATTCGCTTGATTGACAGCGCGTCTGGCATATTTTTTTATTTGTCTCAATCCAAATTTTGAATTGAGAAAAATATTCAAATAATCTGGTAGTATTTCTGCTTCATTCGGTTGCAATCTTATCAAGTATGATGCAAATGTTGATTCTAGGTTTAATTTATTGATTCCGGTTCTTCCGACAAATTCTTCTGAATTTACACGATTAAAAAAAATATCATTTTTTTTAAGTTTGAAGTTCCCAAAAGTTTCTTTCGAAATATCTGCGTACCTCACATCGTCCTCAAGCAGAAAAGCATCCTCAATATTATCCATCTTAAACATTGGGTATCCAATTTTTTTATCATTCATCGCTAAAGAAAGTCCATATTGGCATTTTTTTAGAACATCTTTAATTGGTTTCCAATTTCCTTTTGTAAAATCGATAAAATACTCCGGCTGATAATACTCAGAGTCCAGCCGCAGCGCACCTTCGAGTTGATTTTTTTGAATTATTGAAAAATTTGTCATATTTTTATACTGTTTTTTTCATAAAATCAAACAAGCTAAACAAACTAACGATTTCCGCACACAACACAACATCAAGAAGTAAAAATTCTATCTTAATATTGCTATGAATAAGTGTAACCAAAATAAGAAGCAGCGCACAACTCATAAGAACTAAAAATAAACCCCTTATTGGCACAAATGCATTGCGCCAAATTGAATCTTTTTCTGATTTAATAACCTTCAATTCTTCAAACCTCTTCTTCCATGCGGGACTCTCTTTTAATTTTGAAAGTTCTGTTTTTTTATCATCCTTCAAGTCATTAATTAATTCATCTGGAAAATTTTCAAAATTACAGACATCACTATACAGCGCAGAAACACCATAGACATCTTTCAAATGACACATTACCACATTTTCAAGTTTAAAAATTTCATTTTCCAGCGCTTGTTTTTTATAAATAATGAACATCGCAGATAGCGTTATAAGTGCTGCATTTCCTTGAAAAATAGCACTATAAAAATACAACGACACATAATCTCCAACTACCCCAAAATATTTAAAGTATAAATAATAAATATTATATACTGCAGATAGAACAAGTACGATCTTTAAAAGTTTTGCTATTGAAAAATTTTTTAATACACCTATTTTCATTTTTATTTTTTTATAAACTTCAAAAACTCTTCTGCAATTTCATCCAGATCATGATCAATGATTTTCTTCCCGCTTTCGTCAAACATCACATTTCCTTCACTATCTTTCCTATATACATAATCCCCAGAGTTATCCTTGCCACCTTTTTTGGAAACTGCCATAAAAATCGGATAATCTTTGGGGATTTTTTCGTCTTCGCCCCATTTCCGCAGAAACAGCACTGACGTTTTCGTGCCGGTGTGCGGTTTAAATGTGTTGCCATGTAATCCCACCACCGCCAACAGTCGCGCTTTGTTCAAAACAAAACGGCGCACGTATTCCATCTGCGTGTTGTTCAAAACTCCTTGCGGCAAAACGATTGCCATTCTTCCGCCCGGGCGCAAAAAATTCAGATCGCGTTCGATAAACAAAACATCACGTGAAACTTTGTTTTGATGTTTGGAAGTTTTTTCAAAATTTTTGTCATATTTAAATCCAAGATCATAGCGATTCAAAATCACACCCTTAATTTCTCCAGCGAATGGCGGATTAGTGAGCACGATATCAAAGTTAAAGTCAGTCATTTTCTCTTGGTTTCTTCGATTTTCATCAGAATCCTTGAATGTTCGCAAAAATGGTCGAAATTTCGCATGTGCTTGCTCGTTCCAAACCTCACTATCCAGCGAGTTTGCATTGGTCACATTCGTTTTACCGTCACCCGCAATAAGCATCATGGCTTTCCCAATTTTCACCGAACGAGGATCAAAATCAATTCCATATAAATGCTTTTCCGCATAATCTTTTTGCTTTGATTTGTAATCATCTTCAAAATTTTTCTTGTTTATTTCTTTATCCCACACATATTGCATGGCGTGTAGCAAAAACCCACAACTGCCGGCTGCCGTATCAATGATGAAATCTTTTGAGGTCGGCGCAAGTATTTTTACTGCCATATCAATTACGTGACGCGGCGTGAAATACTGGCCTTTTTCACCTTTTGCATCCAAATTGATCAGATATTCGAACGCGTCATCAATCACTTGTAAATTAGATCCAAAAAGGCGATATTTTTGCAAAAGAGAAACAGCCGGCACAATTGCATTTTCGGGAATTTCTATTTCATCATTCGGTTTGAAAACATCGCGCCACTGATTTTTTGAATCCTCAAAAAGACGCTGAATATTATTCAAATTTTCTCTGTTGGAAGCTCCAGCAATCACTCGAAACCTGCGATTTTCATTTCTGGGCGTTTCTATTTCATCATACAGCTTAGCATAAATAAGTTTGAAAATTTCATCAAACGAATCCACGCCGCTGTTAGCCAAAACAACTTCCTGCAAATCATAAATAAGTTGTTGCAGATTGGGAATTTCATCAAGATCGCTATAAACAATTTTTTTTGAACGTACATCATCAACCGTTTCATTGAATTTTGGAATTTCGGGCAAATCTTCGAAAAGATTCGGATCTGTTCGCAAAATATTATTTTGAAGCTTTCCGTCTGTTAAAACAAGAATTGGAGCACCAGTCGCATTGGCATAACTTTTTAATTGTCCAAGTCCGTCTTTCATGTCTGGTTTTTTCACTTCAACCACAAGATACGGAGTCTTACCATCTTCACGATAAACCACAATGTCCGCGCGTTTTTTTCCAATTTCTCGCCCGAATTGCACGTCCACTTCCACATCCACTCGGTCAAGCGGATATTTGTAAAAATTTACTAATTTATAAATCATGAGTTGACGAACTATCTCTTCCGGCTTAGCCGCCAATTTTTTATTTCTTTTTAAACATGGTAAATAAAACTTTTCCTCTTTTTCAGAAAAATCTAAGACTTCTTCAATCTTAATTCCATCAAAAACAGAAAGTCCATATTGCATGTCTGGATTGCGAAAAATTTTTCCCAAAATTTCACTTGTCTTTTTTTGATCCGCCATATTATTTATTTATTTTAGAAAGATTTAGAATTACTTTGCCTTGAAATTGCACTTCACCGGGAATAATTATCATTTTTTCATAAGCCGGATTTTCCGGTTGCAGATATCTTTTTCCACCATCGGCGACGAAGCGTTTTACCGTTGTGCCCGCGTCCGTGCGCGCAATTACAATATCACCGCTTTTATATTCCTTTGATTCTTTGATAAGCAAACTATCTCCATCATCAATTCCAGCGTTAATCATCGAATCTCCGGAAACTTGAATAACAAAAACTCTGTCTTTTGATTCGTTTATTTTTTCATTTTCCAAAACTTTTTCAGATATCGGAAAAAAAGTAAATGCATTAGCAAAAGAATCAAGGTAAGATCCGCCAGCACTAATACCAGCCATTTTAATCAAGGGGTCTCTTCCGATTTCTTTATAACCCAAAGGCAAAATTCTTATCCCTCTCGCCTGCCCCTCTTCTCGTTTTATATATTCCTTTCTTTCAAGTATATCAAGAAAATTCAAAACTGATTGATTTGATGACACTTTTAACTCATCTTTAAAATCAGCAATCGATGGTGGAAAACCAGAATTTTCCAGAAATGTGTATATAAATTCCAGAACCCTTTTTTGTTTTGGTGTAAGTTTAAAACTCATATACCTATTATATATGACATTTTATACACGTCAAGTTTCTTATTTTAAGCCTTTTTACAGCATATGTGGATAACTTTATTTAATACGCCAAAGCACTCAATAAATCAAAAGTTGCCGCAAGAAATGAATAATAAAAATCCCACTACCTAAAATATTAGATAGTGGGCATTCTTCACAAGGCTTTATGTTTTTTCAAAAACAAGAGGGCGAAAAGTCCGAAAAGCAGAAAAGTTGCGCCCGCCGATAAAAGAGCCGCTCGCAAAGAATATACTTCATTCATCCATCCGAAGGCCGGTCCTAAAATGGCAAAAATGAAACGACTGACCAAATTTTTCACCGAAAGGACGGTAGCGCGCATATCGGAAGAAATCAGTCCGTTAATATAATCCAGAATAAGTGGATCATTTATGCCGCGCGCCGCATAGAACAACAAAATGAAAGCTCCTGACCACATTGCCCAGAATGAACTGAGCGAGACATATCCCAGAGTTGTAAGGATAATTAGGAGTATCAAAGAATTTTTCTTGCCCAGAAATTTTTCTACCCAGTGGGCGTTCCAGGAGAAGATCGCACTGCATAAGAGAAAAGTCGCTATCGCGATGCCAAAAAACTCCAATGGAACGCCAGTCGCCAAAAAATATGGCTGACTCAACCAAAACATACTCAGAGTAGAAGCCGATATAGTAGCGGAATACAAGATGAGCCACTTCACCTCTACATGATCATGCAGCGCGAATTTGACGAAACTAAGCATCTTTTTAAGACTACTCTCTGTTTTATTCTTTTTCGGCTCAACCAATGTCAATGCAACCGGAATAACCCAACAGACTATCAACATGTCGCAATAGAGCGGCAGGCGTAAGCTGATTAGGGCCAAAAATCCACCTAAGACACAAGCCGCGCTTTCAGAGAAAAGCCCAATACTTGAATTTCTGCCGCCCAGTTTTTTGTATTCCCCTTCCCTGCCTTCAGCTAATAATGTCTCATAGAGCATAGACGAATCCGCCCCTGAAATAAAACTGACACCGAATCCCAGAATTATTTCCGCCAGAAGGAAACTCCAAAAAGCATGCGATTGTGTGTAGATGACCACCCCGACGGTGGCAAAAATTCCACCGATAACAATCGCACTTTTGCGACTGAACGTATCAGAGAAATACCCGGTAGGAATTTCCATCGCAATGACTGCCCAAGCGAATAGCGACTGCAAAAGAATTACCTCTCTGACCGACAAACCATTCTCTTGAAAAAATGGTACAATGACTGGAATGATCAGCATAAAATTCGAAAGTCCGCGAATGATATATAACTTTTGGATATTGAACCGCAATTTCTTCATACGCATAATGCTTCTCCTTTAGATAAATTGTTTAGGAACTTTGGCTGCAAACAAAAACTCGGCTTTTGTCCAGCCGAGGTTATCCAAAGAAGTTTTATGCTAAAAGTCAGTTTTTGTGCTGCCTAGTATGCCTTAGATAATTACAGCTGAACGAAATTTTTTCGGTCATCGGAGACACGAAAATATGGCCGTTTGCGCAAACGGTGCGATTGACCTTATTCAACTGATAATTACGCTGTTGCATAATAATTTTTCACTGTTTATGCCTAATTTTTAGCATTATTCAAAAGGTTTGTCAAATCGGAAATTTTCGCCCACCAAAAACCCGCCTTTACTCGGCGGGTTATGTGAGTTGTGATAAATTTCTGGATCAAACCGCCGGTTGGTCGAGTACGGCCTTTTCTACCGGCTCAACCTCTGTGGGAACATCCGATTCCCCCAACAATTTACGATAGACATAGACCATCGCCATCATCGTGGTCGGGATGGTCACGAACAGTCCGACTAAAAGGCAAAGGACGCCCACCAGATTTATCAGAGCGAATAATATGCCTAGCCAAAAAAGTTTACCCTTGTTTCCAGCCGTCATCTCGCCGCTTTTCCGGATCGCTTCCATCGGTTCCATATGCTTATCAATGATCAGATAAGCGAAGAATTGATATTTGATGGCCCAGATGATTCCGGGGATGATGAGCAGGATAAAGCCAGTCACAACGATGAGGCCATAGACGATCGAACCTAAGATAAATTTGCCTAAAAGCTGAGTACAGGAAAACAAAGTATTCAGATTGGTTTCATCCTTATCGTTCACATCCAAAGTGATCTTGATAAGGCCCATCTTTACGATGATTTGCAGGATCCAAGCAGCAATGACAAGCAATAAATAGAGTGTATATGCTTTATGCTTGAAAATTTCCGCAATGCCGGTCGGGACGATCTGGATCAGTCCGACTATGACAAATAGTCCCGCAAAAAACCAGAAATGTTTCTTCATCTTTTCCCAGCCGAATTTGATGGCTTCACTGGGAACGAAAGTTATTTCCATAGTTTTGTTTTATGATTAATCTTTTATTGGAACAATTTGACTGCCCAACCGAACAGACTGAATCCGCTTTGAGCCTCGGTCAATAAAGTTTCAATCTCTTGATTAGCCTGTTCCAAAACCTTGATCTGTTCCGCCAATTGCTGCTGGTCGCCCGCATTGGAAAGCTGGGTCCTAAGTTGGTTCATCTGACGGATTTGTTCTTTGTTCTGATCCAAGGTCTTTTGAGCATCCTTGATTTCCCCATATTTAGCTCCGATGAAAAATTTAGTCAATCCGCTTCGTCCTTGAATTTTTTCAATATCCTGTTCTAATTTAGTTTGGTTCTGATTCTGGTTCTGAGCGATAGTCCTTACCTGTTGTCCGATTCCGCCTTCTCGATCAGCGATTTGAAGCATAGCCTGCACAGCACTAGCAACCGCGCTTTTTCTTTGTTCGGGGGTTGTCTTACCAGTCACCTGATCCGTTTTGCCATTCGTTTTGTCCTTTGTCTCAACTGCATTCTGTTCCTGAGTTTGGATTTGAGTTTCCGCCCCTTGGTTCATTATTTGATTCTGTTCTTGAGTCGAAACAGTATTCCCGGTCTGACCTTGGACAGTCGTATCGGTTTGTCCAGTTTTAGTTCCCTGATTGGGAGTCGAGCCTACGGCTTGAGTTTGAGAAGCTAGCCCAAACATCAAGCAAAGAGCAACAATGATTGTCTTTTTCATTTGTTTTTTTAAATTAATTATTAACGTTTTTATTATACCACAAAAAAACATATCACAAACAGAGAAGCGAATGACTCTAGCGAAAATTTATTTCAACACCGCATTAAACAGATATCCCGTGAAAATTATACCTGCTCCGACAACGCCGGCAAAAATCAATATCAATCTCACTTTCATCACTTTTTTCAAAATCATAAATTCCGGGAGGGAAAGTGCGGTCACGGCCATCATAAATGCCAAAGCGGTGCCCATCGCCACGCCTTTTTCAGTCAGTGCGCCGACCAACGGAATCACGCCAGCGGCATTGGAATAGAGTGGGATGCCGATTAGGACCGCCAACGGCACCGCATACCAACTGTTACTGCCGGCATATTGAGCCAAAAAGTCAGCCGGCACATAGCCGTGGATGAACGCACCCAGTCCAACTCCAATGACGACATAGAGCCAGACTTTTTTTATGATATCCAGTGTATATGTCTTAGCATATTTAATCCTCTGCTCCCAACTCATTTCCGGCAACTCAAAATTATGGCCAGTGCCATTCAAAACAAATTCTTCCACCAAATTCCTGACTTCCATTTTTTCAATGGCTATGCCGGAGAAAATCGCGATCAAAAGCCCGCTGATAATGTAAATCAAAGCAATCTGCCAGCCGAACATTCCAAATAGAAGCACCAGCGCTACTTCGTTAATCATCGGTGAAGCGACTAAAAAAGAAAAGGTAGTACCCAGCGGCACGCCAGCTTGCACGAAGCCTAAAAATAGCGGCACGGCCGAACAGGAGCAGAACGGCGTGATGATACCAAGAAGCGAGGCTAAGATATTACCGACATATTTTTTTTCATGCGACAAAATATTTCTGATTTTTTCCGGCGGCAAGAATGAACGGATGAGTGACACGGCAAAAATGATCACGAAAAGGAGCAAGATGATCTTGATCGTGTCAAAGATGAAAAAATTGACTGCACTGGCCAGTAATGTTTTTGGTATGATACCAAAAACTGCATAGGTCAGCCAATCGGCCAAAAGTTGGACAGGATAAAAGATGTTCATATTCCAATCTATGATAAATTGATTATGTATTTAACGAGGTAATGCAGATAGTAGATCCCTACCAAAAGAAAAACAGTTGCCACGCCGTAGCGCATCACTTTTTCTATTTTGCCCATAGCGTTGTATATCTTGCCTACTTTTCCCACACTAAATGCCAAGATGAAAGAAAAAACAATCACCGGCAAACCTGTCCCGATGGCAAACAGTGGCGGGAGCAATAAACCTCCTGTTGACTTGAGAATCAGCGGAATAAGTATTCCGAAAAACAGCACACCGCTATAAGGACAAAAGGCTAAAGCGAAAAGGACGCCCAACAGCAATGCACCGGCGTATCCCTTGCCTGCCAGCCATTCTTTCAGCTTTTCTATCTTTACATTATGACCATCGCCCAAATTTATTTTAATTATTCCGAACATCACAAGACTGATAAAAATCAGAACTATTCCCAGAACTTTATCTCCCCAACCCTGGAAAATTTTGGCGATTTCAAAAGAAGAAAGTCCGAAATAGATAAGCGTGGCCAAAAGTGTATAACTGATAGCCCGACCCAAGGTGTACATCAGCCCGCTCATCAGAGTATGTTTGGCGGTTTTAATGTCCTTGGAAATATAGGCGATGGCAGTGATGTTGGTCGCCAAAGGACAGGGACTGATTGAGGTCATCACGCCTAAAACAAACGCTGAAAGCAAAGGAAAATTATATTGATCAATTAGTGTATTTAGAAAATCCATTCCTATTTTTCGTTAGCGGAAGCCTCATTGCCCAGCATTCCTTTCAGCTTATCCGACAAATAGCTGATAAATCCTTGCTCATTGGAAACCAATCTCCAAACTTGCGCGTCATCCGTGATGTGATCCTGCCCATCAAAAATCGGATTGATGAAAAGGGCTGATCCGGTCGCTTTGAATTTGGTCGCCAATTCCTTGTTTTCAGGCAGATCAATATTTATTTCCCGAAATTCAATCTTCCCGGATTTCAGTTCTTCCGGAAATTTTTGTTCCACCGTTTCTTTAGCATATTTGCCGATGGCAATACAGGAAGAACAGCGCTGAGTCGCGTGAAAAAGAAAGACTTGGATCTTGTCCGCCGGTTTTACGTTTTGAACTTCGGCTATTTTGGAACTATTTTCTTGGACACTGGCACTCGTGCCGTTTGATGCAGTTTTTTTGTTCGTACCGAAACTTAGATAAATCAGAGCGACAGCAAAAAACAATGCTCCGCCATAAAGTAAATATATCCCCGACTTTTTCATAATGTTTTTGTTTTAAATAATTATCTAATTAGAAAGAATAGTTTTTATTTCATTAACATCCGGTATTCTTCCGGACACTTTCACTGTTTCATCGACCACCAATGCCGGCGTACCCATAACGCCATAGCTCATAATGTCTTGAATTTCAGTTACTTTTTCCACGGCCGCTTCCATTTTCAGCTCGGCCAGCGCTTGCTTAGTGTTGGCTTCCAATCTTTGGCAATTGGGACAGCCGGACCCCAAAATTTTTATAATCATATTTTGTCATTTAATTATTTCATTTATAATTTTTTTGTATACTCTGACAGCTTTTTTATCCAAACCATAGCGGATAAAATTCCCTTCCCGCTTCTCAGTCAAAATTCCGATTTTTTTCAATTGCTTGAGATGATGCGAAGCCAGCTTATCCGAAATTCCCACTGCCGGAACAATTTCACAAACGCATTTTGAACCGCCTTGAAGGACGCACAAGATCTTGAGCCTGTTCGGATCTGCAACGGCCCGCAAAAAAGCGTATGCCTGGCTGACATTTTTGGCTTCTTCCGAATTTTTAACGCAACACTTGAATTCCATAATTTAACTATCCTAATATATATTAGAATTATATCTCCCTTCCGCGGAAACGTCAACTGCATTTCAGCCGAGCATAATATTTTCTATTTCTCCCACACAAAAACCGCCCTTAGGAGGCGGGTTATGTAAAACGCAACATTACTAAAAGTAATGCTATATTTCGTCTGATTCTATTTCGAATGTTGCCCCATCTTTAGCTAATCTTCATCCGTTGTGGCTGTTTTAACAGAAGAGTATGCTGAATAAGTACTATGATCATCTTTCTTTATTTTAATCTTAAAAGTATAGGATGTATCTGATTTTAAACCGTTCATAATAATCGAGCCTTCACCATCATCATCGAGAGTGAGAGAAAATGTCTTTGTCGACCATGAAGACTTTTTATTATAGGCGACTTGTACATCAACCACTTTGTTTTCTAGGTCGTCACAGGATATATTCAGTTTTACAGAATCATCCGTTATACCATTAATTTTTTTGATCTCAGGTTCATAATCCGAACCTTTTGTTGTGGCGCTGACGCTACTGGAATAAGGTGAGTAAGAACTACCGGATGATTTTTTTACTTTTACCTTAAAACTATAGCTAGTAGCCGAATCAAGTCCGCCTATTTTCAGACTGGCAGAACCTGATTTTCCCAAAGTTGCTTTCACTGTTTTATAGAAATCTGAGTCGTCGTCATCGTTATTTACAAGAATTCTCATCGATACCTTTGTTTTTTTCAAGCTTAAACACGTTGCTTTCAATTTTACGGATGTTTCTTTTATTTCTTGGACTTTTATTGCGGGAGTGCATATACTTGCTGCATGCGCATTATTGGGAAGGCCTAGCCAACCAAAAAAAAGTATTATACCGAAGAAAGACGTAAACGTGATTTTATGGAACATAATGAAAAAATTATATAATTAATCGAAAATAACGTGCAACCTCCCCCTATGAGTTAATACGAAGGAAAACTAGAAACGGACGCAACTGAGCAGTTTTTAATGTGACTTTTTTGAGCCGATTTCCGCCAAGTTGTCTAAGGCTATCTACTCAAGAAGCTCTGGACTTCAT
>Ga0172380_10003533_pt1 | contig 21353 bp, 20 predicted proteins | sample Leawe162metaG_FD_119747 | JGI IMG/M metagenome (GOLD analysis project Ga0172380, IMG submission 119747) | Leachate microbial communities from a municipal landfill in Southern Ontario, Canada - Leachate well 162 metaG | ecosystem: Engineered > Solid waste > Landfill > Unclassified | place... | reverse complement strand
GGGCGGGGCATACCAGAGCAGACTGGAGACCAGCCCCCAGATCACCGGATTGTTGATACGGTGAAAATCGTCGAAGAACAGAAAGACTTCCTGGCCGAATTCGCTGATGTCGTTGACGATGCACGCCACGAACGTCTCGAGCGAACGCGGGTCGCCACGCCGGTAGATGCCGAAGGCACCCTCGCCGATCGGACAGCTGGCCTTGCTCAGGCTGGCGACCAGATAGGCAACGAACTGGCTCTCCTCATTGTCGGAACCGTCGAGGCTGTACCAGGCGGTAATCTTGCCTTCCTGTTGCATCACTGCGCGCCACTGGGTCAACAGCGTGGATTTGCCGAACCCGGCCGGGGCGCGGATGTAGGTCAGCGTGCCATCCTTGCCTTCCTGCAGCCGTTCGATCAGATTCGGCCGGGCCAGTTGTTCCTTGGAATACTTGGGCGGAGCAATTTTTGTCGCGATATAGGCGTGCCTGGATTCCGCAACATCGCTGGCAGGTGCTGGCTGGTAATCCGTCACAGTGGTTTTCATGGGGCGCGGTTGACCTGTCAGATGAGGTCGAGTTCCCTTCCTCGGGCGACGGCCTGTGTCCGGTTGCGCGAACCCAGCTTGACGTTGATGCGGTGCAGATAGGTTTCGATGGTGCTCTCTGCGACATTCAGCTTTGCCGATAGCACCTTGTTGGAATCGCCCTCGGAGAGCAGCAGCAAAATTTGCACCTCGCGCGGACTCAACAGCGATTTGGCATCGGGCAGGCGTTCGTCCGCCTGCGCCGCGGGACGTCCCGTGGTGTAGGTCGCGGCTTCGCTGATGCGCGCGAGATAGGCCGGAGATACTGTGGAAGGACGCGCCGACAGGGCTTGCAGCAGGGGCAGCAGGCACCATGATTCGTCGGCAAAGACACGGATCATGCCGCCCGGTTCGGCCGCAGCAAGAGCGCGTTCGAGAATCTCGAGCGCCCGGTGGCGGCGACGCGAAGACTCATGTGCCTGCGCCAGCAGGCATTGCAGCCGCAGGTAACGCCTGCGCCGGTTGGCCGTTTCGGCCCGGTTGCCCGCCTGTTCTATTTTGCCGATGATGTTGGAGGCTTCGCCGCTCAGGAGGGCCAGGCGGAAAGCTGCAATTTCCGGATCATCTATATCCTCGGCATAGGTCCACATGCCGGCAAAAGGCTGCCAGATGTGTTCTGCTGCCGCCAGTGGCAGAAGTCGATTGGCGGTGACCAGATCGCGCTCGACCAGCGCCAGCCAGATCCGGTCCAGGCGCGCCGTCGCGGCCAGCCGGGGAATGCCGCGGGCGTCGCCGAGATCCTGCAGCAGATTGAGTACTTCCAGGGCGCGTTCGGGGCGCTTGCGCAAGGCATGGACGCGCGCCGCGACACGATGCGCAACGATGATCTGGTCCGGGATGCAGGTCTCGCGAATGAGCGTGAGGTAGTCATCCATGAGCGGCTCGACGTCGTCGAGCCGGTTGGTTTCGTAAAGCACTTCGGCCAGATAACTTGCTGCAACCGGGCTCGCACTCGAATAGCGATGTCCGGCATTATTGGCTTGAGACAAGGCGGCAGCAGCGCGCGAATGGGCATTTGCCGTATCGCCCTGCAGCATGCTGATTGAGCCTTCGAAGGTGCGCGCGTAGGTGAGTCCGTGCAAGGCGTTGATCGAGGTCAGCGCTTGCTTCGAGACGGCCAGGCTCTGCAACGAAAAATAGAAATAGCCTTGACACTGATGATGATAGGCGATCGCATTGTGCACCAGACCGACGACATAGGGATCGGCGGAATCCAGCGCACGCTGACCTTGCAGCGCGATGTTAAAGCATTCGTGGAGATTGTCAGTCCAGGCGCCGAGCATGATCTTGATCGCCAGCAGGTCACCGCTGATATTCTGCTCATCCGGCTTGGCCGAATCGAGCCTGGCCAGCAGGCGGCTGGCGTCTTCGTAGCGGTGCAGGAAGGTTGCCGCATAGGCGCCGGCGACCAGCAGTCGCGGATGACCGATCAGGCAAGACTCCGGCAGCATTTCGAGCCACTGATGAATGATGTTCAGTTGCCCGGAGCACAGATAGGTCATTGCGCTCTGTTCCATGAAGGTCGCTGCCAGATGGTGGTCGCTGGCGGCCAGGGCATGGGAAATCGCCGGCGTCAGTCGCCCTCTTGCGGCGAACCACTTGGCGGCGGCCAGATGCAGTTGGGGAATTTCGAGGCGCAGGCCATGGTCGAATTGCTTGCGCAAAAACTCCAGGAACAAGGGGTGGTAGCGGTACCAGTTGCCGTCCGCATCGACCTTGCTGAGGAACAGGTTTTCACTGACGGATTTGCCGATCAGGGTTTCGCTATCCGTGATCTGGAAAACCGAGTCGCACAACTCCGGGCAGAACATGTCGAAAATGCTCGAGCGCAGCAGGAAATTTTGCTGGTCGACAGGTAGTCTGGCGAGTACGTCTTCTGCGAGGTAATCGGCGAATCCCCTGTCGGAACCGGAAAATTCGCGCGGAACGAATTCCGCAGGGGATTTCCTGAGCAGAGTCGCCGTGATGGCCAACTGCAACGCCGCCGGCCAGCCTTCGGTTTTATCGTGATATCTGTCCCACTCGACATCCCGTGTTTCGGCCGGTATGCGCTGTCGCACAAAACGCCGGGTTTCCTCGATGCTGAAGCGCAACTGGTTCACATCCAGTTCCAGCAAGCGTCCCTGCACGCGCAAACGCCCGAGATGCAGACTGGGGTTGCGGCGCGAGCCGATGACTATTTTCTGTTCCTTGGCCAGTGCGCACAGCATGCGATCGACAAAGCCCAGTACATTGGGATCGGTGATGTGCTCGAATTCGTCGAGGAAGAAGACGAACGGCTTGCTGATCATCGGCAATTCATCGAGCAGACGATAAAGTCTGACGCTGGCTGTGGAAATCTCGCTCATGAGATCGTTCGAGAGTGGAGTCTCGACGCTCAGTTCCGGGATCGAAAGGCTCAAGGCGGCGCTGACATACATGCCGAAACGGCCGATGTGATTGTCGGCGGCATCGAGCGTCAGCCACACCACGGTCATGCCTTGCTCTGCCCACTGCCGATAGACCTGGCTCATGACCGTGGTTTTGCCAAAACCTGCCGGGGCGCTCACCAGGACGATATTTTCTTCGGCATGGAGGATCAGCTTGCCGAGATTTTCGCGCGTCACGGCGCTGTTCGCCGAACTGGGCGGGGCGAACTTCGCGGTGTTGAGACGAGTGGCCTCCCGATCATGGGCTGTGGCGTTGTTTTTCACTCGATGTCCTCTTGGGCGTTGATCTTCGTTTCGATCAAGGCATGGCGCAACCGGTTCTCGCTAAACGAGAAAATTGTTATAGATGCGCATATCCCGGCTACTGTACGGATGTTACCGGAATTTCGCTGCGACTACACGCGGACTGCGTTGCGTATTGTGTTGCGCTACCCCAGCTCCAGCCCCATTCCAGCACAGGCAGGTCTTGGTGTGGTTGATGTTACAAATATTTGCAATGGGATATTGAACTTGCGGGCATCAGCCCTATCTATAGGGCAACCCGCAATTACCGGTCTGGAAATATGAATTCGAGCGTTATTGAAAGATTTCTGTCCGATTCCCGTCGTTACCTGGCCGGGTAGGACTTGTTTCCCCCTGGTGGCTGTTTCCCCCTCCTTCAGCCACCCGAAAGCCCCGTTTTACGGGGCTTTCGTATTTTCGACGTGACCTGGGAGCCGTACATGAGCAAACAACGACCAAGCCTCATCAATGTCCTCAATCCTCCGGGTAATCCCTGGCTGGAACAGATTTCGCGGCGTAATGCAAAGCTGCCTCCCTGTGTGCATATCGTTCGCTTCAGTGACGATGACAGCGAGGAGCTGCCCAATCAGCAATCGCCGTCTTGCTTCAATATCCCGGGAGACCGGATGCTTGCCGTGGGGTGAGGTGCGCCTGCGTACAGCACGTATTACCATAGTAAAATAGTCAACATCTTGCTATAATGCGTTGCAAACGGCAGTCTGAGCGCACCGGATTTTGGAGACCCTGATGCAAGACGTATCGACGAATGTCCTCGGCGGGATATTGCAAAGCTGCAGCACCGAGCCGATGACCGGATTCTTCCGGACGGGCTGCTGCCAGGTCACGGAGGAAGACGTCGGCAATCATAGTGTCTGCATTATCGCGACTGACGAATTCCTGGTTTTTTCCCGTTCCAGAGGCAACGATCTATCCACACCACACCCTGAATTTGGTTTCCCTGGCGTGAAGCCAGGCGATCGCTGGTGCCTGTGCGCCATTCGTTGGCAGGAAGCACTTGAGGCGGGGATGGCGCCCCGGGTGGTGCTTGAAGCCACCTCAGCGGCCGCGCTTGAAGTGGTCCGGCTGGAAGATCTCAAGCGCCATGCGGCGATCATGAAGCACGACAAGCCATGACGGGTCTCTACGCATTGTCGGCGCGACGCCTCGATGGCAGCGAGCAGTCCCTGGAAGCATACAAGGGCAAAATCCTGCTGATCGTCAACGTCGCAAGCCGCTGCGGTTTTACGCCGCAGTACGCGGGACTGGAAGCGCTTTGGCGCCAATACAAGGATCGCGGCCTGGTCGTGCTCGGATTCCCCTGCAATCAGTTTGGTGGTCAGGAGCCCGACGATGAAGCAAAGATCGGAGAGTTTTGCAGCACGACCTACGCCGTGACATTTCCGATGTTTGCCAAGATCGATGTCAACGGCGAAAATGCGCACCCGCTCTATCGTTACCTCAAGAGCGCGGCTCCCGGCGTGTTGGGAACCGAGGGCATCAAGTGGAACTTCACCAAGTTCCTGGTCGATCGCACGGGGAAGGTCATTGACCGCTATGCATCAGCCACCAAGCCGGAAGATCTGGCCAAGGACATCGAACGTCTTTTGTAGATTTTCCCTGCGACCCGCTTCAGGGCATTGAATTCAACTGTTGTCCTGACCTGACATGAAGCATGATGCAGATGTTCTGCAGCAGATCGCAACCCGAACGCTAGGGCATTACCATGCGCGGGCTGCAGCCTTTTGGGAAGGCACCCGCCACCATGACGTTGAACAGAACATCGAGGCACTGCTGCGTCATGTTCAGGCAACGCCGCCATTTTCCCTGCTCGATTTTGGCTGCGGCCCCGGACGGGACTTGCGAGTGTTTGTGCAACGCGGGCACCGTGCCATCGGCCTGGAAGGCGCGCCAGCCCTGGCAGAAATGGCGCGCTCCTACAGTGGTTGCGAAGTCTGGCAGCAGAATTTCCTCCGCATGGATCTGCCCGACACGCATTTTGACGGCGTATTTGCCAATGCCGCTCTGTTTCACGTTCCGCGGCAGGAGCTACCGAGAGTATTGCAACAATTGCACGCAAGCTTAAGGCCGGGAGGCGTCCTGTTCAGCTCCAACCCGCGGGGCAACAACGAGGAAAGAATGGACGGCGAACGCTATGGCGCTTATTACGATCTTGCAACCTGGCGAGCCTATCTTTCCGATGCGGGCTTTGTGGAATTGGAGCATTACTACCGTCCGGCGGGTATGCCCCGCGAGCAACAGCCTTGGCTGGCGAGTGTGTGGCGCAAGAGGAAGTCTGACCGGAATTGAAGACGATGAGCGCCCACGAGCCAAGCTATTGCTTTCGGCAAAGAAATAGACCACCGCACAGGGGTGGCCCTTTTTTGGTCTGGTGAAGAGGAGAATCGAACAACTGACAGAAACTCTCGCCAATGATAGATCAGCATTTTGTGATTTTTTGAGATACCCCCAAATCTACCCCCGCCGGATTGGCGCTACCTCTTGACGCGGGAGCTGTGGAGCTTGTTCCAGAATATACCCGGCACAGACAATACGCTCTACTCAAACAGGCGCATGCCGCAATGCTTGGCAGCGTCGCGATCAAATGTTGTCGTATGACTGCAGCCTGCCTCATTGGCAAACCGCTCTAACAGACAGTCGGCAAAGTCTGCTTTGCCTTCCTTAAACAACCGCAAAGCTTTCCACACAGTATCCGCGTGGGCCACCACGATTCCCTTGGCACGCAATAAAGTTTCCAGCACCTCGCATAACTCCGCTTTGGTCGAACCATAGCAGCCGGTCAGTACCCACACCAATTCCACCACTGAAACGATGCTGATATAACCTGGCTCATCCGCTGTGAACGATTCCATCAAGCGGGTTGCCTTGGGGGACTGTTTGGGGTCGTCCTGTGCAAGATAGCGAACAAGGACGTTTGTGTCCAAGCCAATCATCGGGCTTTCGCGCCATGTGCGGCGATTGCCTCATTCATGGCCGCAATCGTGACCGGCACGGCAGGTTTGCGCACCAATCCCTTCAGGGCCGTGACAGACTGCGTGGCAGCCACCAGCTCAAAACGGCCAGGCTCAACTTGCACGAACTCCACCCGGTCGCCAGCTTCAACGCCAAGCGCCGAACGTACTGAAGCCGGAATAGTGATCTGACCTTTACTGGTCATGGTTGCCGTTGACATGAGCTACTCCTTATTGGTCACCTTACTATAAGGTAAGGAGGATAGAGGGTCAAGTTTGTTTGACAGTGATGCGTAATGCATATCCTCTCTTCATTCTCGTCACACAGGCATTGATCCTGCGCCAGAAGCCCATTCAATCAAGTTGCGGATACTTTTTCCCATTTGGCGCTTCGGCCCTTGCCGGTAGGACTGATCAGCCCTTCGGATTTCATGGTGCGGAGGATGACACGCACCATGTCGCGGCTGATGCCGGGGCAGGCTTCTTCGATTTCCGAAATTGAGAACGGCAGGTTTCTTTTGAGGATTTCGGCGCGCACACGGTCGCCCTTGGCGCCGCGCCCACGTTCGATGGTGCCGACACGTTCCTCGAATTCCTTGTATGCCCGCAGCAGTGCCCCCCAGAAGTAGTCCAGCCACGGAGCAATATCGTGGGCGCCGTCATGCCAGCCCTGCGAGCTGGCCTCCAGCGTTTCGTAGTAGCTCTCTTTCGATTCTTCGAAAATGCGCTCCAAGCTGATGAAGCGACCCACGGCATAGTCAAAGTGGTAGAGCAATTGCAGGGTCAACAGGCGCGCCATACGGCCGTTGCCATCAGGGAAGGGGTGGATGCAGAGGAAATCGAGAATCGTCAGCGGCACCAGCACAAGAGGGTCGGCGAGATGCTGATCAAGTGCAGTGCGGTAACGCGCAATCAAGTCGGTCATCGCCAAGGGTGTAAGGTGCGCAGCTACCGGGCGGAAGCGGATACGCGAGCTGCCATCGGGGTGGCGCTCGACGATGTCGTTGTTGGTGGCCTTCCAATGCCCGCCCGGCTGCGGCATGTAGCGGTACAGAATGCCGTGCAACTGCAAGACGGTGCCCTCAGAGAAGGGCATCTGCTCACCGCTTTCGTGGATCAGCCCCAGCGCATCGCGGTAGCCGGCCACTTCTTGCTCAGATCTACTCTTGGGCGTGGCGTTTTTGAGTACCAGCGACTTGAGTCGGTTGGCAGCGACCACCACACCTTCGAGGCGGTTGGAGGATTCGGTCGACTTGACAACTGCCACTTGGCGAAGATCGCTCAACACCTCGGGAGACTGCGCGACATAGAGTTGCTGCTTGCCCCGATACTCACCCAAGGCGCGTAGCGTCGCCAGTTGCTGGGCATCAAAACGCAGCTTGGCAAGGTAGTCAGGCAGGAGTGAGTGCATGAGTCATCAGATAGAGCGGCAATGGGGTAATGCTACCCGCAATTGGGGCAATGTTGCATATGGTTACCCCAATAAGCCATCAATTACCCTATTTGCGGCGGAGTAAATAGCTTGGCTTCCTGGTCGAACAGCGCGTTCATGGTAGTGTCGTCAATCACATCACGGAGCCAACGATGAACACCAAGCAACCCGCATGGTTACAGAGAGAGTGCCGATCCTAGACCGGGCTACGCATAAACAGAGAAAAGAGAAAAATTCGGGCGGTCAACGGGTCGAAATCGGCACCAACACGAATGCGCTGAATTTCGCGTTACCCGCGAAGCCCCGCCCCTACTAGACCTTCGCAGATACAAAAAAGCCCGGAGCAAGTCCGGGCTTTGGTGTTTTGGTGGGAAGAGGACTATCGAACTAACGCCGCAACAGCTTTACCAGCAAGAGACATTCGTATGTCATATGTAAGTATACCGTCTTTTGTACCGTCAGACCCGCGATGCTGCCCCGGTTCAGCAACTTGTCGAACCGGCATTTATATGCAGACGGCATGACGGGGTAGGTATTTATTCGGCATATTGCTTTCGCTGCGTACCCGCTGGCTTTCTGATTCGGCAGGTGTTTTCAAACTTTGGCGATTTCCCAAAAAAACCAGTGATTTGAGCCGGAATGACAAAATATTAAATCCACATAATTTATAAGGATTATGATGGTTTGCGTGGGCGACAATCCATGAACTGCCTCTATTCAAAGTGAGAAATCATATGATCCGCAATCTAATGACTGCTCTATTACTTTTGACAACTGTATTAACAGCTTCTCTTTCAATAGCTGATTCCAGTACATCAAAAGCACTCTTAGAAAAAGCCTACGATGTTAGACAGTTAGTAAGATCAGGAGTTAATTACCCAAATTACAGCAAGCTAATTACTGAGGTGAACTTAGCTCTCGGTCGCTTTGACAGGGAACATAAAGTGAAAAGCGACGCTGATAGGATATCGCTCTCATTATCAGACACTCTTATTAGAGACGCTGCAACTGCGTATATTGAAGCTGGAATTGAGTGGGAACGCAAAGTTAACGGCGAGATTTTCGCCAATGAAAATAGCATTCAGAGGCAGTGGGAATTTGCGGAAGGGCGCTTAGAGAAGCTTGAACAACTGGGAGGGAAAAAGGGAAGGGCAAAGAAGTAATAATTTACCGCACCCATGCCCAATCAAGGCTCAACAATAGGAAAAAGCAAAATGACTCAATACCGCACGATAGCCTTTTTCACTGTTGCACTTTGCATTGCATCCTCCTCGTTTGGGGGGCAAGGATCATGCAGACATTTAGAATTTGCCGAGTTGCAGTCTCGGAGCACGGCGGAGTTATTGCTGGCGTATTGTATAAACGAAATTACATTGGGAGGATTGCAAACATCTATCACTTATGATGAGCGTATGGTTGAGGTGGCTATTTCTGCTAATAACAGGAGTGATGTCAATGCAGCAAAAATCAAAAAAGAAAAGGATGTTTCGGACTTGAATAGCTGCAGTGACGAACAGATTCGAATGGAGCACTTGCTAAAAAAACGGAAAATAAAAGATTTGGATAAAGAGTGTGCAAAATTGGCGCGGTAGGCTTTCTATCTATCACTCACCATAGCCACACTATCACATTCAGTCAGCTTATTAAGCGCTGCGGCTGTCGCTAAAGCCGCCGCCGCTTGCCGTTGCGCGGACATTGCCAGCTTCAGCAACAGCGCCTGATCCTCTACCCGCGATTCCCCCGTCGCCTGAGCACCGAGCTTGACCGCAAGAACGGACGCCCACTGCGCCTGCCCTACCAGAGACTCGCGGACGAAACTAAAATCACCGACCGCCATGCGAGCCGCCGCGTATTTTGTCGCCAGTACGAGCGCCTCAAGGCCCGAAACCCCGCCTGCACCCTCGATCATGCAAGACCCGGCCCAAAATTCGCCGGGGTTCGCCAGAGAGCCACCCAATGCATCCAAGGCAAGCCCAGCCCGCCCGCGCCCTGTCATGGGCCTTGCCGCTGCCCTAGCTGCCAGCCTAGCGCCCCCATCAAGCGCCTGAGCCGCCATCGTTTGCGCCGCGATAAGTTCCTGTCGTTTGTCTGTATCCATAATCAAATTCCCCAGAAAACACACCTGTGACCAGTAAGCCCGGAAGGGTTGGAAGGGTTGACCCTTCCATATTTCGTTACCCCTACCGCCTTATTCCACGCGGGTTACAGCCTGTCACGTTCAAAAATGGAAGGGTTGGAAGGGTATTTCCCCTATGTTAACTATTTCCTAGTAATCCCTTCTACACCTACCCCCTATCTATCTACCTAACCTCTATAGAAGTCACAGGGGGGTTAATCCATTCCGTTCCATCGGAAAGCCTTTAGCTATAAGGCTTTCCAGCGAATTAGCACGAAACCCAACCGTTCCATCTAATTGGCATAAATAGCGCCAAAACCGCGCCAGTAATGGGATACAGCGCGGAAGGGTAGGGATTCCGCGAAAATGACCCACCTTTCCGGCACATTTCACGATGCAAAATCAGGCGCACGCCTTGGCCTTCCCTTTCGCCTTGTCCATTGCCCTTTGAGCTTCTAGCTCAGCCTTATAAACCTTCAAGGACTTGCCCGGAAACATGAACACGTCCCAAAGCTGGCAGAGTTCCTCGCGTCGTTCCACGGTCAAGCGCCATTTCATGCCGTTAGACCTGAAGGACTCCCAGCCCGCCCGCCGCAAGCCTTCAGCGACTCTGAGCCAGGTTGCATCGTCAATTGCACCCGCGCCCATGCCCTTATCCCCAATCATACTGGTAAGCCACTTGCGAACCTGCTCACCTTTGAAACCGTCAAGGTAACTGGCGACTAGCCCGCCCTCGATCAAAGGCAGTTCGCCCTTTACCAATTTATCGGCCAAGTCCGCGCCTAACTCTTCCCACATGCCAGACGATAAGCGCCCGCGCTGTTCGGCCTCAGCCATCCTGAGTAGCTTCGTATCGCGGGGGTCTGCATCGTCAAACCACCATCTTTCACCCTTGTCATACCTCACAACAGCCTCAGCCCAAATTTGCCCGCCGTTCGCCCTGAGCTTTTCCAGTTCGATGCGCCCAATCTTGACCGGCCAAAATCGGCGGTTGCCGCTCGGGTCACTGAGATAGTGGGCCTCGTTCGTTGTCCCACAAAATACCGCTGTCCTAGGCCAATCAGTTTCAGCAATGCCATAGACCCCCCGGTATGAGTCCGTTTGCTGGGTTAAGAAGGTCTTCAACTCGTTGCGATCTTTGCGCCCCATACCAGAGAGTTCGCCCCATTCCACGACCAAGCGACCGCGCAAGGAAATTTTTGCATCCTTGCCCGCGCCCTCGCCCAAATGGAAGCCTTCCCGGAAATACTCAGGCCCGATAATCTCAGCCAGTGCCCGCACTGCCGAAGATTTCCGCGTCCCTTGTTTGCCCTCAAGGATTAACATGCAATCGGCCTTGCATCCCGGAATCATTGCACGTGCAACCACAGACAGCACCCACCGTGACCCGACAGCTTTGACGTATTCCGAAATATCGCGCCCGCCATCATCTGTAGTTTCAGCTTTGCAGTAGGTGATAAGCCAGTCATCAAGCCGCGCTTTGCCATCCCAGACTAACTCTCTAAGCTGCTCAGTAGCCGGATTGCGCCGCACGCCTTGCGACCATCGCGCTACCACTTCCGCCGCAACATCCTTTTTCAAGGCTATTCCGTACCGCTTGCCAAACCACGATTGCACCGCCCTGTAATGACAATCGGATAATCTTCCCACAGTATCGGGCGCTGTTCTATCGTCAAAGGCTTGGCGTAGAGAATTTGTCAAAGTGGGAAAATTGCTGAATTCATCGTAGTAGCAAATGCCAAGTAATCGCGTATCTCTGAGCAACATTTCAGACAGCGCCCAGATATCCTTTTTCCAGCCGTTGCGCGTCCTCAGATCAGCCCCGCCGCCGCTTAGAAATTGGTCAGCCGCTTTCAAGTTGGCCGCTGCTGCGTTGCGCTGTTCCAGCTTTTCGGCTTGGTCGGTATCATAATTACGCTGTTGCCATTTCAATGCCTTGCGGATTGTCAGTGCTCCATAGGATTCCTTTCCCCGCTTGGAGTCCCATTTTTTGCGCATCAACCCAGAGCCGCGAACAATCGCATCTATGACAAGTGGATCACGCGAGAAATATGCAACCTGACAGCAAAGCGCTTCGTCGGCTTCGGATGGTCCCGGATAGTCTGACGTATCCCCAGCCAGCAAGCGCGTTACCTTGCCGTCAAGGTTGAATCTATCGAGCAGAGCCAAGACCTCCCCCGTTGTCCGCGCTCCCGCTTCTTCATTTTCAACTTTCTCAGTCGCCGGAGAAGCAACAGCCTTCAACTTCCCCCACCGCCTAATGAAATCTTCAAGTGCCGCCTGATTCTCTATCAGTGCCCCGACCGCCGCACCGACCGGCCAAACTTGCCCGCTCACTGTCAGGTAGCGTGTACTCTGATCATCATAGACTTCCAGCCCCGTGCCGTTATTTTCGGAATATTCATATAGAGCCTTCCCGCGCAGAAATTGGCGCAAGCCGCGCCCCGACGGCGATATTTCGATATAGCCATCAAGTGCCACGAACTCTGCAACGATATCATCATGCCCCGGCGATATTGAACCATCGGGTTCAAGGCATTTATCCAGATCAGCACCGACCAGATCATGTGCCGAACTCATGAGCAGCCCTATGCCATCAAAGCGCCCCGAATCCCAGCCCGCCCGCGCATCCTCAAAGGTTAGCCATGTCTCCGGCTTTGCCACGCTCAACGCCTTGCCGCTGGCATTGCAGGGCACTTTAGCCGGTTTATCAGTTCGCCCCTTGACCCACCCAGCACGCCACAGGCACCACCTGTGACCAGGAGTAACTAACCCAGATTGAATAATCACATCAGGATTAATCTCCGCGACCTGATACCCATTTGCTCCTGCGCTCTCACGCATTTTTATAATTGTCATTTGTTGCCCTTCCGGGCCAAGGCGCTTGCACCATTTATTAAAACGGCATAGAATCGCCTTGCCCTGTTAATTTTCATTAGCGCCACCACCCAGTGGCGCTTATTTTCAAAAGACCTAGTTCAAAGCCCCAGCGCCCGCCAGCTCTGGGGCTTTTGTTTTGGCCTTCTCAAGAGACGCAGTGCACTTGCGCTTGAGGGTGTCAATTACCCTCTGTAGGTGCCCAATAACATTCAGCGCCTGACTTGCTACACGCGGATTGTTCTCGATACACCTGTCTGTTTCGCGCCTTTCAAGCGTGCCGACCACCCATGTGGCTAGAACAATCCGCGAACAGATTACTTCTGGATTTTCGCGGTGCTCGTGGTCATTGGTCTCGAACATTTGGTAAATGAACTCCAAGACCTTTGCACCGCGCTTGACCGTAGCCTCTGTTAATTCGCCCAGAGCTGAAGCAACTAGGTCGAATAGTACGGGGTCAGGATGCGGGTATTTCTGTTTTTGTGGTGCCATGATTCAGTTCCTTTGAGAATTAAAAAGTTGAATTTGCTGTCCTGTGGTTACCTCCCTTCTGCGCTTGAAAAATCTGGCTGCACAATTCCCTGACAATAAAGTCATGCTGTTCTGCACCTTCGTGCCGCTTAGGTGCCCGCTTAGGTGGCGGGATCAGCTAGGAATTGCGATATTGAGGATTGCGTCCAGGCAACTCGCCGGGGCGATAGCTGGACTGGGGGCGGGAATGTACCCGCACGCACAGACCGGCGTAGTGCCGACTCGCTTAACGTGGTTGCTTTAAGAACTTCTGGTAAGCGCAAAAGCGCTGGGATGGTGATAGCTGCTGTTTCCATAGCTGTACTCCTTATAATTATTGTTATCAGTACCTTCGTGATTAGCTTCAATCCGAGCTTTGATTGTATAGACGCCATTCTATGAAAGCAATCATTTCGGTCTCTAGGGTTCAGAAGCAACCCCGCCCGCTCCCTGTGGCGCACTGCGGCATTATTCCGACCCCCACATGCGAAGACCATAGCCAAAAAAAAGCCAGGTTAAACCTGGCATATTAGATAACGCGCCTGCACTCGTTTTTATTCTGTATCTCCTAGGTGTGGCCTTGCGCCGCCTTCCTATCGCGCCTGGCTCTTGCCGCCGCCGCGTGAATCTGAGCCAAACATAGTTTGGCATCCTCCTTTTCCATGTCGCCAAGATCGACCCGGATTTGTGGCAGCATCGCGTCTAGGAGTTCAATAAACGCTGTCCTGCCCATTTCTATTGCAGCTTCCAGCCTTTTAATTGCATCGGCTTTGATCTGATTTCTGGTCTTAGCCTTCCGGGATTGGGTGGGGGTAGCATTGGGAAAACAAACCACATTAGAACTGACCGGGCACGGGGATGATGAATTTGCATTCATCATGCACCCACCTGTGCCCGTTCAACGATCCTATTTAACCTGGCAGGATCATCACACACCGCTTTAACCTGCCGATTGATTAGCGCCTCTACAGTCATATTCTCCCGGTAAGCCATCGCCTCAAGCTGGGTCATTGTCCAGCGATCAAGTATCACCAATTCATCATTAAAAAATACCGGCACATGCTCAGCCTTTGCCGCTTGTTCCAATGCATTCAACATATCTTGATCCTTTCGCTGGTTGGTGAAAACGGAACACTAACAGGAAATATGCGGGAATAATCGGAGCAAGAAAAATAAACACGTTAATTAGTTGTTTGTAGTCAATATGTTACGGTATATAGTATGCTAATAACATGACAAATCATCGGGCTGTAAGTAGTATGTAAAAGGCCGGATTTCTCCGGCCTTTATTGCTGTTCCCGCCGCTTTCGTCTAGCGCCGCAGTTCAATTGCTTTTTCAAGTTCTGCAATGGCTGCGTTTGTAAGTGCAATTTCTTTTTCAAATTCTTCAATCTTTGCCTGTGCCTCAGCCCTACCTACTTCAGTTGTCATGTCGAACTTATCAACCCTTAAATCAACAATATTCATAAACCGTGCCCCCTAAACTTGGGCAGTATCGCCCCCACCATTCGGGAAAATTCCCGCCATCAAGCCGCATTCCCTATCGGGATCACTTCCGCCCCGGCCTTCAACTTGTCGAGATAGTCCGCCCATTTCTGCATCATGGCGCGGCGCTGTTCAATAAATTTAGTCCTGTTGTATGACGTGCCTAAATTATCAGCTACAGCATGGGCGAGCTGGTGTTCAATGATCGCGGGATCAAATCTAAGTTCCTCATGCAGCAGTGTCCGCGCCATCGCCCTGAACCCGTGCCCTGTTATTTCTAGCTTAGTGTCATATCCCATGCGCCGCAGTGCTGCATTGATGGTGGCTTCACTCATGGCCTTTTTCGGATCACGACCGGGAAATACATGCCCCCCGTGACCGGTAAGCGCTTGTAACTCTCGCAGAGTCGCCACCGCTTGAGTTGCAAGGGGTACTAGGTGTTCAGTTTTCGTTTTCGTTACCAGATAGCGCCATTCAGCTTTGTCCAGATTGATTTCTGACCACTTAGCCTGCCGCAATTCCCCCGGCCTGACAAAGAATAATGGCGCGAGCCGCAATGCACACTGAACAACGAAAGTGCCGCGAAAGCCATCAATTGCCCGCAGCAGTTCGGCTACTGCTTTGGGATCAGTGATTGACGCATAGTTCACATGACTAGCCGCAGGCAGCGCCCCCTTCAAATCCCTTGAAGGATCACTTACCGCGCGTCCTGTCTGCACGGCATACCTAAACACTTGCCCGCAATTCTGTTGCGCTCTATGGGCTGTATCCAGCGCCCCACGGTTGTGAATACGATTCAGACAGCGAAGGATTTCAGGCGCTGTAATCTCTGCGACCGGCCTACTTCCAAGCCAGGGGAATATGTCGTTTTCCAGCCGCTTGATGATCTTGTCAGAATGGGTTGCCGCCCATCCGGGTTTGTATTTGGCAAACCACTCGCGCGCCACTGCCTCAAAGTCGTTATCTTTTAATTCAGACTTTGCCGCCTTTTGTAACTTGCGATTCTCGCTAGGGTCAATACCATCGGCCAGCAAGCGCCGCGCATCATTGCGTTTATCCCGCGCCCCACTAATCCATATTTTCTCTTTTGTGGTTTTGTCTATTTCGGCTCTACCCGCTAGGGGGACATTGGGATAGCTGCCTAATGAGAGGGTGTTGCGCTTCCCCATGTAGCGATAGTCATAGCGCCAAATTTTCGCGCCAGCCGCTGTAACCAGCAGATAAAGCCCTCCGCCGTCGGTTAGCTTGTAGGGCTTGCTCGTGGCTTTTGCGCCCCTGATTTCCATGTCTGTAAGCGCCATTTTGACGGTACACCTCGCTTATGGTTAACGGTATACCGACAAGGATACTCCATAAATGACGGTATGTAGCGTCAGTTAGAAAATGTTCCTGACAGCTACTGACCGCTTAGGCTCTTGATAAATCAAGGCATTACGGGGTATGGGCAAAGAAAAAGCCCGCCGGATAAGGGCGGGCTTTTAAGGGGTTGGTGGAGAAGAGGAGGATCGAACTCCCGACCTCTGCATTGCGAACGCAGCGCTCTCCCAGCTGAGCTACTTCCCCGAGGGCGGTATTTTACAGAGTATGAACGGACAGGGGAAGGTTGACTGGTTGCCAATCCGTTTTGCTGGGCGTCACTCGCCAACCACGTCCGCCCCTTTGGGCGGCACGAAGCGGAACAAGCCGGGAGGAAGTGCGGGATTACGTTCGAACTGGCTGAATTGCAGACGGGTGGTCTGGCCGAAATTGTCTTGGACCTCCATGCTCTGCGGCAGGTTGTCCTTGAAGCCGATGCGTACCCGCTCGAAGTTGCCGTCCTGTGCCTTGGGGGTTGCTTCGATGACATCGAGCCCTTCGCTGTTGCCGGCATCGACGATGTGAAAATGCTTTTCCAGGGCGGCATCGCCGGCGAGGAGGGCCGCAGGGCTGGAACCCAGGGCCTGCCCCATTTTTTTGACCGAGACCTGGTTTAGATCCGGGTCATGGACCCAGAGTTTTTCACCGTCGCCAACAATCAGTTGGTAGTAGGGCTTGTCATAAGTCCAGCGAAATTTGCCGGGGCGCGCGAAGGCGAATGTTCCTTGCGACAATTGGGGCTTGCGCCCGGACTTGCTGACCACCGACTGGGTGAAGTTGGCGCGGGCGCTGCGTGTTTCCGCGACGAAAGCGTGCAACTGGTCGAGTCCGGAAGCAAGCGCACTGAAGGGAATCAGCAAGCAATACAGCAGGCAAAATGCGCGTAGTCGTTCTCTCATAGGGTGGATTATCGCCCAAGTGCCGCCGCACCGAATAAGAAACTGCAACGCAGATTGGGTAAATAGGATTGCTCGGACTACATCCTGAAAAGATTGACCGCTGCCTGCAGCGAGTTGGCCGACTCCTGCAGTTGGCCGGACGCCCTGGCGACATCCTGAACGGCAATGGCGTTTTTCTCAGACATGCCGGCAATGTTTTCCACGCTGGCCGCAATCAAATTGCTGGCGGCATTCTGCTGCTCGATGGCGGCGGAAATGCTGTTAACCGCGTCCACGACCTGTTCCGAGCCACTGCTGATCTCGCTCATGGAGAGCCCGGCTTCATCTGCCATCTCCACACCCGTTTCAACGCGTTGCTGCCCTTGGCGCATGGTTTCCACAACATGTTCCGTCTCGGACTGGATCGTACCGATCATGGCGGTGATTTCCTCGGTGGACTTCGCGGTGCGTTCCGCAAGCTTCCTGACCTCGTCCGCCACCACGGCAAACCCGCGTCCCTGTTCGCCGGCGCGTGCCGCCTCAATCGCCGCATTCAGTGCCAGGAGGTTCGTCTGATCGGCAATTTCCTTGATCACGCCGGCGATGGCCGAAATACTTGCCGAATGTTCGCCCAGCGTATGCACTCTCTGCGATGACTGGTTCACGCTTTCGGCAATATTGCGCATTTCCACCGAGGCACTTTCCACAATGCTTCTGCCGCGCTGGGCGGTTTCTCCGGCCCGCTGCGCTAGAGCATAGGAATTGCGCGCATTTTCCGATACATGGCTGATGCTTGCGGTCAGTTCCTCGACTGCGGCGGCGGCCGAGGTTGCCTCCTCGCTCTGCCGTTCCGACTGGCTCGCTACTTCATCGGAAGTTCTGGAAAGAGAGGAAGACAGTTCGGCAATACGCTGCGCATTGCTGGTGATTTTTCCGATCATCTGGCGCAGCGACTCCTGCATGTGATCCAGTGCCGTCATCAAGGCGCCGATTTCATCCTCGCGCCGGCTGTTGATCGGACAGGACAAATCACCGTCGGAAATTTTCCTCGCTACCGCAACTGCCTCATTCAGGGGAACAATGACCAGCGCATGCGACAACCAGAATAGCAATCCCAGCAGAATGCCGCCGAGAACCACGCCAACCGCCACGACAATAATGACTTCCTTTCGGACTGTGGTGCTCACTTCATCCCGAGGATAGGCTGCCAAGATCGTAAAACCCCATGGCGCGAATTGTTCCCGCTTCACCTCCCAGCCTTGGGCAGTGCCTCCCGCAACGCTCTGGACGATCGCAGGCGTCACGTTGCCCGAGTGGAAGCGCACTTTATCCTTGTCATCCAGTAGGGCGATGAATCCATCGTTCAGAATATGGCTCTTGGCGATGGACTCCTGCAAGGCTTGCATGTCGATCCTGTAGCCCACGTACCAGATGCCTGCGGTTTTTTTCTGGCTGTCCAGAATGGGTTCGTAGCCGGTCAGGAAAGGATTCCCCAAAATATCCACTTGCCCATAGAAAGCCTTGCCATCGCGGATCGCCTTGATCGCCCGACCGTTGGGATCCAGCAGCGTGCCAATGGCACGTTTGTCGTCCTTTTTCACGTTGGTGCTGATGCGCACGAAATCCTCGCCAGCCTTGGAGAACAAAGTGGCTGTTCCGCCCTGGCTGGCGGTCACGCCATCGACCAGTTCAAAACGGTTGGCCTGTGCCTGACCGCCAAAAACCAGATCGGGAACCGTCTTGCCGCTGACGTCTACGGCGTCACCCTGACGCGGCGTGCCAATGCCGCCGCCGCGCTCCATGAGCAGTTTCATGGAGCCCTTGACGCGTTCCATCATGATGGCATCGGTAACGGCAAGCACCCGTCCGACGTTGGAGAGTTTCTCCTGCATTTCATTCTGGGCGGACTGCTCGATGCCGCGGCTGTGGTCGATCGAAATAACGGCCACAAGAACCAACGTGGTGAACACCACCAGCGCTGAAACAGGCAATACGAACTTTGCTTGAAGACTGCGGGAATACATTTGATGTGCTCCTTGTGATGCCGTGACGCTGCTAATTGCATCTCACGGCCATTCTTGAATCAACTCGAGTTAGCCTTCACCACGCTCCGGCACCAGCACTTCGCGGCTGCCGGCGCCATTCATCGGGGAAACCAGTCCAGCCCGTTCCATTTGTTCGATCAGTCGCGCGGCACGGTTGTAGCCGATGCGCAAGTGACGCTGGACCAATGAAATCGACGGGCGGCGGGTTTTCATGACGACTTCGACGGCCTGGTCGTACATCGGGTCGCTCTCGCCAGCTGCATCACCGGGTTCTCCTTCGCTGCCGCTGCCTTCGCCCACCGGTGCGTCGAGGAGGCCTTCGATAAAGTCCGGCTCGGCGACTTTCTTGAGGTGATCGACGACGCGGTGCACCTCGTCGTCGGAGACGAACGCGCCATGCACGCGTACCGGCAGACCGGTGCCGGGTGCGAGAAAAAGCATGTCGCCCTGGCCGAGCAGGGCTTCTGCGCCCATCTGGTCGAGGATGGTACGCGAATCGATTTTCGACGAGACCTGGAAGGAAATCCGCGTCGGAATATTGGCCTTGATGAGGCCGGTGATCACGTCCACGCTCGGCCGCTGTGTGGCCAGGATCAGGTGGATGCCCGAGGCGCGCGCTTTCTGCGCCAGGCGCGCGATGAGTTCCTCGACTTTCTTGCCAACCACCATCATGAGGTCGGCCAGTTCGTCGATCACCACCACGATGTGCGGCAGGGTATCGAGCGGTTCGGGGGATTCGGGTGTGATTGAAAAGGGGTTGGAGAGGAAGGTCCCGGCTTTCTGCGCTTCCTGGACTTTGCCGTTGTATCCGGAGAGATTGCGCACGCCGAGCGCCGACATCAGCTTGTAGCGCTTTTCCATTTCCCCCACGCACCAATGCAGCGCATTGGCGGCCTTAGTCATGTCGGTGACGACCGGCGCCAGCAGATGCGGAATGCCGTCATACACCGACAATTCCAGCATTTTTGGATCGACCAGGATCAGGCGCACGTCCTTTGGCTCGGATTTGTACACCAGCGACAGGATCATCGCATTGATGCCAACCGATTTGCCCGAACCCGTGGTGCCGGCCACGAGCAGATGGGGCATCTTGGCCAGGTCGACCACCGTCGGCTGGCCGGAGATGTCCTTGCCCAGCGCGATCACCAGGGGAACATGTAGATTGTGATAGGCCTTGGAGCCGATGATTTCGGTGAGGCGTACGGTTTGCCGCTTGGGGTTGGGCAGTTCCAGCGCCATGCAGGATTTGCCCGGCACGGTTTCCACCACGCGGATGCTCACGAGCGAGAGGGCACGCGCCAGGTCCTTGGCCAGATTGACGATCTGGCTGCCCTTGACGCCCACTGCCGGCTCGATTTCATAGCGCGTCACCACCGGGCCGGGATAGGCTGCCAGCACCTTGACCTCGACGCCGAAGTCGGCGAGCTTGCGTTCGATCAGGCGCGAGGTGTATTCGAGCGTGTCGGCGCCGGGCAGATCGTCGGTGTTGTGGGAAGGTTCATCGAGTAAGTGCAGCGGTGGCAGTGCACCACCGGGCGCGTCGAAAAACAACGGTGCCTGGCGCTCCTTCTCGATGCGCGCCTCGACCTTGGGCGCCTTGGGAATTTCCAGCAGTTGCGGCTCGATCTTGATCGGCGGTGGCGGGTGTTCCTCGACCTTCTTGCGAACAACCTCGATCACCGCTTCGCGCTGCTGCGCGACGCTGCGGCCGATGCGCCGATCCTGCCAGGTTTGCCACAATCGACACATGCCCTGCCAGGCCAATTCGAGCAGCGTGCCCACATGTTCGGCGAAGCGCAGCCAGGAGATTCCCAGGAACAGGCTCATGCCTGCGGCAATCAATACCAGCAGTAGCAGTGTGGCGCCACTGTAGCCCAACTGTCTGGCCGCAAACCGGCCGATCTCATAGCCCAACATGCCGCCGGGCGCCAGCGGCAACTGCACCTTCAGGCTGTAGAAACGCATGGTCTCGATGCCGCAACTGCCGATCATCAGCAACATGAAGCCGCACCAGGCGATCAGGAACGGTCGCCGGTCGCCGGTCATGAATCCGAGTCCGTCGAGACGGCGATAACCCCAGACCACGGCAAACAGCAGGAACAACACCCACCACCACGCAGATATACCAAACAGGTAGAAGAGCAGGTCGGCCAGCCAGGCGCCGATGCGACCGCCCGGATTGTCGATGCGTTCTGCAGAAGCCGCATGCGACCAGCCCGGGTCGGTCGCGTTGAAGCCGCCGAGGATCAGCAGCAGATAGCCAGCCAGCGCCGCCAGCACCAACCAGCGCGCTTCCTGCAGCAGGGAGACGATTTTTTCAGGCAGCGGCTGGGAATTTTTTTCGGCCAAGGGCTTTGGGCCTGTTCAGGATTGGTCGGTGCGGGTTGTCTTGATTATACCGATGGAG
>Ga0172380_10003532_pt1 | contig 21355 bp, 21 predicted proteins | sample Leawe162metaG_FD_119747 | JGI IMG/M metagenome (GOLD analysis project Ga0172380, IMG submission 119747) | Leachate microbial communities from a municipal landfill in Southern Ontario, Canada - Leachate well 162 metaG | ecosystem: Engineered > Solid waste > Landfill > Unclassified | place... | reverse complement strand
TTACTTCTTCAATTGCAAATTGTTTGCAATAATTTATAGCAGCTTGTGTAATTTTATTATTGGGAGGTCTGCATCTGACAATATTTGTAAATCTGACTCTCGATAAATCAAATCCAACTTCTGTAAGAACATTCCTAAACAGTTCACCTGCAGTACCAATAAATGGTGTGTTCTTCTTGTCTTCTGTCTCACCAGGTGCTTCACCAATTATCAACACATCTGGAGTTTCTGAACCTGCAGAGTCCATAAAGGGACTCTTACAGTCTTCATACAATTTGCACTTCAGGCAAATGTCAGATTTCACTGCACATCACCTGGCATGTGTGGTTCGACAATTTTCGATAATTGTTCTTGGTCTTCTGCAGTAGGATCGTAAGTAGATTCATCAACATCAGGAAGACTTTGGATAATCAATTCCTCAGGTACCAGGTTTGCTTCTCCTAAATCAGGATTCTGCTTAAGTTTCAGCAATGCTAACAAGCCATATCCAACAATGTCAGCAAGAGTATCAACAATCTTCTCACCTGCGACAAGAGCTTCTCTGCCATCTGATAAAGTTTGCACACGCAGAATTTTATCATTCTGTCTGATCAATGGTGTAAAGATTCCAAATCGCTGCCAGGCATCACCGTAATCGGCATTCTTTACTAACAATAATTTGATAATCTCTTCGATATCAGGATGTGTCTTGTTTATAAATGCTTCAACAGCTTCTTTGGATATTTGTGTAAGACTTTCTTCTGTTACAGGAACTTTATCATTCATCTCTTGCCTCCAAATTATTTGACTACCTAATACAACTTGTCAATTCCTTATATCCATCCCAGGATATAATCTTATGGTATATTTTAAGACACCACCAACAGTCACACACTCTATACCTTCGATGTTCAATTTATCATCTTCAGAACAATACTCTATCAGATTCGGAGCATATCCAAATTTCTTCTTGAAGTGTTCAATACCTTCTTCAACAAATTCTTGATATGTTTGCTTTGCTGAAGGGTTACCCCACAACAGATAAAGATTATCGTCAGGCTGATTTTGGGACATATAACATTCTCGCTGTGCCTTCACCTAAACGAGTACGTTCATATTTGTCAAATTCACAAAGAGTATGCTCTATATCACGCATTTCCAACTTTGGAAAGTGCTTAGGTAAATAATCCCCACATATTGACAGAAGAAACACCATGTGCTCTATACAGTAATGGTCAGTCAATTTGACATCCTTCAATTGCCCAAAGAAGACTCGCATTATGCCTCTTTTACAACCATTACCAGGATTCGCCCATGTATAAATATCTTGAGCATGTTGAAGATAACGAGTGTGTCTAAGATCGGTGATAATCTCATAAGCAATAAATCTGCCAATAGCAGGAATCTTAGCATTAAGTAACTTGTTGAATGCAGATTGAAGAGTATCATCCTTAGTTGGCTCTAATTCCTTACGCTTATTCCACAACTGTGTCCAAGTCTTGTCCGTATACATAACAACTTTGTCAGTACCACCAACACCTGTAAGCATGTGAGCATTGGTAAAGATGCGCTCACCACGACTACGACGTTTTATCAATATGTTCTTAATAACTTCTGAACGATACTCTACTATAAAGGAATGGCCAGCACGTCGACGCTCTTCATCATAAACTTCTTGCCAAGTTTCCCAAGAATTGATAGACCGATATGCTGCAATATTGAAGAATAACTGTTCAGTAAACCAATATGGTTCAATAATATGTTCTTTACACCAAACAGTTCCTGTGTCCAATTCCCTGAACACATTACAAAACTTATACTTTCTCAAGATTGGATCGTCAGTCCATGGAAATGGTTGTCCAGAATTCTTACGTTCATAAACTAATGACGCTCCAGCATGAAATCAAAGAATCTTGAAACATTACTCTCCATGTAATATCTCCTCAAATTCAGAAGTGAATCTAGGTTCTACTCCAGAATATTCTTTAGACTTCTCCAATGTTACTTTTACGACATTAGCATGTGAAGATGTTGGATAAGGGTAAGCAGGAAGTAAGCCTACTCTAAATCCTGCTGGCATATCGCAAATTGAGCAAGGATTGAAGACTCTAAGTTTATTTCTCAAGAATGTTCTGACACTGTAAAATTGATCACTATTCCAAATGTCAGACATTGAGTATTCCATTATATTACCAATTACGTACTCACCCTTCCAGTCTTGACAACAAAGTGTTACGTTCCCATCATGACGAAACGACATCTCACGAAATGGTCTTACACAGACACTCTTCAAAGGTTCAGAAAGTGGTTTTACACTACCACTATTACCACCTGCATTGTTCAACAATCTTGTGTTACTCTTACCTGTAACCTTTGATATGTCATCAAGTAAGATAAGTGTGTTTGTTAGTTTCTTCCTATGATAATTGTAATAAGGTGACAATCCAGCTGGTAATAAATCTGTGTAATAATCAACTACATCTACACCTTGCACTTCGGAAGCATAAGCACGTATGCGATCACGCTCTGGATAATAAGTATCCATAAGTATGAAATCAATGCCAGCATTGAGAATATTCTTGACTTGGGTTGAGAAGTGTTCAGATGACTTTAAGGATGTCAAACCATTTGTTGTTAACATCATTTGTGCTTTTGGTAACTTCTCTCTCGCAATACTTATGTATTGATAAATATCAGGATGTAAAGTTGGTTCACCATGACTTGCCATATCAATCTTGACAGTAGGACAAAAGATTGCAATCTCGTCTGCTATTCTTCTCAATGTATCCAAAGACATGTATTTGTAATTACCAACCTTATCCCTTATACCATGTATGCCACAAAAGTCACACATGCGATTACAACCTTCTACAACTGTAATCGAAACTTGCCAAGGCTTATCTAATCTATTCATACAATACCTCACTCATCAAAGACTGCCATGTTGGTAATAAATTACGCTGGTATTCAACAACTTCATCCAACTTCTTCTGCTTTATTGTCCACTCGTCAAGTATCTTGCAAACATCTTCTGTTGACTTGACAAGAAATTCTTCTCCTACCATACGCTCAGCACCTGCTATAACACTGTCACACATGGCAAGACAGCCAGATTGTATAACTTGTGGTACCCTTGTAACTTCTGTACCACTTGCAGCTAAATCTTTACTTACACAAATTACACATGCTAGTCCCTTCTCATAATGAGATTGAACATTACCATGATATTTATCAGCACCAGGAATTGTAATACTATCTTTATATCTCCAAGTCAAAGTATCCCAATCCTTGCCGACAATAAGAGAAGTATATTCATCTGTATCATAGAATTTCTGAACTCGTTCTCCTCTATATGCTGTCCCAACCTTTCCAACAAACACCAGATCATATTCAGCAGCAGATATGCGTCTTACTTCAAATCTCTTATCATATCTTGGTGAATATCCAAGACGAGTGTTGACAGTACGATGAAATTTCAGATCAGGAATCTTGTAATTTGAAGAGTTCTTAATTATGTGCTCAGAACTGGCAGCAAATGTCCACAATATCCACTTATATTCTCTGTAATCAAAACCTTTGAATAAGTTGTGCATATTGTTAGGACTCACAGAGTCAAGATAATTCTGATCATACTTCTCTGGAAGTGTCTGCATCCTACCAAGAGGGAATTCCAAATTGGTCGGACCATGTTGGATAATGACAATCGGCACACCTTTGGACTTCCTAAGAATATCCATAAGTTGTGTAAAGAATGGAACAACAATCCCATCCCTTCTGAAGCTATACATAGAATTTGTTGCAGCCGGTTCAATAAATAAATAATCAAACTTGTCCATATCAGGATTAAGATCATATTTGAGCATTGTCATCCACTTATTATCAAAGTTACCAAGACTCTCACCACGTAAGGCATGCATATGTTTCTCAGGTATGAATGAGGTAATTGTAACCTGATGACCAGCTTCAACAAGTCCCTCAAGAACTCCTAACCGTATATCTGTACCTAAGGAATTTACAGATGCAATTTCGTAATCCAATTCAGTTGGCTGATTGGAACGCATGTATGCAATCTTCATATTAACCTCTTATCTTTGATCTGGCTGAACGTTTCATATACTCAGGCTTATATTTCTCAATATTTTCAGCCTTACGTACAGCTTCTGACATCCTCATAACATCCAATTTAGGATTATCTGGTACAGATTCCCACTTAATTTTCTTGGACTTTGCATACTTAAGTTTCTCAGAGTAGGTCATAGCATTCCATTTCTTAGACCACTCTTCAAATTCTGGATTCAAAACTTCTAACCAATATTGTCTGCCAGTAATACCTTTCTTCAAGTATTGGAATCCTGTCTTCGAGACAATAATATCATTCGGTATAACTGACACCTGATATGTATTAACACCGAGACATTTTATCATGACAGCTTCACCCTCACGCATAGCTTTCATAATATCTTCGATGGGATTTACACCAGTCTTTTTAGCTTTAGTAACCTTCTTTGTATGAACAACTTCAGGCTCATATCCAGGTTCGTCAAAAAGTTCCATATCCTCTTCTTCAAGAGGAAGTTGGTTAGGATCTTCAATATGTTCCTGAATTTGACGATCTGCTTCTTCACCTCTGAAGAATATTGTAGATGGAGGTGGTAATATTTCTTCAGGTAAGACACCTCTTGCTGTATTCAATCTTCTCCTGGTTGAGGTAACAGCCTTACTTGCTCTTATTATTGGTGTCATTAGACAACTCCTTACATTTAGTATTCTCAATGCATAATGCACATTCTGGTGCACCATCAGAATATTCCTTACCATAACATGGAGGTAAAGATTCTTGATGTCTTTGCATACACAATTCTAAAACTTTACATCTGTTACAGGCAGGGTCTCTGAGGTCTGCTAACCCAAAACATTCAGGATAAGTACCAACATCTTGAGAATCTTCGGATGTCTTCTCAGCAGCTTCCTTTGATTCCTCAGTTATCAACTCCCCATCCGAATCAGTTATACCTGCTGTAATAAGAAATTGTCTCAATAGTTTTGAGCAATCTTCCCAATCTGGAACACCATTCTCATTACAATCTTCTACAATTTTATCCAATATCTCAGAATATCTGGTCTGTAGCTCAACATCATCAATACTGAGTGTTTCAGCAATTTCCAAAAGATTTTTCTTTGTTAACTTCTCTTGGATTATTTCTCTTGTATCTTCATCAATAGTTATCATAATCATTCCTCAAGACATACTGTAACATAGGCTCGTTTTATTTCACGTACACCATTAGCAGCTTCACGTATGCTCAAACCTGTAAACATGGCAATATCTTCTATGGTCATATGGTTATGAACATTCTCAGTCCCGACTGAACCAAAGTTCTTTTTATCAATTATCGTGTCAAATATTAGCTTTGCTTCATCACTCTGTAATTTCAATTTTGTATCATTGACACGTAATGAACTATCAAGAAGACATTCAGGATTACCTTCATCTGTCTTTGGTTCATACTCCATACCAAATTCCATCTCAATTGACACTGCAGTATTATCATGTTTACGGTAAGTTATGTAATATCTGTACTTCAGCTCACTAATACGATTGTAACACATTCTTTTGATAATACCAACCATATTATCCACATCATACTTACCTGAATAATAATTTATACCTTTAGTAATTTCTTCATGTAACTCACTAATAATGTCATCCATAGACAACATGACATGATCAGGATTCTCAAACATCTTTGCTAAATACACAACTAAACCTTCCAACCTCTTGAAAACTTCTTCACTTTCTGTCAGTACACTTTTGTCAGTCACTTTGATCCTCCTAGTAATAAATATAACTTGTCAAGAGACCAATATTAGCTGGTCTAAACTTCTGGTATATGCAACATATTGGATATTCTTCTCCTGGTCAACTTCCCAATCTGACTTTGCCATAGGATGAGGCATAAGTTTAGGCTCAAGAATGAAAACTTTCTCAGCTTCCAAACCTTTAGCTTTGTGTACTGAAGAGAAGACTATGCCAGCATTATTATCAGAGAAGATAGTTTCAATCTTATCTTCCAATTCTGAAATTGTCTCAGTTCCGACCATCAAAGCATGGAGCGTAGCTATCTTATCCTGAACTGCTTGAGCAGCAATAAAATGTTCACGTGCCATCAATTTTTGAGATTCCTTTTGACAATAGTTGTCAAGTTTTGCACTTAGCTCAACAATATTATCAGCACGTAACTTCCTGATAATGGTAGTCAAATTTGTGCCAATATCCCTACCTCGAATTATGGCTTTGATTCCCATCTTTATTAGTTCATAAGCTGGAGGAACCAGAGGAGCATTACAACGACACAAAACCATATCTCCCTGCTTGACTTCCTTTAGGAATTCTGTCTTAGTAATGTTACGAACTTCACCATCTTTAGAACTTTCAGCACATTCGAGTGGGATATTCGGGAACATCTGATTTATAAGACTAACATGGGATTTAGGACACCGGTACGTTATTGAAAGTGGTAATGTCTCAGCTTCAAGATTTTCAATAAGATTCGGTATGGCATTCACATCAGCACCACGAAAACCATAGATGGACTGATAACGATCACCAACAGCTACAATCCTACCATTCTTCTTTACACTCATAAGTGCTAAGGCTATTTGGTTCTTGTTTGTATCCTGAGCTTCATCAATAAAGATAAAGTCATATTTACGAGTCGGTAAATTGTGGAAGACTGGTAACCAGCACATGTCGTCAAAGTCAATGGTATTGGTCTGTAAAGCTGATAATCTTATGACTTCTGTAACAGCTAAGAAGATTAGTTCCCGGTCACCATTTAGCTCAATGTTGTAATGCATTGCGAGTCCCTCTAACTCTTCAGTTGAGGTTCCAGTCAAATTACCCTTTACCAAAGAAACTAAATGCTTTATGCTGTTGAATAGGTGCTTATGGACAAATTTATCCAGAATTCCCTCTAACAAAATGTCTACCTTTCTCTCTTCCAACTTCACCTCACCATAAGCATTACGAACTGCAGAGTTACCAAGTCCATGATAAGTCATAACTTTGACATTTGATGGAACTCTGGTTTTCAACTCCTCAGCAATATGACGATTGAAGGCAAGATAGACAATGTCCTGGCTTGAAGGTACATATTTCAACATTTGCACACCAGTGGTTGTTTTACCACTCCCAGCCAGAGCTTCTACTACAAGTGATTTTCCATCACCTATTACCCAATCAAAGATGGCTTTCTGGTACTTAGAGGGAAGAAAACTCTTCTTCTCTTCGACAGCAGCAGCTTGTTTAGTTTTGGTAATCTTAGCACCAGCTTCTGAGAGTGTCATTGAGAATTTACATTTCGGATAACCAGAACAACCATAAAATTTCTCTGAAGTTTCTCTGTTCGTTCTGAGAAACATAACCGAACCACATTTAGGACACATAAGAGCTGTCATTTTATCCTCCTAGATAAAGTAACTTGTTGTAACCTAATTTTACACTCATTTCTCTAAAAGTAAAGGGTTAAACACGTTTTAGTCGTGCCAATTACACGTGTTTATCGTGTTACAACTTATATACGTTACAAAAGCATTTTAAGTTTCGCACCAAAGTCATAAGGTAATTCTTCGTAAACACCACCATCCGCAGGATCACGCTCATCTGCAAATTTCCACATACTAACAGACTTACCACCCCTATATAAACTGTCTGCAACTGAAACTGAAAACTTACCTGCCCCATAATCCAATGCTGTTACAAAGTGCTTTACGTTCGATTTCAGAAATCTCTCTAATTTCTCATTCGGTAATTCCTTACCTATTAAGGCTACAGCATTCTTACCAACAGCCATAGCACTAAAAGCACCTTCGCAAATTACAACCTCATCATACAACTCCAAAGCAATTGAGTTGAAAATATAATGTCTAGCTTCTGATTTCGGATTTATGTATTTTGGAGACATCCAACTTGGTATAGCTCTGGCTTGGTAATAGCCATCTTCAATTGGAATAACAACTCGCATAGGTAATGTAGCTGGACACACTCCTATATTATAGAATTCCCAATCCTCTCTTTGGAATTTCCTGATCTTCTTCATATAACGTATAGCCTGTTTGACTGCAACTTCTGAAATATTCGCATCCTCTAAAAGTTGAAAATCATAAGGCAGTTGTAATTCTGACTTCTTACTTTCTGTTATGGACTTCTTACGCAATTCTGTAATAAGAGTCTCAGAAATATTGTGTCGTATCTTAGGAACTACATAAAGTTCTGCAAGTGCTGTTACATATGAGCACTTCAGAACGTCCATTATAAACTTTACCCAACTACCACCATACCCACATCTAAAGCAATGAACAGCCTGTTTGGAAATACTAACATGCATGTGCAACTTTGAAGAGTCAGAGTCACAGAAAGGACAAATTATCTGTAAGTCTGTAACAGGATTACCATACTCCTTTGCCTCAGGATAGTTATTGTAAATAAACCTGCTTATGTCAAACATCTTCTTCCTTGTCTTTATTCTTGGAAATTCCTGTAGTTATGATTGCCTGTGAACTACCATAGAATTTGGCATCAAACATCATCTTCTTAGCACCATCCCTAACCTTTGCCATAAACAGTCGACATGCGTTCATCTGCTCTTCATCCCTGGTTTGACACAATGCTATAATAACATCTGCAATTGCAGCCTTACCAATATCCTCTGCAATGTCTTGAATAGTGATAATCTCTTTTGTAAGAGAACCTCTACCTGACTGAGTAGCACCCCAAATTGGCACATTGTACTTCTCACCAAGATCACGAAATTCCTTGTAAACTTCAGACAATTCAAATCTCTTCTCAGTATAATGTCTTGTAGAAGAGACTAAATCAGGATAATCATCAATAACAACATCAAACTTGAAGCCTTCATCTATAAGTCTCTCAAGCTGTGCATCAATACGTTCAATATTACAACTTCTCATACCAATTACCTTTATCTTACCTGTAAGTATGTGTGCAGCAGCTTTCTTCAAACTTGCTTCATAATCTTCAAGATTGTCATCACGCATGGGAAATTTGAAGACTGTACGAGCTGCATACCTCTTCGCAGTAATTTCTTGACTCATTTCATGGGTAAAATGTACAACATTACAGTTAGAACCAATTGAAGCAGCACCATAACCTATATTTATTAGACTCATGGACTTACCTACATTCATTGGTGCCATTATCAAACCTAATTCTCCTGTGCCTAAACCACCCTCAAGAATAGAATCAACATGGTACCAACCTGTGCGAACCTTGTGAGTCCATAAATCATACAACCATTTCTCAACATCTTTTATGACCTCAATACCAGTATTCTGTATATTCTCACCAACTTTTAGGGCATCTTTCATGCGGACAATTGTTTGTTGTAAATTACCCTTTGCGATATCATCTACAGAGTCAAGAATTGCCAACTTTGCAGCCTGTTCCCTTGCCCACTGAAGAGCCTTGTCCCCAGCCAATTTCTTCTCTGTAATTGGTATATCATACAATTGCTCTAGAAGATCTGTAATGTCAGTCTTACCTGTTGATAATGTGCGAAGGTCACTTATGTCAGTAGGACAGACCTTATAAGTAGTCCAGTAGCTCATAATAACCTTTGCAGCAGACTCCTCATCATCCTGCTCAAAGAATTCTGGACGTATAACAGTTGTACCATACATGCTCATCCATTGTCTGTCTAACATCAGACTAAGTATCTTTATTCTAAATTCTCTCTCATATGGATAAGCATCTATCTCTGTTGACATACTTGTCTCCCTAAAATTACTCTAATTATGGCATTATAATCTACAACTTGTAAGATGGAATATTCTTTACATAAGATTTCTTCTACTTCAGAAGTTGGACGCTTCTCTTTTGGACAATCTAACCAAGCCTTACTAAGTAATGGTTTCAAGTCTGAAACAACCTCATTCATTCTACACACATCCTTAAGATTGGCATCAATATAAGCTCTAGCAACCAACAATTCTGATTGTAATATCTCTATGTGTAAATCTTCTTCTTTATCTGCAACTTTCACATATTGACTATTATCCACAACCTTATACTTCCCAAGTGCCCAATCTCCACAAAATACTGGTATAGGTATGCGATAAAGTTTCTTCTTCTCAACCCAACCTTTCAGAAGTGTTACAATACCATAAGCATAATCACGGTATCCAATATTAAGGTCACGTAAGTCATCCATAAATGTTTCAAAGATTGCATAATCTCTCTCTACTATATAACACTTCCTATTAAGTATCTTCTTGTGTGCAGATTCATAATAAGTCGCCAAGACTGGTTTATTTGACAATGATTGTCTTGAATTTCTCTTGCTCATATGTCTGAATCCTGTCTTCAGAGTGTCCGAATAGATGCATATTTGTATCATCTAAGAAGTCATGCACAGACAAAATATTCTCATCTGCTTTCTTACGCAATCCTCTGCCTATACGCTGTAACAATTTCACATGACTCTTACCACCTGCAGCTAAGATAATAGTATCAACAGAAGGTACATCTATCCCTTCATCGTAGATAGGAGTGGCAATATAAACACAAGGTATTCCAGTTTGCATCTTCTCCAATACAGAATTTCTGTATGTCATGTCAGAATTACCTGAAACAAATACAGAATTTGGTAACATCTCCTCTAATATCTTACCATGATCAATACGATTTACTAGTATAAGAACTGTGCCAGATGCTGCTTTAGCTTTCTCTACAATCTTATTGTTCCTAATAAGATTATTAACAATAAGATTGTCATATGCATCCTGATATTCCAATTCCCAATCTAGCTTATCATACGATTCGATTATATGGATAAACACCATAGGTACTGCTGAATAACCAGAATCTATAAGATATTTATTTGAAATTGCATAACCTATCTCACCTGTAGCAGCCATCAATTTCATGTCAGACAAAGAATCATACTTCAAAGGAGTGCCACTAAATCCATACCTATAACTTCCAGGTATCTTGAATAATGTGTCCATCATCTGGTTGCTGGCTATATGATGACATTCATCTGTTATGACAACAGCATTATCAGAGAAAACTTTCAAGTCTGACATCTTTGATAAAGTTTGTATCATGGCTACTGTTATATCACGCTTCGACTTTACACCATCTCCATAAATTCCAACTTTACAACCAAGTCTCTTCTCCATACGTCTTGCTGTCTGATACATGAGTTCCTTACGATGTACAAATATCAATGTTTTTGGTAATCCAAGTGCCCACAATATGGCAGACATAACTTCTGTCTTACCTGAGTTAGTTGCCATATCAGCAACTCCTCTACGTTGCTGCACCATTATATTAGCAGCTTCAATTTGATAATCTCTAAGTTCAACACCATTCAAGACATTTTTGGTAACAGTCTTACTAGGAAGCACTGTTGTTGTATCTACAACATTGACTTTGTAATCATTCTTTGCAAGTTCCTTTATTACAAGTTGTAGTAAACCAGTTGGAAATTCACACAATCCCTTCATAAGAGAGATATATCCATCCCACATACCAGACTTGTATTTAGGCATATGATAAAATCCCTCAGGTCTAGCTCTACACACCTGTCTAATAACAGGTAATGCACTCATCTCAGTTGTTGTGGAATAACGATCTTTTACTATAATATCCATTGTCTTTATCCAGACAGCATGTTCTATTTAGTTGACTAAACATTTAGGGAGGTGACTGTAAGCAGATAGTATGGGTGACAAGCCCATAAATGACTCTAGGAGGATCATTCTGTTACAGCCACCACTCTAAATGTTTAGAATACACATAATACAACTTGTGAGATAGCAATTATGCAGAAACAAATTTACGTGACATGATTCTTACATGCATATCATCAGCAGCAGCTGCTACTGCAGTCTTATCATATATACGTAATGTATAACCGGGAAGTAATACAAACCCATCTGGGAGTGGATTTGCTAAATAGTCTGTGTTTATAAAGGCTGTCAAATTTGGAGCACCTTTATAGAAGTTGTAATACCTTATCAAAGAAGCAGCTTGAACAATACCTGCCATAATTCTTAATATGACATTTGTGCCATCTGTGATCTCTAAACATATCTGCCTATTACCTGCATCAGCAGTTGATGTCAACTTAATGTGTACAGATAATATATCCCACATAAATCCAGCAGGAACTGTAAATGTCTTGTCAGAATCATCATCTGTAACATCAGACTGTTGCTCAATAATACCTGCTAATGCTACCATCTGCTCACCTGCAGAATTTACTAACGTATGATAAAATGTACCAGTTCCATCCTTATTAGTATTTCCGTATGACATAGCTCACACTCCCTCGACAATATGTCGACTAAGTTGGAAATCAATCTCAGCAGCTAATGCTCCAAGAGAATTCTGTAATGTTCTGTCTAGTACTGTGAACATCGGTCTAATGTCTGTTACAATGTCAGATTCACCAATGGAGACAGCAGCAGAAGATATATTCACATAAGCTAATGGTAATATACTTGCAGGTATTGTCGGATAAACTATGTCTGCAACTGTCTTTGATATCTCACCAGCAATAACCATAACAGAATTCGTATCAACATCTAAATATACAAGTATTCCTACATATTCATTAACATTAATAGGTTGATAAGGTAATAAATTATAATTATCTGTACCCTCAAAATAGACAATTTCTCCACCAACACCATAAAATCCTTTTGCGATATCAATACTAATTCCACTAATCTTTGCTGGATATACTCGTAATGGTACTAATGCTCTAGAGTAAATTGATATTGCATCTGCTGCAGGATATGTATCTTGCCACTCATGTGACAACGCATGATTATAAACAGTAGGAGAATTCTGTAATGGAGATCCTGTAGTTGTAGGAATCTCAACCCAATCAATGCCGGAAATAGTCTTCCTATACACACTAGTACCTTCTGAAGATATAATTACAGGTAATCCTACTAGTCTCTTTACAAGAGTATTAAAGACCTGAAATACTGCTCCATCTGCTTTCTGTTCACGAACCCATACATATCCAGGTCTATTCTTGACAGCACAATCATTCGGATAATCTACTCCTACAGTAACACATCGTAAAGTAGATATCTTAGGTTGTAACCTAGAATCTCTATCCTTTCTACTTCTGATAATGTCTCGTATACTGTTCATGAGTGACTACACACATTCCATAATAATAGTGAATCAATAGAAATTTTCGGAACAATAGGTTGTAACATACTAAAGAATGATCCCCAAACCTCAGTAACATTAGTATATGTAATGCTTAAACCTAACTTTAAATAATCTAATTCACCTGATCCTGTCAATTTGAATTTACCACTAAACTCATCTTCTTCATGATCAGTCAATTCAACTAATGTAGAATTATAAATATTCTTAACTTGTGCAATATAGTAAGCTGTATCTGTCTGTGATGGATATAATATGACTGCCCACTCAAACCATGCAGGATAATTTACTACATCCAACCATGTCATACTAAATTCTACTCCTATGGAAACATCCCATACCCATGGAGGATTACCAACTGACACACGATAATCTGTCACTTGCTGAGCTAACAAATTATCTGGTGTAATTATGTAATCATATTCTCCTTGATTTGTTACTGCTACATATATTGGTGGATAACTACCTCTAGTAACTCCTGGTTCTTCTGGAGGTTGTGGAGAATTACATGTGACTTCTATAGCAGATATATTCACACCTGCAGGAGCATTGAAGGTTCCTGTGCGTTGATAACCATTACCAACTACAGGATCATGTACACCTACTGCAACCCTAGTACCAGAGTCATCCAAGGCATAAACATCATAATAATCATCATCTGTAGTAGACACATAACTCCCATCATCAGGATCTACAGAATAGAAATTACCATTTATCGTATACTTAGTAGGATTAGTATAATTTGTACCTCGTAAGAAGAAGCTAATAGGAATAATTGTACTACCAGCTCCAGTATCTCCAGAATATATTAGATATGGTCCATTTGGAGAATATGATAATATTGTCCGACATTGAGAATTTATTGCAGGTATTGTAGGAGCACCTGGGATTATGCTAGTAGGTGGTCCATTTGGATAATTTGGATATGGTGATATTGGAATTATAGGATAAACAACAGGCACATCTGGTAAGTATGGTACTGCAGGAGTATAAGCTGGTACAGGAGAGTAGGGAGTTTCAGTATCATCTGGATATGTTAATGTAACACCATCTATAGACTCAACATCAACTTCAAATATGCAAGATGGATAAATTACTCCTGATGTTACTGAGACATTATAAGTAATGCTTCTACACTGCATGCGCACATCTATGTCAATCCCTCTCTTAGTATAAGAGGCAGGAATTGTAAGTGTGTACCAAACTTTTGGAGACAGAGTTACTGGGTAATCACCTGAAAACTCTAATCTTATCTCAGATATGTCAGAATTTGCTATTGCATATAATCTACCCACTAATGTATTCAACTGAGTCTGACTTTGCAATACAAGTCTCTCAACATTAACAGTCTCATCACCAAAATTATTCGGTATAATTCCTGGAGCTTGTGCCATGAGTGGTATATATTCATAATTTATACGTGCTATACCAGAAGCAACTACTAATGCTGTATTAGATTCCTTTCTTCTGTCTATCTGTATACCACTCTCAAATCTCCAATCTTGTGCAGTTATGTCAATATAAGTATCTAAAGCATCTCTGCTAGTCTTGTCCAATATTAAAGAATCAATATCTACATGAAATTTACCAACTTGATCACAATATGCCTTTGCAAATATGCCATTATCATATGCCCAATCTGCTAAAGTAAATAAACTACCATCTGTCATATCATCACAAGCCATCATTGCATCTACATTCTCAACAGGTAATAACACATCTGTAACTTCAAGTAAAGTACTATGCCATTTCCATAAATGGTGTAATGCAGCAGCAACTGTTAAATTTGCATGAGGGAATGTAAACCATGTATTATATGTATAAACAGTAGCATCACCTACCTGTATTGTAGCATACTCTGTACTGAGTGATATAGAAAACATGCTCATATTCTTCATAAGAACATCAATTGTACCAATTTCAAAAGTTACTTCATTAGCATTAATGGATTTCTGTATAGAGTCAGAGGTAACGTACCCAACAAATCGAATATTACCATTCTCACCAATATCCTGTTTTACACCACCATACCAATTCTCTGACCATATTACTATAAGTGCATTATCCTCTATGTCCTCTATGCTGGCATCTCCTCTCAATGTTGCCGAGAGTATACAACCACCTTCAGACCAACTGCACTGTGCTGAATTTATGTCAAAATCTACATATGGAGCATATTCTCCAGTTCTCTCATGTACAAAGAAGACTCTGTGTGTATCTTGCATACTATGTTGACTATCTATTACCTTTAGACTTACAATGTGATATCCTGGGGTTGTGAAAGTAATAGTTGTCACTGCATATGATGCAACAGCTATATTACCAGTATCACATGACCATATATAACTAAGTGGTGCTCCTGGAATATTTAACATATAGTATGAATCACTTGCATCCAAAGTAAATGTGACACTGCCATTCTCTAAGAATCCAGCTCTGTGAGATCCCATTACTGCTACAGGTGGTATTCTAATATGTTGATCAGAATAATTTATGTCATAATCTTTGTAAAATGTGTAATTATCATCAGCATCTATGAACGGAAATTTTGACCACAATTCAAATTGCTTATAAGCCTCAATTACATATGTACTGCTCCAAGCAACAGTATTCTCATCAATTTTTATTGTGTTACCATCTCTTGAGCGATATCTACGCTTACATATTAGATTACCATCAGCATCTTTTACTTTCAGAGTATAACCTTCTACCAAGTCAGCTATATCTCCTGAAATGGTTGTCAGAGGTATAAACCTAGAACCTACAACTAAGGTACCTGTTACCTGTCCAGAATATATCATTGTTGGCTTCAGTATAGACATGTAAAATTTAGCTACATGAGGATGTGATCGTAATGCTATCAATTCTTCAGAAGATAATATTGTCATAGATAACCCGGAACTTCTACAAGATTCATAAATTGTAACTTTACAGACTGCATAGCATATGGTGTCTTTACAACAGCATTACCATCTTGTCCAGACAATAAAGGTTTCCACATAATTGCACTAAAGACCTTGAATGCATTTGCAGCCACTGCATGTGTACCATCTCTGATGTCTGTTCTTATGTACAAGCTGACATAATCTTCATTATTCAAATATTCTAACAACTTTGCTAAACGTTCTATAGAGATAACATCCCAAATCCATGTTGCAAAGGCAAATCCATCACCAACTCTTGACATATCTGCACGTATGGTATAAGTCGATGCAGCCTGAAACGTAACCTGATCAGGTGCAGCTATCTTCAAATTTCTCAAAGATAATAAGTTTGCAGGATCACGCCCAATTTTGTAAAAAGTATCATTCTGATAATTACTCATTTATCCTCTATTCCTCTCGATCTCGAGTAATGCGTTAGCAACAACTCTTTGAATATGAGGATCTAAACCTTCACCATCAACAGTAATGTGTATCCTATCAACTTCCTTGGAAGATTTAGGAGCTACAGATGGTACATTCTTCAAATTAGCTGTGTCTAATGAATTTATCAATAATGATGAAACTTGACCAGCCTGTCCTGTATTCCTAGTAATGGCATTATATGTATGAGTACCATAAATTGTACTGCCTGTAGGCACATTCGGTACACTCAAACTCCCTGCAGGTATATTATTCGCATTATACATCCATCCTGATGCCATCGTATTCAAAGAACTATAATATGCACCCCAATCTTGTAAAAGTTGATTAAGACCACTGCGTGTCATGCCGTCCATGGCTGTAAAACCATTAAACATGTCCCTCAACATTTTGTCAAGTTTACGTTTTCTGTCTTCTTCTTCCCACTTAGCATAAGTATTTCTCAGAACAGCCTGTCTGCTTAAGCTCCTATTTAGAGATTCATAATCTCTATTACGAGCTTCCTCAGCTCTATCTAACTGCTCTCTTAGACTCTTGTCAAGATCTTGAACTGCTTTCTCATAACTTTCACGAGCCTTTGCTCTTCTGTCTTCGACAGCTCTTGCTTCATCACCAAGTTGTTTCTTATTTTGTCTCATAAGAGACAACAAACCTACAGCATCACGCTTTCTTGCTAATTCATTAGCTTCAAAGTTAAAGTTCAGCAATATGTCACGTAATCTTCTTTGGTAATCTCTCTCAACATCTAACAAATTCTCAGAAGTCTGTCTAGCAAGATCTGATCTTGAGTCTTGCACATTACTAAGAATGTCTCGAATTCTATCAGCATGATTACGTTCTATGTCTTCAACCTGATTAGCTCTGTTTATTGCTGCTATTATCTCATCTCTACCTGCCTGAATTGATCTCTCCATAGCTTCTTCTTCAAGAGTCTTCTTCAATTCAGACAATTTATAATTAGCACTTGCTAATGCATCTTGCAATTTCTGAGTTGCAATAATTTGAGCTTCTTGCGCTTCAGTAAGCTCTTTAGTTTCCTCTTTTACCTCTTCCTCACTTTGTCCAATTAGACCATACTTTCTGGACAATTCATCAAATGTTCTCATGTACTCATCATAAATTGTTTTCGTCTGTTCAGTAGCAGAATCACCAAGTAAGACACCTGCTGAAGTCTTAAGTAACATTGCTTCTTGTACAATAGCCATATTACCGACTATTGGTCCATATGCATCAACAGCAGCTTTCTTAGCAGCAGCCATTGCTGCATTATACATGATCACCAATTTCAGAAATGTTTCAAGAGTTGATCCAGCCTTATCCATCTCTTCTGCAGAGGTACCAAATGCTGGAGCTAATACATCTGATATCTGATATGCGAGATCTGGGACAGCACTCACCAATTTAGGTATCACTTCAACTAATCTAAGTAATAAATCTAAGAATAACTTACCACTACCGCTAACAAAATTACCAAGATCCTCACCTAATTTATCTATCTCATCTTCATTGTCTTGCAACCACTTTACGAGATCCTGTAAGAATCCCTCCCAAGCTTCCATACCTGCTAAATATGCTGGTTCAAATAACCCTCCTATAGCATACTTCACTTCCTCATAATAACCAGGAAGTGCCTTAATTATTCTTGAGGTTGAATCCTGAGCATTCTCATAAGCACCTGAAATTTGAGTACCTGCCTCAATGGCAGCATTCAAAGCAATTTGTTGTCTCTCAGCAGAACTAAGTTGTTCAACCGTTCTACCTGTGGCAAGTGCAGCTCTTTGGTAAGCAGCTTGGAAATCTACATACAAGCCTAATGATTTCAGCATTTCAGCACTTTGCTTATTACTCTGCTTAGCACTGGCTTCAGTCTGTGCTGCGATTACCTGTATTATCTGTGCATAAGCGTCAGCTACCTTTACTCCTGAAATAATAGAGGCATCTTGTGCCATTGTCATAAGCTGTGTAGTTTTACTCAAATCTACTTCTGCATCAATCATTTGTCGCATTAACTTCAATGCTTCTCTGGTTGTCAATCCTTGACTCTTCAGAGACTTCTCATACTCAACTATCTGTTCATTACTGTAACCTGCATTCCGTGCTACAGTTTCAAGAGAGTCACTTAGAGAATCTACCTCAGTACGTAATTTCAAAGTCTCAGCTGCTAATCCACTTACCATAGTTATTCCACCAGAAGCAGCCTTAACTACCATACTCGCAATACCACCAAATGCTGCACCGACTCCACCAGCTACTGCTATTATTTTCATGAGATTACTTCCCATGCTTGATGACTTTGTTGCAACAGCAGCATCAGTTTTCGCTATATTCTTATTGAATTTATCAAAGAATTCCCCTGTTTGATCATCTATTGCAGCTTTCCACAATAGATCATCTTCATTACCACCTGAAAATTCTGTAAAGTCAGTCATATTATTTCACCACAGACTTAGTAGCATGTTCCTCATGTAAATTACTTAACCACTCTTTACCTAATCTTGTAGCAACCATGTATTCTCTAGATTTTAGTGGTATCTCAAACCAAACTTCATTGTAAGATATTCCCAATTCATAAGCAGTAACAGCTTCAATAAATCTCATACTGGTAGAAGACATACTATCTTCATTCCTGTTAAGTATGACCTCATGAAGCTTCCTTTCGTTCCATTTCAAGCTGAAACCCACACAGAGCATCAATTATGCCCTGTAGGTTTACCTCCTGAAAACAAGCTGTCTCAACTATCGCTGAGCGTTCTTCTGTATGTAAGATAACATTACTCTTCAAGAATGCTAATAATCGTTTTCCTGGGTGTTGCGGAACACTATAATTTTGAAATGATGCCTCTAATCTGGTAACCCAATCTTGACTATTGAAGTCTATGGGTCCAGATTCAATGTAAACACAATTTGATAATAGGAAGTCAGAACGTGCACGCTCACGCTTCTTATCTAGTTCCAAATTCTTGTCTATAGTAGCCTTGTATTCTAGGTACAATTCATACTCTTCAACATTTTCAGAATCTGGAACAGCTTCTGGTGGAAGATATTCAATTTCTATAACATCACCAGAAGCCAGATGCAACTTACGCTTAGGTAACTCTTGTAATGGTATTTGTTCGTCAATAAAATCCAAATAGTATGGAGGTAAAGGCTTCACAAGAATAGTGAAGCCTGATGACATTACCATTTTGATACCCTTCTGCTCTGCCAAGTTTACTCCCAGCTACAATTATGCAGGAGAGTTGTGTGGAAGGGTCAACCCTCCTGCATATTGTAAATGTTATATCCCAACAAGATTGCTGACAGTTTTGGCAATAAATGCCGTACCACCTTGTGGCTCACCACCAACAAACACAACATTTGGATCAACAACAGCTAATGCATTCAAGCCAGAGTTGGTCGGTAAATTCAATTTCCACAGTCTGAATGTAGAACCACCATCAACAGATCTGAAGACACGACTTCCTGAAGCAGTAGTTGCGATAATCCAGATTAGTGAATCACCCCAAGATGCAATTCTGTCAATTGCTGTAACAGCAATGCCTTGTACACCTAAGGTATGCCACTCAACACCACCATCATAAGAACCATACAACTCACCAGCATTGTTTCCTACAAATACAGTTCCATCTGGAGTCAACAGCACTGAGAGATTATCATCTCCAGTACCTGCAGTCGGACCAGTAATGGTTGACCAAGATCCACCAAAGTCTGTACTCTGTAAAATTGTATTTGATTCACCAACTACCCAGATTGTTCCATCTCTGAAACCACTGATATCAAACAATTCGACAGTACCTGCCATTATCAATGTCCAGGTAGCACCACCATCCTGAGAACGGTAGATATTACCTATATCAGTAATGGCATAAAGATGAGCCCAATCCAAAAGAAGCATCTTGTTGATGTACTCACCATCAACAGTACCTACTTCAGCTTGTACAAAGGCAGTAGTTCCCATTACAGTAACGTCAGCATAAGCAACAACAGCATGCTCACCAGCTCTGGTAGTACCACCGGAAACAATTACACGATGATTGTTCTTTGTGCCTGAGACAATTATGTCTGAAATGTCAACACCAGCAGGTAAAGGATTCTGACTCGCCTGTGTCCAGGTCTCACCTTTATCAGCTGTGTACCAAACATTTGCCTCATTGAGAGGAGAATCTGCTAATTTCAAAGTTGCAAGATAACCATTCTCACCAGCATCAGCTTGAGACTTACAATCTTCAAGACATTCGGACTCGAGGAATGCCATAGCACTCACAGCTTCAGTCTCAAGAATGGTTCTTTGGGATGAAAATTCAGCATTCAGATCAATGGGAATTGGACCAATTTCAGCCACAAATGGTACCTGAGTCTGAATTGGAGCATCATCACCTTCAATCTGGGCAACACGATCAATTGACATATCACCACGGTGAGAACGTTCCCAATGCAGCAGAACAGAAGAACCATAGTAATTGTCAGGACGATCACATTTACCAAGATGACACTGGAAGTTGGACGTACAATCTTTTAGACCAAACATGTAGTTGAGAGTCTGTTGAAGTCTTGTGTCAATCTGGAATTGTGGTAATCCAGGCTCACTCTTTGTGATGTCGACAATTACACTCTCACCACGCTTCGAAGCAGATGGCTCCCTGATAGCGGTCAAGTTTCCGACCGGATCAGTAATGCCAGTCATGCCATAAGGCAACAGAAGTTTATATGGTTCAAATTTCTTCCTCTGCAGCCATACTCTACCTTGCTTATATTTGAAAAATCCAGCCATTTGTGCCTCCTAAAATATTGTGTGCACCTT
>Ga0172380_10003531_pt1 | contig 21363 bp, 14 predicted proteins | sample Leawe162metaG_FD_119747 | JGI IMG/M metagenome (GOLD analysis project Ga0172380, IMG submission 119747) | Leachate microbial communities from a municipal landfill in Southern Ontario, Canada - Leachate well 162 metaG | ecosystem: Engineered > Solid waste > Landfill > Unclassified | place... | reverse complement strand
CCGCCGCAGGCGAGGATGGTGGCCATGGCCAGCCCGCCGCGGCGGTGGCCGAGGAAGGCGTACGAGGCCCTGTAAAGTTCGTGCGACAGGCCGGCACGCGTCACCAGGTTGCCCATCAGGATGAACAGCGGGACGATCGAGAGCGTGTAGGACATGCCCGTCTCAAAGGCCACCGAACCGACCATGGAGAAGGCGGCGTTGATGTTGACGATATGGGCGAAGCCGAGAAAGCCGACCAGGGCCATGGAAAAGGCGATGGGCAGACGCAGGAATGTCAGGCCCAGCATGACGGCAAAGGCGATGAGTGCAACTTGCATGGTGTTCTAGACCTCTCCGGCGCCGCCCGAGCTTTCCTTGTGCCGGATCATGATTAAGAGAATGACCGAGGTGACGGCCGCCAGCATGCTCATGAAATACACCAGCGGCCAGACGGGAATCTGCAGCACGGCCGTGGTATCGCCCTGCTGGATCATCTGGCCGCCCTTGACCCACAGGCGCCAGGAAATCACGGCGAGGCAGAGGCCGCCCACCAGTTGAATGAGCACATTCAGGGCCGGCTTCACCAGCCTGGGAATGAAAGGCTCGAAGAGATCGATCGTCACCTGCTGCTGGCGCAGGGTGACGAGCGGCAGAGAGGTGAAGATCAGCGCCCCCATCATCAGTTCGGAGACTTCGAGGGCGCCCGGCACCGGCATGCTCAGCACATAACGGCCGGCGACATCCACGCAGGTGAGCAGCATGATGGCCGCCAGGATGAGGGCGGCCGCGCCGCCCAGCACCAGTTCAAGAGGTTTCTCCCAGCGGCCCAGGATCGGGCCGCCGGGATTCGTCGACAGACCGGACACGCTTACTTCTTGCTCAGTTTCTGGATCTCGGCGCGGAATTCGGCCATTACTGCGGCGCCGTCGACGCCCTTGGCCTTGGCGTCTGCGTACCAGGCCTTCTCCAGACTGTCGGTCTTGCCCTTGATCTCGGCCACCAGTTCCGGGCTGGCATTGCGGACGATGACCTTGTCGGCTTGCATCGCCTTCAGGCCGGCGTCATCCTCGCGATCCCAGACCTTGCCCGCCATGCGCGCGTAATGCTCGCCGGAGACCTTCATGATGGCGTCCTGGTCTGCCTTGGGCAGGCCCTTGAACTTGGCCTCGTTCATCCACAGGCCGAAGCTGACGTTGTAGAGGCCGCCGGGAATCACCGTCATGTGGTTGATCAGCGGCACCAGCTTGAAGGCCGGGACGGAATCCTTCGGGAAGAAGATGCCGTCGGCGATGCCGCTCTTCATGATTTCATAGGTCTCGGAAGCCGGCTTGAGCAGGGGCACGGCGCCGACAGCCTTGGTGACGTCCACCACCAGGCCGCCGCCAACGCGGATCTTCTGGTTGGCGAGGTCGGCCAGCTTGGTGATCGGCTGCTTGGTCATGTAGATCTGGCCGGGGCCGTGCGTCATCAGACCGAGCAGGACCAAGCCCTTGTGCTCGTCGAACTTGGCCATGTGCTTCATGTAGGTGCGCCAGTAGGCCACCGAAATGGCTTCGGCGCTGTCGCCGAGGAAGGGGAACTCGGCCATCTTGGTCATCGGGAAGCGGCCAGGCGTGTAGCCGTGCACGGAGATCGACACATCGGCCAGACCGTCGCGAACGGCGTCGAAGGTGCCCGGCGGGCTGGCGACGGCTTTTGGCAGCAGCTTGAACTTGACGCGGCCCTGGGTGGCCGTTTCGACTTCCTTGGCCCAGCCCATCAGCATGTCCTTGGTGATGATGTGGCTGGGCGGCAGCCAGGACGAGATGGTCAGGGTGGTCTGCGCCTGGGCGGGCGTCCAGGCGATGAAGCCGGCGAGCAGCGCGGCCGCGAGGGTTGCGAGCTTTTTCATGGTTTCCTCCTTTGGTTTAAGCGGACAACTGGTTTAAGTGTTACGTAATTCGTTTTCCGCAGACTACATTGTGTAACATATTAAATCCCTGTCAAGCATGGGGTATCAAGGGGTGACGCTGAAATCGGGTTTTCGTCCCGCCTGAAAGGCACCGATGCCTTCGCGCGCTGCCGCCGTGCAGGCGCTTGCACCGAATGCACGATAACCGATCTCCAAGGCTTCTGCCAGCGTCGGCGCGGCGGCGGCATTCGTCACCGCATGCTCCAGGATGCCCATGATCTCCTTCGACAACAGCTGGCCGTTGGCGGCGGTCGGCGCGATATTCTCGAGCGGTGCCAGTGCAACTGCACCTTTGGCGATGCCGGAGGGCCTGCCGGCCAGCGTCTGGACGCGCGCGACGGCCTGCGCAATGAGGCCGGGGAGGTCGTCGGCGAGGGCGTCCACCACGCCCAGCGCGTGGGCCTGGGGAGCCTTGAGCTTTTCGGCGCGGCGCAGCATGCCGTGAAAGGCCTCGGCCGCCTGCGGCCAGCGGCGATAGGGCACGACCATGGCGCCGATGCCGGGCACGATGCCGAGCGTGATTTCCGGCAGCTGCATCCAGGCGTCTTTCACGGCGACGATGCCGTGGCAGCGCATGGCGAGTTCCAGTCCGCCGCCCAGCGCCATGCCGTTGAGCGCGGCGACCACCGGCTTCTGCATGGCGTCGAGATGTACCAGCAGTCGCGAGCAGTCGCGCGCATATTGCGTCGCGGCGGCGGCGTCGCCGAGCATGGAGGGGAAGCGGCCGATGTCGGCGCCGGCGCAGAAGGCGCGCGCACCGTAGCCGGTGAGGACGAAGCCCTTGACGGCGGGATCGGCCTCGAACTTGCGGATGACTGCGAGCACCTCGTCGGTCAGCTCGTCGTGCAGGGCGTTCATCGCCTCGGGGCGGCGCAGGGTGATGACCTTGGCGCCATCGACGTTGTCCACCAGCACGTGACGCCAGAAGTCCTGATAGGCGGCCAGCGGCTGCTTCGGCATCGGCATGCCGGGGCGCTCGGCCTTCAGGCGGTCGAGGATGCGGCGGGTCTCGGGCTCGCCGAGGTCGCGCATCAGTTCCAGCGGGCCCTTCCTGAAGCCGAGCGCGGTGCGGCAGCCGAGGTCGAGGTCGGCCGGTTCTCCAATCGAGCGGTCGAGGATGTCCACCGACTGCGAGAAGAGGATGCCGAGCAGACGGTCGCGGATGGCCGCGGCGGTCTCCGGCGCGCCGTCGGCCTTCTTGCCGGGCGGCACGGTGAGCCAGGTGTCCACCGAGCGGAAGACCGGGGCCGGCGCGTAGTGCGCGCCTTCCTCCTCGGCCTGCAGGGTGTTGGTCTCGGTGATGATCGGGTTGCCGCGGGCGAGGTTGAGCACGAAGAAGGGACCGGCGTGCACGAACTCGGATGCCACGCTGTCGATCTCGGCGGCGGTGGCGCGATCGAGCAGCAGCGCTGCCTCGTTGCACCAGTTGTCGAAGATGCGGTCGAGCATGAAGCAGACGGCATCCGCCGTGACCAGCGGCACCTTGCCGGTGAGGCAGAACAGCCAGCGCAGATACGCGACCACCGCCGGGTCGGTCTTCTCCCAGGCGATGACTTCCACCGCCGGGTTGCGCCAGGCCGGTGCGAAGAAGTGGGTGACGGTGGCGCGGCCCGGGTGCTTCAGCTCGGCGAAGATTCGCCCGGCCGGCAGCGAGCTGGTGTTCGAGGTGATCAGGGCGTCCGGCCGCACGACGCTCTCCACCTGGGCGAAGATGCGGCGCTTCAGCGCCATGTTTTCCGTTGCCGCCTCGATGACCCAGTCGCAGTCGGCGAGCAGGGCATAGTCCGTCGTGCCGCCGATGTTGGCGACGACGGCGGCGGCCTGCGGCTCGCTCATCTTGCCTTTGGCGACGGCCTTCTTCGCGTAGTCGTTGCAGCGCTGCAGGGCCTTGTCGATTGCGGTTTGATTCACGTCGACCAGGGTCAGGCGGATCTGCGGCAGGGCGCTCTTCAGGTAGTAGCCGATGTCAGGGCCGATGGTGCCGGCGCCGATGATGGCGACGTGCTTCGGCAGGGGGCGGGCGGGCGTGTGCAGGAGGGGGTTGGCAGTAGTCATGGTCAGGCGATGATGCGTTCTTGTTGGAGGCGTGCGATCTCGTTGTCGGCGCAGCCGGCTTCCTTCAGCACGGCGCGGGTGTGCTCGCCGTACTTCGGCGGGAAAGTCAGTTCCTGGGAGACGGCGGGAAGGTCCACCGCCATCGGCTGCATGTGCACCGGCTTGCCGCCGGGCATGCGCGTCAAAGTCAGTCTGCTGGATACGGCATCCAGTTTGCGCACGGCCGGGATGTCGTGGATCGGTGCGTGCGGAATGGTGGCCTGGCGGAAGTCCGCGGCGATCTCGGCCGTAGCGTACTTGCGCGTCTCGGTGGCCATGTCGCGGTGGATGGCCTCGCGCTCCCGGTGGCGCCCCTCGTTGGTGACGCGCGCCGGATTGCCGACCGCGGCGAACTTCGGCAGTTCGGTCAGGCGCTTCCACTGCACGTCGCTGCCGATCGCCATGTAGATGAAGCCGTCCGCCGTCGGGTAGACGTTGGTCGGAATGAACTTGCGGTGCTCGTTGCCGCAGCGGGTGATCTCGCTGGGCTGGCAGTCGAAGTCGAGCAGCGGCAGGGTAGTGATCAGCCAGGAGGCGGCCGCCTGGAGCATGGAGACGTCGATGCGCATGCCCTTGCCGGTCTCGGCGCGCTCGGCCAGCGCCAGCATGACGTTGGCGTACACCTCGTCGCCGGCCTTGAGGTCGACCAGCGGCACGCCGGAGAGCGTCGGCGGACCGTCGGCCGGGCCGGTCAGCTCCATGTAGCCGGCCATGGCCTGGATCACCGGGTCGTAGCCGGGGGCATCGGGATACTCGGGTCCCATGGCCGAGATGCCGGCCCAGATCAGATCCGGTTTGGCGGCGGAGAGCGTCTCGTAGTCGATGCCGAGCTGCCGGTAGCGGCGCGGCACGGTGTTGCAGCAGAAGATGTCGACGTCGAGGTCGACCAATAACTTGCGCAACAGCGCCTGGCCCTGCGGCTCCTTCAGGTTCAGCGCGATGGCTTCCTTGCCGACGTTGGGCGCGATGAAGTAGCTGCGGCGGTCGTCGTCCACCACCTTGCCGCCGATGTAGCGGTTGGGATCGCCCGGCAGGCCATCGCCGGCCGGCGTCGACTCGATGCGGATGACGCGCCAGCCGAGCTGGGCGAAGCGCAGCGTGGCGTAGGGCAGGGACAGCGCCTGCTCCATCGAGAGGACGGTGCGGCGCTTCATGCTGCGGCTTTCTCTTTCTCCTTGGCGGCGTGGAGTGCCCGGTATACCTTTTCCGGCGTGAACGGCAGCGCCATGATGCGCACGCCGGTAGCGTTCTCGATGGCGTTGGCGGCGGCCGCGGCGATGCAGATCGCCGGCGCCTCGCCGACGCCCTTGGCGCCCTGCGGGCCCTCGCCGTCCATGGTCTCGATGAAGCGCACGTCCATCTCGGGAACCTCCGGCGCGGTGATCAGCTTGTAGTCGCGGAAGCCGGGGTTCCTCACGACGCCGTTCTCGACCATCAGCTCCTCGGTCAGCGCGTAGCCCTGGCCCATGACGATGCCGCCTTCGATCTGGCCCTCGAGGCCGAGGCGGTTGAGGATGCGGCCGACGTCGTGGGCGCCGGTGACCTTGAGCAGGCGCACGATGCCGGTGTCGGTGTCGACTTCCACCTCGACCACCTGCGTCGCCCAGGCGTAGGCGGCGGAGACGTCGCCCTTGAAGTGCTTGTCCTGGTGCTTCGAGGGCGGCTCGTAGTAGAAGGAGGTCATCACCAGCTCGGCCTTGTCGCTGAAATGCAGCTGGCGCAGCAGCTTGGCCAGGGTCATCACCACCTTGCCGCTCCTGGTTTCGACGATGTGGCTGCCGCGCAGGTCGAGATCATCCGGATTCAGGTCGGCCATCTTGCCGGCCGCAGCGAGGATCTTGCCGCGCGCCTTCTTCGCCGCGCCGATGGCGGAGTTGCCGGCGATGAAGGTGGTGCGCGAGGCATGTACGCCGACGTCCCACGGCGTGATCTCGGTGTCGTTGTTGACGACGCGCACCGCCGACATCGGTAGCCCGAGTTCCTCGCAGACGAGCTGCGCCAGCACCGTCTCCGAACCCTGGCCGATCTCGGAGGCGCCGGTGATCAGCGTCACCGAACCGAAGTCGTCCATCTTGAGGATGGTGCCGCAGCCGTCGGACGGGTAGATCTTGGCGCCGCCGCCGACGTGCAGCATGGAGGCGATGCCGATGCCGCGCTTGAAGCGGCCCGGCTTGCCGCGCTCGGCGGCGTTGGTTTTGGACTTCGCCAGGAAGCCGCTCGCCTCGGCGGCGGTCGTCAGGCATTCCTTCAGGCCGCAGCTCTTGAAGTGCATGCCCTGCGGCGTCACTTCGCCGGGGTCCTGGGCATTCTTCAGGCGGAAGGCGAGCGGGTCCATGCCGACGGCCTCGGCCATCATGTCCATGTGCTGCTCGACGGCGAAGGTGGCCTGCAGGTTGCCGTAGCCGCGGAAGGAGCCGGCGTAGGGGTTGTTCGTGTACACCGCCCTGGTGTGGTAGAGGCAGTGCGGCACGCGGTAGAGCGAGGAAATCGTCTGCATCATGACGAAAGGCGTCGTCGCGCCCCACGAGGTGTAGGCGCCGTTGTCGTGCAGGGTATTCACGGTGCGGAAGGTCAGCGTGCCGTCTTTCTTGCAGCCGGAGCGCAGGGTGAGGATCACCGGCTGGCGCGTCGGCGAGGCGAGGAACTCCTCCTCGCGCGTGAACACCAGCTTGACCGGGCGGCCGCTGGCCTTGGCGAGGAACACCGTGATCGGCTCGAAGGGGTAGATGTCGAGCTTGGAGCCGAAACCGCCGCCGATCGGCGGCTGGATGATGCGGATTCGCGCCGGGTCCATGTTGAGGATCTCGGCGAACTCGCGCTTGTGCAGGAAGGGCACCTGGGTGTTGGAGTACATCAGCAGGTTACCGGAGGAGTCGAACTCGGCGATGATGCCGGACACCCCCATGCAGCAGTGCGTGACGTAGTGCAGGTGGAAGGTGTCCTCGAACACCACGTCGGATTCGCGCTCGCCGGCCGCCACGTCGCCCTGCTGATAATCGAAGGTCATGGCGATGTTGTCGGGCTTGCCGGCGTAGGCGATGCCCTGCGCCTGCTTGAGGTGGTCGTGCTTCGCGCTGGCGCCATGCGGCTCGGGATGGATCAGCGGCGCGCCCGGCTTGAGCGAGTCGTTCGGGTCGGTGAGGATAGGCAGGTCCTCGTACTCGACCTTGATCAGCTTCAGCGCCGCCTCGGCGATGGCCTCGGACTCGGCCGCCACGGCGGCGATCTCGTCGCGCAGGCTGCGCACGCGATCGGTCTTCAGCGGGAAGTGGTCCTTGGCGACGCCGATCGGGCGCTGCCAGGGCACATCGGCGGCGGTGATCACCGCATGCACGCCGGACAGCGCCTTCGCCGCCGAGGTGTCGATGGACTTGATCTTCGCGTGCACCCGGGACGAGCGCAGGATCTTGCCGTAGAGCTGGCCCTGCAGGTCGAGGTCCTGGATGTAGCGCGTCTTGCCGCCGGCCTTCTCGGGCGCGTCGAGCTTGGTGATGCGCTTGCCGATCAGGGAATCTTTCTGGATGGTTTCCTGCATGGCTTACTCCTTGCTGGCCGACTCGATTGCGTCGACGATCTTGACGTAGCCGGTGCAGCGGCACAGGTTGCCCTCGATGCCGCGCTGGATTTCCTCGCGGCTCGGGTGCGGATTCTGTTCGAGCAGCTGTCTGGCCTGCATCACCATGCCAGGCGTGCAGAAGCCGCACTGCACGGCGCCGGCCTCGACGAAGGCCTTCTCGATGCGCAGCCCGACCGGATCGGAGGCCAGGCCCTCGATGGTGGTGACCTGGCGGCCGTCGCACTCGACGGCGAAGAGCAGGCAGGAATTCAGAGAGACGCCGTCGAGGATGATGGTGCAGGCGCCGCATTCGCCCTCGCCGCAGCCGTACTTGGTGCCGGTCAGGCCGGCGACGTTGCGGATCATCTCCAGGGCGCTCATCTGCACGGGCACCGACACGCGGGTCGGCACGCCGTTGAGGGTGAAGTCAATGGTTTGCTGAGACATCTTCGAGGATCCTCTTCGTCATGTTGTGGATCATCTCCTTGCGGTACCAGGCGCTGGCGCGCACGTCGGAGATGGGATGCACTTCGTCCTGTGCCACCTTGGCGGCGGCGGCGATGGTGGCGGCGTCGAGCTTCCTGCCTTCAAGCGCCTCTTCGGTGGCGCAGCCGCAGACCGGCGTCGGCGCCACGGCGCCGAAGGCGACGCGCACCTGGCTCAGCGTACCGCCCTTGAGTACGCCGCTGACGCCGATGGAGATCGCCGAGATGTCCAGCGCCGGGCGTGTGCCGAACTTGTGGAAGCGCGCGACGAAGCCCTTCGGCGGGATGGGGATGCGCACCGCGGTGAGCAGTTCGGCCGGGGCGAGCCGCGTCTTGCCGGGGCCGACGAAGAACTCCGGCAGCGGCATGCTACGGCGGAACAGGGCGTCGTCTGGCTTGGAGGCGAGCTCGACGCTGGCGCCGAGTACCATCAGCGGTACCAGGGTGTCGCCGGCGGGCGAGGCGTTGCAGATGTTGCCGCCGAGGGTGGCGGCATTGCGGATCTGGCCACTGGCGAAATGGTCCCCGGTGGAAGCAAGGAGCGGCAGGTGCTCGCGCACCAGCGGGTGCACCATCATCTCGGCGACGGTGGTGAGGGCGCCGATGCGGATCTCGTCGCCTTCGCGGCTGATGCCGTGCAGCTCCGGGATGCGGCGGATGTTCATCAGCGTGCGTTTGAACTTCACGCGGCCGGCGTTGGCCTGCGGCATCAGGTCGGTGCCGCCGGCGAGGATGGTCACCTCGCCGAGTTCCTGCAGCTGCTCCACGGCCTGTTCCAGGCTGGTGGGCGCCACGTAATTGTCGAGTGCGGTCATGCGGTGTGTCCTTGTCAGAAGCGTATGGGTTCCTGGTAGCGGCCGAAGATATTGACGAGTTCCTGCGTCATCTCGCCGACGCTGGCGTAGGCCTTGACGGCCTCGACCAGGGACGGCATGACATTGCGGCCGGCGGAGGCGTCGGCGGAGAGTCGCGCAAGCGCTTGCGTGACTTTGGCCTGGTCGCGCTCGGCGCGGATCTTGTTCAGCCCGGCGATCTGCACCTGCGTGTCCTTCTCGTTGTAGGGGTGGAACTCGACCGGGTGTTCCTCTTCCTGCTCGTTGCGGTAGCAGTTGACGCCGACCTTGCGGAACTTGCCGGATTCGATGTCGCGCTGCATGTTGTAGGCCTGGGCGGAGACCTTGGACTGGATGGCGCCCTCGGAGACCAGCTTGACGATGCCGCCCTGGGCATCGACCTCGGCCATGATCTCCTCCATCTTCTGCCGCATCTGGTTGGTCAGGGTCTCGACGTAGAACGAGCCGCCGAGCGGGTCGACCGTCTCGGTCAGGCCCATCTCCTCGATCAGCAGCTGCATGGTGCGCAGCGAGATGCGCGCCGAGTACTCGGTGGGGATGGTGTAGGCCTCGTCGTAGGAGCACAGCGCCATGGTCTGCGTGCCCGACAGGGCCGAGATCAGCGCGTAGTAGGCGCCGCGCACGATGTTCACCTCGGGCTGCTCGAAAGTCAGCCCGCCGCCGCCGCCGGCGGCGATCATGCGCAGCCACATCGAGCCGGGCTTCTCGGCGCCGTACTGCTCCTTCATGATCTTCGCCCACAGGCCGCGGCCGGCGCGGAACTTGGCCACCTGCTCGAAGAGGTTGCCGAAGATGTTGAAATTGTAGGACAGGCGCCCGGCGAACTCGTCGACGGCGAGGCCGCGCTTGATGACGTCGTCGGCGTAGGCCTTGGCGATGCAGAAGGCGTAGGCCATCTCCTGCGCCGGGTTGGCGCCGGATTCGCGGATGTGGTAGCCGCAGACCGAGACCGGGCTGTACTTCGGCGCGTGCTCGGCGCAGTACTCGATGGTGTCGCCGACCAGGCGGATCGAGGGCTCGACCGGGAAGATCCAGGTGCCGCGGCCGATGAATTCCTTGAGGATGTCGTTCTGCGCCGTGCCGCGCAGTTGCTTGACGTCGTAGCCGCGCTTCTCCGCCATCGCCAGGTACATGGCGATGAGGATGGCCGCCGCGCCGTTGATGGTCAGCGAGACGGTGATCTTGTTCAGATCGATGCCGTCGAAGGCGATCTCGAAGTCGCGCAGGGTGTCGACCGACATGCCGACGCGGCCGATCTCGCCCTCGGCGAGCGGGTCGTCGGAATCGAGGCCGATCTGCGTCGGCAGGTCGAAGGCGACGTTGAGCCCGGTCTGGCCGTTGGCGATGAGGTACTTGAAGCGCTGATTGGTGTCGGCCGGATTGCCGAAGCCGGCGTACTGGCGCATGGTCCACGGCTGCTTGCGGTACATCAGGCGGTGGATGCCGCGGGTGAAGGGGTATTCGCCCGGCTGGCCGACGAAGTTGTAGCCGCCGCTTTTCTCGACGTCGGCCGCCGTGTACAGCGGCTTGACTTCGATGCCCGATTCGTTGGTGATGGGCTTCAGTTCCTCTTTGGCCCGCTCATTCATTTCACATGTTCCTGGATGTAATCGACGATGGCGCCAAATTTGCTGCCGGTCGGGAAGATGCCTTTGAAACCGAGCTGGCGCAGGGCATCGTGGTCCTGCACCGGCAGGTTGCCGCCGATCACCCACAGCTTGTCCTGCAGGTGGTTGGCCTCGAGCAGCGGCTTCAGCTTGGTGCAGAAGGGGATGTGCGAGCCGGCCAGGCTGGACAGCGCGATGACGTCGACGTCCTCGTCGAGGGCCATGCGCGCGATGGCCTCCGGCGTCTGCCGCAGGCCGGTGTAGATGACCTCCATGCCGGCGTCCATGAGGGCGCGCACGACGACCTTGGCGCCCTGGTCGTGGCCGTCGAGGCCGGGCTTGGCCAGCAGTACCTTGATTCGCCGTTCCGTGGCGACTGACTTTTGCGCCATCATGAGCTTACTTCCTTGGCAATGATGAGTTTCAGGATTTCGCTGGTGCCGCCGCCGATCAGCGTGAAGCGCACGTCGCGGAGATAACGCTGCACCGGGTATTCCATGGCGTAGCCGTAGGAGGCGAGGACGCGGGCGGCCTGGTCGCAGATGCGCGCGGCGGCCTCGGTGGCGTTGAGCTTGGCCATGGCGGCTTCCTTGTGGTGCGGCCGGCCGGCATCGCGCAGCCAGGCGGCGTAGTACACCAGGTGCTTCGCCGCCTCCAGGTCGGTGGCCATCTCGGCGAGCTTGAACTGGATGGCCTGGAAGCGGTTGATCGGCTTGCCGAACTGCTTGCGCTCGGCGGCGTAGCGCACCGCCTCGTCGAGCGCCGCCTGCGCCACGCCGAGGCCCATGGCGCCGGTGATGATGCGGATCTCGGCCAGGGTCTTGCGCAGGTGGCCCTCGCCGTCACCTTCCTCCTTCGACAGGCGATGGCTGTCCGGCACGAAGCACTCGTCGAAAGCGACTTCCGAGGTGGGCAGGGCCCAGACGCCCATCTTGTGGATTTCGCGTCCGACGATGAGTCCCTTGAACGACTTCTCGACGAGGAAGATGGTGAGCTTCTTCTCCTCGCCGGCCTTGGCGAAGACGGTGAAGAAGTCGGCCACGGGAGCCGAGGTGATCCAGGTCTTCTGGCCGTTGATGACATAGCCGCCGTCGACCTTCTTCGCCGTGGTGGCGATGGAATCGAGGTCGGAGCCGGCGTTCGGCTCGGTCATGCAGATGGCGCCGATCTTCTCGCCGCGCAGCGCCGGCTTGAAGAGGCGCTCGAGGATGTCTTCGTTGCCGAGCATGTGCAGGAACTTGCTGCCCATGAGCGACTGCATGGCCACCGCGCCGGCGAGCGACATCGAGCCGCGTGCGATCTCCGCGAGTGCCAGGGCGAACTCGGTGAGGGCGAGGCCTGAGCCGCCGACGTCCTCCGGGTAGCGCATGCCGAAGAAGCCGAGGTCGGCGAGCTCCTTGAAGAGGGCGCGCGGAAAGGCGCGCGCCTCGTCCAGCGCCGCCGCCTGCGGTGCGATGCGCTCGTCGCAGAAGCGCGCGAAGGTGTCGCGGATCTGCTTTTGCTCGTCGGTCAGGTCGAAATTCATGCTTTCAATTCTGCCTCGGTCATGCCGTAGTCGCGCATCGCCGCCTCTTTCGAGATGACGCCGTTCCTCACCTCCTCGCGCAGCACCTTGCGGTCGCGCTTCTTCGGGTTGCCGTAGCCGCCGCCGCCGCTGGCGACCTGATGGTACACCGTGCCCTTCGGCACGCCGGTGATGAGGTCCTTGTTCTTCGGCACCACCGTCGTGCCGTCCGGATAGTGCAGGCGGATGAAGTTGAGGCCGGCTTCCTTGCCGCCGAACAGGCCGAAGGCCGGCTCGAAGTCGCCGTCGCCGAAGGTGACGAGCTGGGTGTCCTCGGAGCCGATCTCGAAGATGGTCTCGACGCCGAGGCCGCCGCGCCATTCGCCGGCGCCGGCCGAGTCGGCCAGCAGCTCGTGCTTGATCAGGCGGTGCGGCGTCTGCTGCTCGAACATTTCGTAGTCCTGGTCGAGCACGCCGCCGGAGGCGTCGATCATGCCGATGTGGTCGTAGCCGTCGATGCCCTGCATGCCGCCGGAGCCGCCCTTCAGGCCCATGAAGCCGATGTCGACGTATTGTTCGTTTTTCTCCGGGTCGGTGCCGGTGGTGAGCGAGCAGAGCAGGTTGTTCCAGCCGGCGGTGACGCGGTCCGGCATCACCGGCGCCAGCGCGCGCTGGATGGCATCGGCGTTGGGCGGGCAGAGGTGGTTGCCGAAGGTGGTGGCCTTCGGGTAGGCGGCGTTGAGCACCGTGCCCTCGGGAATCACGATCTCGATCGGCTGCACCATGCCCTCGTTGTGCGGGATGTCCGGGTTCACCATCTGCAGCAGGGTGAGGATGGTGGCCGAGGCGCTGGAGGTGAAGGTGCCGTTCACGAAGCCGTTGGTCTGGGCGTCGGTGCGCGAGTAGTCGAATTTGATCGAGCGGTCCCTGACCTCGATGTCGACGCGGATGGTGAACTTGCTGCCCTCGTGGCGGCCGTCGTAATAGATGTAGCCTTCGCCGCTGTAGTTGCCGTTGGGGATCTTGGCGATCTCGGCTTCCATCATCTTGCGGGTGGCCTCGAACAGCGCCTGCTTGTGCGCCTCGTAGCTTTCCAGGCCGTACTTGCCGAGCAGCTCGAGCAGGCGGCGCTCACCGACGGTACAGGCGCCCATCTCGGCCTTCATGTCGTGCTGCACGATGTCGAGGCGGATGTTGGCGAAGATCAGGTTCCAGACGTCCTTGCGCAGCTTGCCCTTCTCGACCACCTTCACCGGCGGAATGCGCAGGGCCTCCTGCCAGACTTCGACGGCGTTCGGGTTGTAGCCGCCGCGCACGTTGCCGCCGATGTCGGCTTGGTGGCCCTTGACGGCGGTCCACGCCACCAGCTTGCCGCCGAGGAAGATCGGCTTGTAGACGGCGACGTCGTTGTTCTGGTTGCCCAGGCTGAAGACGTCGTTGTGGAAGATGACGTCGCCCGGGTGCAGGTCGTCGCCGAAGTAGTCCTTGATGTACTTGCACACCGGCGCCAGCGAGAAGGCGAGGATCGGCAGGTTCTCGGTCTGCTCGAGCATGTTGCCGTCGCCGTCGTAGAGGCCGGTGACGTAGTCCTTGGCCTCGCACAGGATGGGCGAGCGGGTGGTCTGCTCCATCGAGATGCTCATCTCGTCGGTGATGGACTTGAAGGTCCGTGCGTATACCGACAGCAGGATGGGATCGATCTTCATACCGTGGTTGCCTCCTTGTTCAGGCAGGATTTGACGAGATCCTCGCGCCCCTTGCGGAAGAGGGCGAAGGAGCCGAGGGCGTCCACCGCGCAGTCGAAGGCATCGCTGACGAAGATGGCGGTGGTCTCCTGCTCGATCATGGCCGGGCCCTCGATGCGGTTGCCGTGGCGCATTTTGTGGCCGTCGTAGACCGGAATCTCGCGGAAGGCCTTGGTTTCCGGGATGTATACGCTGCGGCGGCCCTTGAGGGCCTTCGAGGCGTCGGCGTCGGCCCAGGCCTCCTCGCGATATGAGGGCTTGTCGGTGAAGCCGATGGCCTGCACGCGCACGTTGATGATCTCGATCGGCGCGTTTTCCTGCTCCAGCGAGTAGCCGTAGAGGCGGTTGTGCTCGTCGTGGAAGGCGCGGGCAATGGCGGCGACGTCACGCTGGTCGATCAGTTCGCGCGGCACGAGGAAGGAGACCTCGTGGTACTGCTTGATGTAGCGGCAGTCGAACTTGATGTCGTTGCGGCGGCGGTTCTCGGGGATGCGCTCCTCGGTCAGCTGGCGGGCGCCCTCCTGCGACATCTCGTCGATCATCTTCGTCAGGCGCGGCCAGTCGATGGCCTCCAGGCGGGCGACGAAGGTGCGCACGAAGTCGTGCTTGAGCTCGCTCATCAGCATGCCGAAGGCGCACAGCACCGAGGACTCGCGCGGCACGATCTGGAAGGGGATCTCCAACTCCTCGCAGATCAGGCAGGAATGGATCGGGCCGGCGCCGCCGGCCGGGATGAAGGGGAACTCGCGCGGATCGAAGCCGCGCTTGATGGTCACTTCGCGCACGCCCTGCGCCATGTTGTTGCAGGCGACGCGGTACATGCCGGCGGCGGCCTCCTCGACGGAGAGGCCCATCGGCTTCGCGATGTGCGTCTCGATGGCCTGGCGTGCGGCAGCGACGTCGAGCTTCATTTTCCCGCCGGCGAAGAAGTCGGGATCGAGGTAGCCGAGGACGACGTTGGCGTCGGTGGTGGCGGGCAGGGTGCCGCCCTTGCCGTAGCAGGCCGGGCCGGGGTCGGCGCCGGCGCTCTGCGGGCCCATGCGCAGCAGGCCGCCCTCGTCGAGCCAGCCGATCGAGCCGCCGCCGGCGCCGATGGTATGGATGTCGAGCATCGGCAGGGCGATCTTGTGGCGGGCGATTTCGCCGTCGTTCTTGATCATGGGGGCGTCGACGGCCACCGAGGCCTCGAAGCTGGTGCCGCCCATGTCGGTGGTGATGCATTTGTTCTGGCCGTGGGGGCGGACGTAGAAGAGTCCCGCGCCGGGGCCGCCGGCCGGTCCCGACAACAGCGTCAGCGCCGCCTTCTCGCGCGCCAGTTGCGGCGAGATGACGCCGCCGTTCGACTGCATGATGAGCAGCAGGCCGTGGAAGCCAATGCCCTTCAGGCGGCCGACCAGCTGGTCGAGGTAATGATTAAGCTTCGGGCCGACGTAGGAATTCAGCGCCGTGGTGCTGATGCGCTCGTAGAAGCGGATCGAGGGCAGCAGGTCGGTCGACACGGAAAGATAGGCGCCGGGCATCTCCTTGCGCACCAGCGCCGCCGCGGCCTGCTCGTGCGCCGGGTTGGCGAAGGAGTTCATGAAGCAGACCGACACCGCTTGCACGTTCTCCTGCTTGAAGAGGGCGATGGCCTGGCGCACCTCCTCCAGGTCGAGCGGCGCGATTTCGCGGCCGGCGCGGTCGAGGCGGCCCTTGATGCCGGCGCGCAGATAGCGCGGCACCAGCGGCTTCACGTTGGTGTAGCGGTTGTTGTACTGCTCCTCACGGATGCCGCGCCGCATCTCCAGCGCGTCGCGCACGCCATCGGTGGTGAGCAGCCCCGATTTGGCGCCGGTATGCGTCAGCGTAGCGTTGGTGGTGACGGTGGTGCCGTGCACGATGGTGTCGATGGCCGGGGCGAAGGCCTCCAGCGTCATCGGCGGGTTCTGCGCAGCGGCGATGTCGGTCAGGCCGTTCACCACGGCGATGGACGGGTCGGCCGGGGTGGACAGCGACTTGAAGATCGCCGGCTCCTCGCCGTCGCGGGTGACGACGAAGTCGGTGAAGGTGCCGCCGACGTCGATTCCGATCTTTAATGCCATGAGTTTGGCTCCGTATGCGTTGGCATGAGATGTTTGTTCAGGCGGTTGTCTCGCGCGCCAGCATCTGGCGCACGTCTTCCTTGCGGATCTTGCCCAAGGCTGTCTTCGGCAGCTGGCCGACGAAGACGACTTCCTTGGGATGTTTGTAGCGGGCGATGCGGCCTTCGAACAGGCGCAGCACCTGTTCCGCTTCGAGGCGGCGGCCTTCCTTCGGCGCCACCACGGCGACGACGATCTCGCCCCAGCGCGGGTCGGGCCGGCCGACCACCGAGGCCTCGGCAATGTCGGGACAGTCGAGCAGCACGTTCTCGACCTCGGCCGGGTAGATGTTTTCGCCGCCCGAAATGATCATTTCCTTCTTGCGGCCGTCGACATGGAGGTAGCCCTCGGCATCGAGGTGTCCCATGTCGCCGCTGTGGAACCAGCCGCCGCGCAACGCTTCGGCGCTGGCCTGCGGGTTGCGCCAGTAGCCGCTCATCACGTTTGGGCCCTGAATCAGTATCTCGCCGGTGGCGCCCGTCGCCACGTCCCGATCGAGCTCGTCGACGAGGCGCATGCGGCAGTGCGCTGCCGGCTTGCCGGTCGAGCCCAGCTTGCGCTCGGCGTCGGCGGTTTTCAGATAGACGGCGATGGGACAGGTCTCGGTGGAGCCATAGACCTGGATCAGCGGTACGCCGCGGGTCTGCACGGCGCGGATCAGGCGCTCCTGGACGATGGTGGAGCCGGTGGTGATCGAGCGCAGGCTGGAGAAATCCGCACTCTGCCAGCGTGGGTGCGCCATCATCATGTCCAGTTGCGCCGGCACCAGCACGGTGAGGGTGATGCGCTCGCGCGCGATGGCGTCGAAGGCGGCGTCGACGTCGAAGCGCGGATGCAGCACCACCGTCGCGCCGGCGGCCAGCGCCGGCGTGGTCTGGTTGTTGAGGCCGCCGACGTGAAACAGCGGCAGGGTGGTGAGGATGCGGTCCGCCGCCGTCAGATCGTGCATGTCGGCACTGTTGACGGCGTTCCAGGCCAGCGCGTCTTGCGTCAGCAGCACGCCCTTCGGCTTGCCGGTCGAGCCCGAGGTATAGCAGATCAGGAGGGGCGACTGCGGGTCGGCTTCGGTGCGCGGTGCGGCTGCGGTGCCGGCGGCGCAAAAAGCTTCCCATGCCTGCCAGCCTTCGCGGGGTCCGCCCACTACGACGTTGCGCGGATCGCCGAGTCCTGAAAGGATTGACTCGGTCTGGGCGACGAAGTCGGGCTCGACGAACAGCAGCGCAGGCGGACAGTCCTCCAGCATCTGCTTGTGCTCCGGCGCGGCCAGCCGCCAGTTGAGCGGCATGAACATCGCTCCAAGCCTGGCGCAGGCGAACAGCAGTGCCAGCAGTTCAGGGGTGTTGTAGCCGAGCCAGGCCACGCAACTTTCGCGCCGCACGCCGCCGGCGACGAGCGCCGAGGCGAGCCGCTCTATTTTCTGCGCCAGCGCGGCATAGCTGAGGTCCTGTTTGCCGAAACGGATCGCCGTCTTGCCGGGCGTTGCGCCGGCATGGTGGTCGATCCATTCAGTGAGACGCATCATGTCCGTCAGGCCTCAGGCGCCTGTCACTTCCAGCACCACGGCCATCGCCGTGTCGCCGGCGGCGCAGCCGGTGAACAATCCCCAGCCGCCGCCGCGCAGGGCCAGTTCCTCGATCACTTCGATGATCGCCCGCGTACCCATCGGCGCCTGCGGATGGCCCCAGACGAGCGAGCAACCGAAATTGTTCATGTTCTTCAGGTCGGCGCCGGTCTCGCGTGCGAAGAACAGGTCGTTGAGAGCGAAGGGGTTGTGCGTCTTGATGGCCGCCATGTCCTTGACTGTCTTGCCGGCCTGTGCGAGGGCCTGCTGCGCCGCCGGCACGGTGGCCTCGGGCATGTGGGCGAGCGCAGCACGGGCGAGGCCGAAGCCGTGCAGGCGCACGGCGATCTTCGGGTCGCGCGACAGCTCGCGCGCCTTGGCCGCGGTGGTGACGACGAGACCGGCGTTGCCGTCGGCCGGATGCGTCTGGCCGCCGAAGGTGACCGTGCCGCCGTCCATGACCGGCTTGAGCTTGGCGAGGCCCTCCGCGGTGGAGTGGTTGATGCCCTCGTCAGCCTCCATCGTGCCGACCGTTTTTCTGAAATTCGGCGCCGGCACCTCGAAAGGCAGGGTCATAAAGCGCTTGAGGAAGGCCGCGCCATTGTCCAGCGCCTGGCGGTACTGTTCCTCGCGCCGCAGCACTACCTCGTGCTGCTCGGCCGTGCCGATGCCGTGCTTCTTCGCCACGTTTTCCGCCGTCTGCAGCATGGAATGCCGGCCGAGCGGGTCGCAGCCGAAGTTGTCCATCACCCAGTCCTCGGCGGCGCCCATGCCGCCCGGCCCCTTCGGATTCGGATAGTAGAGGTGCGGGCCGTTGGATGTGCGGTCGCAGTTGATCACCAGCGCCGTGCTGGCGAGACTGACTTCTATCTCCTGCACCGCGGCGAGCAGGGTGCGCACGCCGGTGGCGCAGGCCTGCATCAGCGTCGGGCCGCCGGCCTGGCCGGCGCCGATGAGACCGGTGAGCCAGGGCAGGCCGTAGAAGGCGTGCTTCTGCGGCACGGAAAAACCGAGCGCGCCGTAGTCGAACATTTTCGGATCGATCTTGCGCTTGGCCAGCTCGTTCTTCGCCACGTGGGCGGCGAATTCGATACTGTGCAGGTTGGCGAAGCTGCCCTGCCAGCGCGCGAAGGGCGTGCTCCAGTAGGCGCCATAGGGGATTTCGGCCTTGTAAGTCACTGTTGGAATCCTTATTCGGTGGTTGGCTGATCCAGCCCGGTGGCAGCGATGAAGCACCGCTTCGCTTCGCCCAGGTGGTCGCGCATGGCGGCGGCCGCGGCATCGCCGTCGCCGGCGGCCAGCGCCTCGGCGATGCGTTTGAGGCCTTTCAGCACGATGTTGCGGATCTTCGGGTCGCCCAACGTCAGGGCGCGGATGCGCATCATGTGGTCGGCGTACTGCTCGATGGCGCGTACCAGGCGGCGGTTCGGCACCAGCGCAATCCAGGCGTTGCGGAAGCGGATGTTGGCCTCGCGGAAGGCGTCGGCGTCATTGCCCTTGTAGGCGGCCGCAGCGGCGGCCAGTGCTTCGTCGATCGGCGCGCGGACGACCGCATCGGTTGTGAACTCGGCGACGCGGCGCAGTGCGGCCGGCTCGATGAGGAAGCGCACCTCGTAGATGTCATCGACGTCTTCGAGGCTCAGGGATGGCACGACGAAGCTGCGGCCGTCCGAGGCGAGCAGGCCTTCGCTGGCCAGGCGCGCCAGCGCCTCGCGCACGGGTGTGCGGGAGACGCCGAGTTTTTCCGCCAGCTGGACTTCCTGCAGCGGCTGGCCGGAGACGATGGTGCCGTTGCGCAGGTGGCCGCGAAGCGTCTGGTAAACCTGGTCGCCAAGGGCGAGGGGGCGCTGGAGGGGCTTGATGGACGTAACCACGGATGGACCTCCGCTAAGGGATGGATTGGATGAATCGATCCTGTACGGTGGATACTGTATACACGCATTTCGGGCGTGTAAAGATGAACCAAAGTGCCGTTGGCGCATCATGCCGGGGCCGTCTCTCTACGCTAGATGCGGCAGCCGAGCCGGTAGCCTTCCTGGATGGCCTGGTCGAGGCCGCGCGGCACCGTGGCGTCGCCGCCGCCGTGCAGCTCGTCGACCATCCACTGGAAGTCGTAGAAGAGGTCGTGGTTGGCCTTGCGCGGGCTGGAGACGATCACGCTGTCGGCCGGGATGAATTTTTCCTCGCCCTTGGCCGTCTTCACCGTCGCGCCTTCCTTGCTCACCTTGACGAGTTGCGCCGAGGTCACCGTCTTGATGCCGAGCTCGTCCACCCAGGCGGTGTGCCGCCACTTGAAGGTCGGCATGATGTCGCCGCCGATGCGTTTGTCCTTTTCGACAACCGTGATTTCGTGCCCGGCCTTGGCGAGGAACTCGGAGATGGTCAGGCCGATCATGCCGCCGCCGATCATCACCACGCGCTTGCCGACCTGGGCACGGCCGTGGGCAACCTCCAGCGCGTCGACCAGCAGGTCGGCGCCTTCGAGGTACTGGAACACCGCCATGTCGGTGCGTGCGCCGGCGGCGACGATGCAGACATCGAAGTCGTGCAGCACGCTGCGTATGAACTTGGCGTCGGCCACGGTGTTCAGGCGGGTCTCGACGCCCAGCTTTTTCGCCATCACGCCGTAGTAGTCGATGACGCTTTGCAGGTCGGCGGGGCGGGCGAGGTCGTTGGCGGCATAGGCGGCGAGGTTGCCGCCGATCTTGTCGGCCTTGTCGACCACCGTGACGGAATGGCCGCGCTGGCGCGCCGTGATGGCCGCCTCCATGCCGGCCGGGCCGGCGCCGACAACCAGGATGCGCTTCGGCTCGGCGGCCGGCGTAATGTGGTATTCCGGCTCGAACTCGTGGCCGAGCATCGGGTTCATGGTGCAGGTGTAGGGCAGGTCGCGGAACAGGCGAGAGAGGCAGTTTAGCGAGCCGATGCAGGGGCGCACTTCCTCCATGCGGTCCTCGGCGGCCTTGTGGATGAGTTCCGGGTCGGCCAGCAGGGGACGGCAGACCTCCCAGTAGTCGAAGACGCCGTCGCGGATGCATTCGTCGGCCATGGCGGGGTCCGGCAAGCGGTTGCCGAAGGCCACCAGCACATTCGGGAACATCTTCTTGGCCTTGGCCGAGAGGTAGTTCCAGTAGCCCGGCTGCACGTCGCGGCCGAAGGAGGATTCGGGTGCCTCCTGCCAGCCGACGGTGACGGAGATCATTTCCACGCCGCAGTCGACGGCCTGCTGCATCAGCTCGAACGATTCGTCCTCGGTGTTGCCGCCCCAGCGGTCCATCAGCTCGGCGCCGTTCAGGCGCACGGACAGCGGATTGTCCGGCGTCGCCTGCTTGATGGCGTCGATCAGCTCGCGCATGAAGCGGCCGCGGTTCTGTACCGAGCCGCCGTACTCGTCGGTGCGCTGGTTGGTGAAGGGGGAGTTGAAGTTGGCCAGCAGGTAGCCCATGAAGCTGGTGATCTCGGTGCCGTCGAAGCCGGCGCGAATCGACCGCTTCGCCGCCTCGGCGTGCTGCTGCACGACGGCCTTGATTTGTTCCTTGGTCAATTCGCGCGGCGGACGGAAATGCGGCAGGGTCTGCGGCACCACCGAGGGCTGCACGCAGTAGCCGAGGTCGATGCCGCCGTAGCGGCCGGCGTGGAGGATCTGCTGGAAGGCCACCGCACCGGCGTCGTGGATGTACTGGGCGATGGTCTCGAACTGCGGCAGGAACTTGTCGTCGTGGATGGCGACCTGGCGGAAGTAGGCCTTGCCCTCGCCGAGCGGATCCGGGTAGGCGCCCTGGTTGGTGATCAGGCCGCAGCCGGTGGCGGCGATGACGCGCACCCGCGCCAGTTCGCGCGGCGTGATCGTGCCGTCGCGGCCGTTGTAGTTGGAAACGCAGCAGGCGCCGTACTTGACCAGGTTCTT
>Ga0172380_10003530_pt1 | contig 21363 bp, 17 predicted proteins | sample Leawe162metaG_FD_119747 | JGI IMG/M metagenome (GOLD analysis project Ga0172380, IMG submission 119747) | Leachate microbial communities from a municipal landfill in Southern Ontario, Canada - Leachate well 162 metaG | ecosystem: Engineered > Solid waste > Landfill > Unclassified | place... | reverse complement strand
GGTAATAACGAGGTGCGCGGCAAGCCCTTCAAGCCAGAACGCCCGCTGGATATCGCTGTCGGTCGCGATTGTTTCGGTTTCCCCTCGTTGCCTGGCGGGCGGGCCAAATATTGTTTCTAGCCATAGTACGGAAACGGTAGTGCCGTTCCAGTAGGAGAATTTCGTGGCATCGGGAGAAAACACTCCACCCGATACGTTGTCAGAAATGGGCGCGAGTTGGTAGCCCCGTTGCCATAGGAAGAGTTCTTTTCCAGCCAGAATCGCGACAGCTCGCGCATTTTCTTCGGCGATAAGGGATATGGGCGAGGCAAGCTCAGTACCCATAAGTGTCGTTGCCAGAACCGTAAGTTGGCCACTCGGCATATCGCGTTCGATGAGAATATTTTCCCCATCAAGGTATACGAGAGAAGACCCTACGGAGCGCGCTGAACGAACACTCTCTACGATCGCGATAGGCTCTTTCTGGCCCACGATAAGGGAATCAACGCTATACGTTTCACTTTGTGCGTCGTAGGGGGCGACAAACACAGAGGTAGTACTGGGAGTGGGCATAACAAGCGCGTTTTGGAGTGTCCCACGTCGATATCCGTTCGTGAGTGCGTTCCATACTATGGGGTTGGTGGGGTCGGTGGTGGAAACAGTGTACAAGGTTGCTTCCTGCCCCAATACAGTTACGAACCACGCGACCGTGGACTCAGCGTTCCAGCCCGCCTTTTCAAGGCGTTCATTCGCCCGCAAGGTAAGCACAGGAGTTTCTAGTTGTTCTGCGCTAAAAGAGAGAAGGCGCACCTGGTCAAGCACCCCAGTCTCTTCCACGAGCGCCAGTACCGCGCGGCCATCATCAGAAGGGTATGCTTGGACAATTCCTTCCCCAATATCAGTCCGGGTAGGATCTTGGGGGAATAACCGTACATCAGAAAATTTTGTTACGATGCTCTCGGCAACAGCGACGGTTTTTTGCCAGTTCGCGTACCCTTCCCGTTCAATGCGGATTACGTAGTCGCGGGGGAGGATGTTTCGGATAATAACGTCGCGGAATAGAAAATTTGTCTCCTGGCGGAATTCGTCATCAATAAAAACGCGCACACCTAGTGGGCGCACGCCAAAATCCATACCCCCGGTTTCCACGAGTTTACGGTTTTCCCAGTCCAGACGATATCCTTGCGTATAGACGGTAAGGAAAGGGATGGTAACGAGAAAGAGAAATACGAACGAAAAAAACAGAATTGTACGGGTTCTTTTTGACATGAAGATTGCTCGCTTTTTATACCCCAAAAAGAGGTAGAAGGAAAGGGCGCGTTCGCTTGAATACCGTCTCAACCGCTGGTATGATAACCGCGATACTATGACAGCAAATCAAGCCTCATTTCGCATTGAGGGCGGCACGCCATTGGAGGGCGATATCGTCGTACAGGGTGGCAAGAACGCTGCTCTAAAATTGATAGCCGCTACACTCCTTACTCCAGAGCGGTGCGTTCTTTCCAATGTGCCCGACATTGAAGACGTGCGTTCTATGTTGCGGATTATAGAGGCGATGGGCGCTCTTGTTCAGCGGGATGGCGCGACAGTTGCCATTACTGCCGAAAACGTAGACCCCACTCTTCTTCCAATAGAAGAGGCGCAGAAAGTTCGCGCCTCTGTTGTTTTGGCGGGACCGCTCGTTGCTCGTTTCGGCGTGGTTACCCTGCCCTACCCCGGGGGAGATAATATCGGCAACCGATCTGTCGGGACCCATTTGGACGCGTTCGCTTCCGTTGGATGCTCTATTGAACGGGGGGAGGATTCCTTCACGATTACCCGTGGAGACTCTCCTTTGCCAGACAAGGTTATTTTGAATGAGTTCAGCGTTACGGCAACCGAAAATATGGTGATGTTTGCCTCCGCGCAAGAAACGCCGCTCGATATTATTCTTGCCGCGGAAGAGCCCCATATTCAGAACTTAATTGAGATGGTAGAGGCGATGGGCGCCCGAGCAGAACTCCTTCCCCGCAACATCATTCGTGTTCAAGGGAAAAAAGAATTAAATGGTGCTTCTGTCACGGTACGTTCTGACTATATTGAAGCCGGTACTTTTGTGGCGATGGCACTTGCTGTGGGCGGCCGAGTCCGTATTTTGAATTGCCCCGTCGCGGACATGGCGGCTATTCTACACTTGGTAGAACGCGCGGGTGCGATTATTCAGTATGAAGGAGAAGAAACGATTGTGGTGTCGGGACCCCAAAAAATGAGTTTGGGCCGCATCCAAACAATGATTTACCCTGGCTTTCCAACTGATTTGCAAGCTCCCTTCGGCGTGCTTGCTACCCAGTGCGAAGGGACCACTCTTATCCACGATCCGCTTTTTGAGGGGCGCCTCCAGTACTTGAAGGGCTTGGAGAAAATGGGCGCCACGGTACGTATTCTTGATCCTCACCGCGCCGAGGTAGACGGACCAACACCTCTTTCAGGTGCGGAACTGATGGGCGAGGATATCCGCGGAGCGATGTCTTTTATTATCGCGGGCATGGTCGCGACGGGGACGACAATTCTACATAATGCGTACCAAGCCGACCGTGGCTACGAACGAATCGAAGAACGCCTGTCGGCGTTGGGGGCGCGCATTGAACGAATCTAACGGGATGAAATTTTCTGAGCGCTTTGCGCCCCAAAAAATAGGAATTGATTTGGGAACCGCCAATTCGTTGGTCTACGTTCCTGGAAGAGGGATCGTACTCAACGAACCATCGGTGGTCGCCGTTTCCGTACAGGACAGGGCGATTTTAGCTGTTGGGAATGAGGCTCGCGATATGGTGGGCAGAACCCCGGATTCTATTGTCGCGCATCGCCCACTGAAGGACGGAGTGATTGCCGACTACCGTGTTACCGAAGCAATGTTACGCGCGTTCGTGGACCGCGTGTCGGGAAGCCTACGCCTACGCAAGCCCGAGGTTATGGTTTCTGTGCCGGCCGGTATTACCTCTACCGAGCGCCGTGCGGTTATTCAGGCAACAATGAAAGCGGGCGCACGCGCGGCGTTTGTGGTGAAAGAGCCAGTTCTTGCCGCGATTGGCGCAGGCGTTCCTATTAATTCCCCCGCGGGTAATATGATTGTTGATATTGGAGGCGGGACAACGGAGGTCGCTATTATTTCTCTGGGAGGGATTGTGGCGAGCGAATCGGCGCGTGTGGGAGGGGATAAGATAGACGCCGCGATTGTTGCCCATATCAAAAACAAGCACAATGTGGCGATCGGGGAGCGCACGGCCGAAGAGATAAAGGTAGCAATTGGTTCTGCCTTACCACAGCAACACGAAGATGCGTACGAAATTCGTGGGCGCGATTTGGCTACAGGCCTTCCTAGGACCGTTGAGGTGCGGACGAATGAGATTACGGATGCAATTGCGGGCCAATTAAAAGAAATTGTTCAGGCGGTAAAGAGTGTTCTGCGGGAAACACCACCCGAACTCGCCGCGGATGTTATGGATCGGGGAATGATTCTTTCCGGCGGAGGCGCGCAGTTGCGCCATTTGGACCAGTTGTTGAGCGAGGCGACCGGAGTTCCCGCGTATGTTGCCGAAGAGCCGATGCTCTGTGTTGTTAAAGGAACGGGGATTGCACTTGCGAACTTGGAGGTATACAAGCGAAGTATTATGAGTAAACGATAGGCACGAATTGATATGAATGAATTGAATGTTGCCCTAGTGCACGACCACCTTATGAAGTACGGAGGGGCGGAACGAGTCCTCTCGGCACTCCACGGGCTTTTCCCAAAAGCCCCCATCTATACGCTCTACGCCGATGATAGGGTTATTCGCGAACACTTTCCCAACGCGATCATCCATACAACATTCCTCCAGCGCTTCCCCGCCGCCTACCGCAAGCGGTTTCGCTACGTTGCCCCACTGGCTATTTCGGCAATCGAGGGAATTGATTTGGGCGCGTACAATGTCGTCATTTCTTCTTCTGCCTTTTTCGCGAAGGGTGTGATTACCCGCCCAGACGCTCTCCATATTTCGTATTGCCATACTCCGCCACGCGCGCTTTGGAAAACAGGGGAGGAGCCGGCGCCATCCCTTATTTCGGGGTTGTTTGGTGCTGGCGTCGCCACGCATTTCTTGCGGTTATGGGACGCGCAGGCTGCTTCTCGCGTGGACCGTTTTGTCGCCAATTCTCACGCGGTGCGAAGCCGTATTGGTAAGTACTACCGCAAGGGTGCCGCGATTATCTACCCGCCAGTAGAGCCCGATAACGGGGTAAGCGGAACGCGAACCTCCCCGCTCGATAAGCGTATTATCCTCTCCTCGCTTCCGGAAGATTTTTTCTTGGTGGTATCCCAACTCTACCCACATAAACGGGTTGACGTGGCAGTGGAAGCGTTTGGAAAATTAAAGTACCCTCTCGTTATTGTGGGCGATGGTCCCCAGAGGGAGGAATTGGAAGCGCTCGCGGGTGCCGGAACAGTATTCCTGGGGCACCAGCCCGACGATGTCGTGCAAGAATGCTACAAGCGATGTCGCGCGTTCATCCACCCCGGAGAAGAAGATTTCGGCATGGCGGCGGTTGAAGCAATGTTTGCCGGTAAACCAGTTCTCGCCTACCGCCGGGGCGGGGTATGCGAAAGTGTTATTGAAGGAGAGACAGGAGAGTTTTTTGACGCCCTTCACCCAGCCGTGCTTGCCGACGGAGTCCGCCGTCTGAACGATAGGTTTTCTTCCTATGACGCCAACCATATCCGAGAGGTGGCCTCGCGGTTCGGGAAAGAGCGGTTCGCGAAAGAGTTTCGTGAATTTTTGCGCGAAGAGCTTATCCGCCATATGGGCAAGATGCGGCGCCAAAAGAACGTCGTGGTATAATTGTGGTAGTGGGTATGCGTGTACCCGTCTGTTTCTATGTTGATTGGCCACGAAAAGCACATTGCAGTACTAGAAGCGATGCGGAAGCGGGACGCTATGGCGCATGCTTTTTTGGTAAGTGGTCCCGCGGGAGTTGGCAAGCACGAATTCGCTTTGGCGACGAGTCGGTGGTTGCAGGGGGATGGGCCCTTTGCTTCTCACATCTCTTCTGCCTCGGTTGCGCGCCCCGATATTATTGAGATGCGTTCTCCCAGCATAGAAGAGGTTCGCGAGTTGCGCGCCCTTGTCGCCCGTGCGCCCTATAGCGCTAAGGTGCGTGCGGTAATCCTTGCGGACGCGCATGAACTGGGGGATGCGGCTGCCAACGCGCTGCTTAAGACACTGGAAGAACCTCGTTCGCACACCGTTTTTTTTCTCTTGTCGCATAATGCTAGTAGGGTACTGCCCACTATCGCGTCCCGTTGCTACCATATACCACTCGGGTTGGTACGCAATTCGCACGGTGTTTCCGCCGATGTGGCGGTATTGACGAATGGCAGGCCTCAACGCGCCCACGCCTTCTCCCAGGACTCCGTGGTGCTCCAGCAGGCACAAGAAGTAGTCGCGGACGCGAAGAAGTTTCTTACGGCAACGCTGAGCGAGCGTTTCGCGCTTATTGACCGCTACTCCGCGGAGGAGGCTCCATTCGCGCTTTTCTTTGAGGCATTGGTGGGGGTTACGCGCAGTGAAGTAGGGGTGCGCGATGGGTATGGGGCACTCCGGATGCTTCTTGATATCTCTCGTCGTCTCCAAACGGGCAACGCGAGCGCTTCTTGGATGTTACGTTCGTTCGCTCTTCAGACTATGCCGTCCAAAGTATGAAACAAATACTCGCTATCATTCTTATTTTTTCTTTCGCGACAGGCATCATTACGGTTGGCTTTAAAACGGTAGCGCCCCAGCTGGGTATTTCGTTTAGCCCTTATTCCAGTCTCGCGCCTCGCAACGGCGCGTTGATGATTTCTACTGATGGAGGGGTGACATGGAATAATACGATAGTAAACTCGGGAAGTAGCTCATTCGTTACTTATGACATTGAATACTACCCGGAAGGGGACCAACTCGTTATGCTGGCCGCAACAAGTAACGGAATGCTCGGGTCTACCGATAACGGTGTAACCTGGTCTCCTATTGCTCCCGAAATAATTCAGGGCGCAGTATATGACATTGCTATCAATTCTTCTCCCCGTCGGGCGACCATTGTTGTTGCCGCGCAAAATAGCGACGGGTACGGAGCAATTTTCCGTTCTGGCAACGGAGGCGAAACATTTCAACAGACATACACCACTCCTACGAGCGGTACGCGCGTCGTAGGCGCTATCTTTGATGCCGGAAACTCTTCGCGCGTCGTAGCGCTTACCGACGGGGGCTCTCTTATCACAAGTTTGGATAGCGGATTTTCGTGGGGGACTACGCTCATAGGAGGGGGCTCAGGCGGGTTCCGCCAACTCGTGCGCTATCCCCACGAGCCCAATACGCTTTTTGCTCTTTCCGCTGCCGGCCTTTATAAGAGTACAAACCGCGGTACGAGCTGGCGTTCGCTCGCCAGCGAACTTTCCCAGTACTCGGGGGCAACCACTATTAACGCGATAGCGGTAAGCCCTATCGCCGAAAGTATTTATCTAGGAACGAACTACGGCATTTTGCGGTCCACCAACCGTGGAGATAGTTTCCAAGAGGTGCCATTTCTTGTACCCGCCAACACCATTCCGATAACCGCGTTTGCCACTGACCCATCAAGTGACTCGCGAGCGTACGCGGGGGTGCACCAGCAAATTTACGAGACAACCGACGGGGGGAGGAGCTGGCAGGTTGCGGCGGTGGAAGGGGCGTCGTATACTATGACACTCCTATCCGTGAATCCTACGAATACCCAAATTGTGTACGCGGGATTTTCTAATTAAAAAACCCTCGGATTGAGAAGTGCCATATGACTATTAGCGAAATTCAACAAAAACTAAATCAATCAGTGGAAGTGCTCTCACATGAGTTGCGCGGGTTGCGTTTGGGGCGGGCGAGTGCCGAAATGCTTGATAGTATTCGCGTTGAAGCGTACGGAAGCCTCGTATCTATTTCGCAGGTCGCCGCGGTTCAAACGCCGGGTCACGACCAGATTCTCATCCAGCCTTGGGATAAGGCCGTTGTTTCGGCAATTGAGAAGGCGATCCGTATTTCTGATTTAAATGTAAACCCATCGGTGGATGGAACAACGATTCGCATTACCTTGCCTCCTCTTACCGCGGAACGCCGAACTGAGTTGGTAAAAATCGCTAACAAACAGGCGGAGGAAGCCCGCATCGCGGTGCGCAATGTGCGGGAGGAAGCGATGGACGATTTGGAGCGCGCCTTTAAAGCGAAAGAAATTTCCGAAGATGAAAAGTTCCGCTCGCGTGACGCCGCGCAGAAAGCGGTTGAGGGGGCGAATACCCAAATCAAAGAAATGGTAGAAAAGAAGGAGCAAGAAATTCTGAACGATTAACTTTTTCATGGCTTTCACAATACTTCTCTTTATTGTTTCACTGTCCATCCTTATTATTGCCCATGAGCTTGGGCACTTTATGGCCGCTCGTCGCGCAGGGATGAAGGTAGAGGAATTTGGTATCGGGTTTCCTCCTCGCGTGTGGGGGAAGAAAAAAGGAGGGGTCCTGTACTCGGTAAATCTATTGCCCATTGGTGGGTTTGTCCGCATTTTGGGTGAAGACGGAGGGCACCGTGATGAGAAGGGAAGCTTTTCTTCTAAGCCTATTTTTCCTCGCATGCTTGTCATCGCCGCCGGTGTTGGTATGAATGTTCTTGTCGCCTGGGCGTTGCTTTCGGCAATCTTTATGATTGGAGCTCCCGCAGAGCTAACGAGCCAAGAGATGGCAGACTCTGCCCGCGACCGCGCCGTATTCATAAGTTTCGTCGCGCAAGATTCTCCAGCATCTTCGGTAGGACTTCAAGCCAACGATAAGATTATATCCCTATCGGATGAAGTAAGTTCTATAGAACCCATTGAATCCCTAGCGGTACAGGAGTTCGTGAGCGCGCGCCTTGGTACTGAAATTTCTATCGCTGTCGCGCGCGGTTCGCAGATAGAAGAGTACTCGGTTGTGCCCCGCCAAAACACTCCGGAAGGCGAGGGGGCATTGGGCATCGCCTTGGCGGAGGTGGGCACGGTTTCCTACCCGCCCCATACTGCGCTCTGGCGCGCCGGTGTAATATCGGTAACTCGCCTGGGGGACATCGCCCGAGAACTCACGAATGTGGTGGTGACGCTCGTCCGGACGGGAAGTGCTTCCGAATCGGTATCGGGCCCCGTAGGAGTAGCCTCCATGGCGGGTACCATTCAGCAGCAGGGCATCGTAAACTATCTCTTCTTCTTGGCGATTATCTCGCTAAACCTTGCTGTTATTAACGCGATTCCATTCCCGGCGTTGGACGGGGGCCGGTTCCTCTTCCTTATTATTGAAGCGATAAAAGGGACTCCCGTGAACAAGCGATATGAATCGGCCGTCCACGCGGCGGGATTCGCGTTCCTCATGCTGTTGGTTGTGCTTATCACTATTCGTGATATAAGGAACCTGATGTAACAACGACTATGCGCCAAAGTAAACTCTTTACGAAGACAATGAAGGCCGTGGCGGCCGAAGAAACTTCCGTTAACGCCCAGCTCCTCCAGCGGGGTGGGTTTTCCTATAAGAATTCGGCGGGCGTATATACCCACCTACCGTTGGGGTGGCGGGTTATCAACCGCATCGCCACCATTATTCGGGAAGAGATGAACGCGATTGATGGCGTTGAAATGTTTATGCCCGCGCTCGTTGACCGCAAGTACTTAGACGCGACCGGCAGATTCGGCGTTGACATTGGTTTTGACGCGGTTGGGAAAGGAGAAAAGAGTGCCAATTATGTAATGGGGTGGACGCACGAAGAGGTGCTCACCGAAATCGCGTCCAAGTACGTGCAGTCGTGGCGCGATCTACCATTTGTCGCGTACCAAATCCAGACGAAATTTCGTAACGAGGCGCGCGCCAAGAGCGGGTTGTTGCGCGGCCGCGAATTTTTGATGAAGGATATGTACAGTTTCCACGCCACAGAGGAGGATATGTACGCCTACTACGAGAAGGCGAAGGGCGCCTACCTACGCGTGTTTGAGCGCTGTGGCCTTACCGCATACTACACGCTCGCCGCGGGGGGTGACTTTACCGCCTCCACTACCCACGAATTTCAAGTGCTTACCGAAGCGGGCGAGGATATTATTTACTACTGTGAAGCGTGCCATACCGCCCAGAACGAGGAGGTGGCAACGTTGAAGGAGGGTGACGCGTGCGAGGCGTGTGGGGCTATCCTGAAGAAGGGCAAGAGCGTGGAGGTTGGAAATATCTTCCCGCTTGGCACCAAGTACTCCGAAGCGTTTAACCTTGTTTACAAGAACGAAAAGGGCGAGAGTGAACTTGTGGTGATGGGTTCCTATGGCATCGGCCTCAGTCGGTTGATGGCTTCCATTGTGGAGGTATTCAACGACGAGAAGGGAATCCTTTGGCCGGCAAGCGTTGCTCCGTTTAGCGCGCATATTATTCAGTTGCCAGGTGAGGAAAGCGCCGTGGCCGCAAATGCCCTTTACGAACGAATGACGGGCGAAGGTATTTCCGTGTTTTTGGACGACCGTGACCAGGTGAGCCCGGGAGAAAAGTTTGCGGACGCGGATCTTATCGGTATCCCGTTGCGCATTACCGTGAGCGCCCGTAGTCTGGAAGCGGGGGGTGTTGGCGTAAAAACGCGGCAGGAAAGTGAGGAGCAGGTTATGAGCGAAGATGACGCGCTCTCAATCGTTCGTTCCTCTTTGTAAGTATGTTAAATAACCTTCTCGGGCGGTTTTCAAAAGATATTGGTATTGACCTAGGTACGGCAAACACCCTGGTGTATGTGCGTGGCAAGGGTATCGTAATCAACGAACCCTCTGTCGTTGCTATCAACATCAAGACCGGCCGTATTTTGGCGATTGGGGAGGAAGCGAAGCGTATGGTGGGAAAGACTCCGTCGCATATTGTCGCCAAACGCCCACTCGTGGAAGGGGTTATATCGGACTTTGAGGTAACGGAGCAAATGCTCCGATATTTTATCAATAAGGTACATTCGGATCCGATGAGTTTTTTGCCGCGCCCCCGCGTGGTGGTTGGCGTGCCCAGTGGCGTGACTGAAGTTGAGAAGCGCGCGGTGGAAGACGCGGCACGGGACGCGGGCGCCAGAGAAGTGTACTTAATTGAAGAGCCCATGGCCGCGGCCATCGGGTCGCGTCTGAACGTTCAAGACCCGACAGGGTACATGATTGTAGACATCGGGGGTGGGACAACGGAAATTGCGGTTATCTCGCTTGGCGGGGTTGTGGTAAGCCAATCCTTGCGCATCGCTGGGGATAAGATGAATGAAGATATTATTGACTACGCGCGGGAGGAGTTTAACCTCTTGCTAGGGGAGCGAACCGCGGAAAATATCAAAATTGAAATTGGTTCGGCGCTTCCACTTTCCGAAACGATGCGCGCCTCGATGCGCGGACGAGATTTGATTACGGGGCTTCCGAAAGAAGTTGTCGTAACGGACGAAGATATTCGCCGGGCGCTCGCCCCATCCATTAAGACGCTCGTTTCGGCAATCAAAGGTAATGTGGAACAAACTCCGCCCGAACTACTGGCGGATATTATGACGAGCGGAATTTTGCTTGCCGGAGGTGGGAGTTTATTGCGCGGATTCGCGGAATTAGTGGAAAGTGAAACACAAATCCCTGTACGGGTAACAGAAGATCCGCTTACGGCGGTCGTGCGCGGAACCGGTGTTGTTCTGGAAAACTTAGACGAGTTGCGCGATGTGCTCATAGACATTCAAAGCGACTAACACTGTGATGTTTGGACGCAAAACAACTGGAGTGGGCGAGTACCTCTTCGTTGATGTCGCGCCACTACAGGAACTTGCCCCCGAGGAAATTCTCCCCGACTCATTGGGCGGGGGGCAGCGTGACACTTCCGAACCCTATTTAGAGGTCCCGCTTGGATATGGGCTTGTAAAGCTTCTCTTTGGGGCGTTTTTTGGCGTCCTAGTGGTGTTGGGGGCGTACCTGTCCTACCTTGTCGCAACCCAAGGAGACCAGAATTTTGCCATCGCCCAATCCAACGCCCAGCGTATCTATAAAATTGGTCCCAGCCGTGGAGAAATTTATGACCGCAATGGGGTAGTGCTTGCCACCTCCACGAAAGCGTTTAACCTTATTGCCAACCCGACGCGGTTTGAAAACGAATCAGAAGTGGCCTCTGCTGCCCAGGAACTTTATCGGGCGTACCCTATCGGCCCTTCGCTGGATTCTATTACGGAAAAATTATTGAATGGGTACCGAAGGAACCTCGGGCACATTGTTCTTTTTAAAAATTTAGATTCAGAAACGGTGGCGGGAATGTCTGAAATAATCGACCGGCACGACGCGTTTTATATTCAGGAGACGAGTATCCGCTACTACCCCTATGGAGAGGAGTTTGCCCATATCGTTGGGTACGCGGGGGCGGTAAGCGAGGAAGAAATAGCAGCGGTTCCCGATTACGCCAGAAACGACCAGGTGGGCAAGCAGGGCATTGAGTATTATTTTGAACAAGATCTGCGAGGTTTGGACGGGCTGTTCGTAAAGTTTGTAGGAATTCAAGGGGGCGTGGAAGAGGAAAAATTATTGCGCGAGCCCAATAAAGGCGCAAGCGCTACGCTAACAATAGACGAACGTCTTCAGCGTATCGCGCACGAAGAATTGGCAGAGGGCATGGCGGAGTTAGGTATCACCAGCGGCGCCGTGGTGGCAATTGACCCCCGCGATGGGGCGGTACGAGCGCTCGTGAGTATGCCTGATTTTGACCCTAACGCATTTTCCCGTGGCCTCACGCAAGAGGAGGCTACCGAATACTTTACGACGAGTAATCGCCCGCTGTTTAACCGCGTCACGATGGGTACCTACCCAAGCGGTTCCACCATTAAACCAATTATCGCCATTGCCGCGTTGGAGGAGGGAGTTATTAGCCCGTTAAAAAATATTGTAACGGATGGTTTTATCCGCGTGACGAGTGTTTTTGACCCGTCGGTGAGTTGGACATTCTTAGACTGGAAGAACCACGGTATCGTGGACATGCGCCGGGCGATAGCGGTGTCATCGAATGTGTACTTCTATACAATTGGCGGAGGGTACCAGGGACAAGAGGGGCTCGGCATTGACCGGTTAGCGTCCTGGCTTACTAAGTTTAATTGGGGCCGTAAGCTGGGAATTCTTTTTGACTCTGAATCTGCCGGTCGCGTCCCGACGCCCGAGTGGAAAGAAGAAACGATTGGCGAAGAATGGTACATCGGGGACACATACAACACCTCTATTGGCCAGGGAAACATTTTGGCAACACCCCTACAGGTTGCCACGTCAATTTCTGCAATCGCGAATAACGGAACGCTCTATACGCCCTACGCCATTTCGCGCCTCCAGCGCCCCGACGGAACTTCACGCCTCTATTTCCCCGACGCGATTGCTACACAGGTTGCCTCGCCAGAATCGTTGCTCGTGGCGCGGGAAGGAATGCGCGACGCGGTGAACGAAGGGTCAAGCCAAATTTTAAAATCGCTCCCAATTACTTTCGCCGGTAAAACCGGAACCGCAGAAATTGGCGATGGAGAAAACCACGGTATGTTTGTTGGGTTTGGTCCGTATGAAAATCCGGAAATTACTATCGTCGTTTTACTGGAACGCGGAGAAGGAAGTACAAACGCGGTGTACGTAGCGCGCGATATTATCCAGCGATACTACGGTGGTGAAGAGCCGGTAGCAGGCGAGCCTTCGGGGGACGAAGAATTATCCACACCGCCGGAAGGATAATAGTTATTGACGGTTAGATTTTTATGCTTATAATGGCTCTATAATTTTGCTCCATGGACGAATACATTACAAAAGACGGCTCGCGACAGTTAAAGCAGGAATTGGAACTATTGAAGGGCGAGAAGCGCCGCGAAATCGCTATTTGGTTGCGGGAGGCCGCTACTCAGGGAGACCTTACCGAAAACGCTGAGTATGTGGAAGCCAAGGAAGCGCAGACCGCTCTTGAGAACAGAATAGAAGAGATAGAGCGTCGTCTGCGCAGCGCGAAGGTGGTAGAGGGTGTTTCTGGCGGCGACCAGGTTGGGATAGGCGCTACCATCGAATTGACCGGTGCCTCCGCCAAAAAGGGGCTTGTGGTGCGTCTGGCGGGTAGTGAAGGCGCCGATGTTACCACGGGCACCATTTCCGCCTCTTCTCCGATGGGGCAAGCGCTACTAGGTAAAAAAGTGGGAGAAGCAGTTGAGGTAGAAACCCCCAAGGGTGTAAAAAAATATAAAGTAGTCCGTATTGCCTAACAGAAACGCCCCATACGGGGCTTTTTTGTTAGACGCGAGCATGCTACAACGGTGGTAGTAGAAAAGGGAAGGGTTCTGAAATGAAAATTGAGGAAAGTGACCACGTTCTTAATGTCATCCTCAGTGAGGATGACTACCAGCAACTCCGCTGGGATGCCGGAAGTGTCGGCGTTGAAGTGTGGCTAAGCAAGGCTCTTGCTGCGGGCATCGCCCTGGAGGAGCTCGCCGTCGCAGGGGCAGAGCTACTACCTGGATATGATGGGCCGTTGTCCATGGCCACTCGGGTTCAGACACTGAGAAACTTCATTGTCCTGGACCCCACCAATGGATGACGGGGACTCGGAAACGAGTCCCCGTTTTTCTTTACGAGGCACGAGAAGTACCGTACAATACGCCTGTATTTATGGCTTTAGACGACATTATCAAGGGGCGGCTCGCCAAGCGGGCGCACCTGGCTACTCGGGACGAATATCCTTATCCCCTCCACACGAAGCGCACGCACAGCATTACCGAAGCGCTGGGCGCTTTTGACGCGCTTGCGAAGGGCGAAGAAGAGGTTTCTCTAGCGGGGCGCTTGATGGCGCTTCGTGAGCATGGCGCCCTTACCTTCGCTACCCTGTCTTCGGCAGGTGTATCCATCCAGCTCGCGTTCAAAGAGGATTCACTGGGGGCAGAAGCATACAAGCGTGTTGCCGAAACTTTAGACTTAGGCGATTTTGTTAGCGCGACGGGAATTTTATTTACCACCAACCGCGGAGAGCGCACGCTTGAAGTTCGTTCATTCAATATTATTAGCAAGGCGCTGCGCCCGTTGCCCGAAAAGTGGCACGGCCTAAAAGATGTGGACGAGAGGTACCGCCGTCGGTACTTGGATTTGTTGATGAACGAAGAGGTAAGGCGTATTTTTGAAACCCGCGAAACGATTATGCGTACGGTGCGTGAGTTTTTGTTAGAAAAGGATTTCCGCGAGGTGGAAACACCGATGCTTCAGGCGATTGCCGGGGGCACCGCAGCCAAGCCCTTCAAAACGCACCTCAACGCGTTTGATATGGATATGTACCTGCGTATTGCGCCAGAACTGTACCTAAAGCGTTTGTTGGTTGGCGGATACGACAAGGTATTTGAACTCGGACGTAACTTCCGCAACGAGGGCGTGGATTTTTCTCACAACCCAGAGTTCACAATGCTGGAATTTTACCAGGCATACTCGGATTACAAAGAAGGGATGAAGTTAACCGAAGAGATGGTGTCGCGCATTATTGAAAAAACCATCGGAGAAACCACCCATACTTTTGAAGATGTGGAAGTAGACTTTACTGCCCCATGGGAGCGCATTGAATTTAATGAGTTACTGCAAAAATTCGCGCAGGTAAACTATGAGGACTACACCTTTGAAGGGTTGCGCGACCGCGCTATTGAGCTGGAGGTAAAAATTGGCAAGGATGTGTACTCTAAAGCGCAGGTTGCCGACGCGATTTACAAAAAGTATTGCTTGCCCAAGATTGTGAACCCGACATTTGTCATTCACCATCCTTCCGAAATGCTTCCCCTGGCCAAGCAGTTACCCGATCGCCCCCAGTACGCCGGAAGCTTCCAGCTTATTATCGCTGGTTGGGAGTTGGTGAAAGCGTACTCGGAGTTAAACGACCCTGTCCTCCAGCGCGAAGCGTTTAAAGCGCAAGAAGAGTTGCGCAAGAAAGGCGACCCCGAAGCCCACACTATGGACGAAGATTTTGTGGAAGCATTGGAATACGGCATGCCCCCCGCCTTTGGATTGGGAATGGGAATTGATCGCATTGCGACGTTCCTTTCCGGCGCGCACGCTCTGCGCGAAGTGATTCTATTCCCAACAATGCGTCCCGTTAGAAATGACGAGGGCGCGCAGTCAGGGCCCATTTCTAATGGGATGAAACCAAAAGACAGTGACTAGGTGCTAGGTTCTGGTTTCTAGTGGGTCCGGGTCCTCTAGCAACTAACAACTAGAACCTAGAAACTATTATTTATGCAGGTACTGTATAGAAAATACCGCCCACGCTCATTTGCCGAACTCGTTGGGCAGGAGCATGTGGTGCGAACTCTTACGAACGCTATTATTCGCGGGGAAATTGCCCACGCGTATTTGTTTTGCGGCCCCCGTGGAACGGGCAAGACCAGTGTGGCGCGTGTGTTCGCCAAAGCCATCAACTGCACAAAGCGTACCGCTAAGGGCGACGCGTGTTTGAAGTGTGAGTCGTGCCAGGAAGTGGAGAAAGGTAATTCCGTTGACCTTATTGAAATTGACGCCGCTTCCAACCGTGGTATCGACGAGATTCGCGCCCTGCGTGAAGCGGTACGCTTTATGCCCGTCAAAAGCGCCTACAAGGTGTACATTATCGACGAGGTGCATATGTTAACCAAGGACGCGTTCAACGCGCTCTTAAAGACCATCGAAGAGCCACCAGCGCATGTTATTTTCATTCTCGCCACCACCGAGGCGCACAAAGTACCAGCAACCATCATTTCCCGCACCCAGCGTTTTGATTTCCACCTATTCAACCATGACCAAATGGAGAAGCATCTTGTGGCGGTGGCAAAGGCGGAGGGGGCAACACTTGGAAAAGATATCATCGGCCTTGTTATCGCCGCGTCCGGCGGTTCAATGCGGGACGCGCAGAGTATTCTGGGCAAGGCAATTGCCACGGGCATTACCACGGTAGAAGAGGCCCGCGATTTACTCGGGATGACAGATACCGGCCGTCTCGCCGAATTTTTTGACATGCTTATTGAGAAGCGCCAGGATGATGCGCTCGCCTTCGTCAACGACATCGCGTTTGGGGGCGGGGATATTGAACAGTTCGCCCAAGGGGTCCTAGGTTATGCCCGCGTACTCCTGGTTTCCAAGGTAAGCGAGAAGGCGGGGGAACGCGTTGCCTCACATTTTAGTAAAGAAGAATTGGCGCGCGCAGGCGCGCAGGCTAAGGCAATCGCGCAGAAAGATTTGTATAGCCTCATTAAGGAATTTTTAGACGCCGTATCGTCAATGAAGTACTCGCCCTTGCCCCAGCTTCCGCTGGAGTTGGCGGTGGTAAACAGCACCCAATCCGAATCTTCACAAGAGGGGTAGTTTGTGGTATTTTAGTGCCAGCAGATTGAGTAGGTATAAGGAGTAGTACTTTGGCACAAACACGGCACCAAAAGCTTCAGGGTGCGATTCGGCGCGCGTTCTTCCCGGACGGGGACGATAAGCCGCCGCGCGCGCTCAACGTCCAGCAGGCACTTGTTCAGGTTTGGGCAAACCTTTTTGATTCCGAGGACGGAGATCGTTATTCGCCTCACGAAGTTTCCGAGCACCTCTATAACCTCTCGAAAGGTCCTTCTCGACAGCTCGAATTGACGCGCTCTGGAAGTACCTTCGAGTGGGCGGCGGACAAAGCGCAGAGGGTTACCTGAATCAGTCTGTCTGTACGGCGGTGCTCCCAACCCCCTCTCTCCATAACGGAGAGAGGACTATTGCCAGGTCGTCTAATGGTAGGACAGAGGCCTTTGAAGCCTTCAATTGGGGTTCGAATCCCTGCCTGGCAGCCAAGAACAAAGAGTGCCCCTTGAATGGGGCGCTCTTTGTTTCCTTAACTATCGCGCAGGGATTCGAAAGGCGGAGCCGTGAGGCGGCGAGCCCGGGCAGGAAGCACTTAACGAATACAAGCCGGAGGCGTAGTATGAGTTTAGTGACTTGACGCCGAATCCCTGCCTGGCAGCCAAGTCGTGCTAGCTCGAGATAGCGTCAGGATGCGTTGCTGGAATGGTGTAAAATAAAGTAGTGTAGCTGTACTATATATTTATGATCCAACCAAAAAGTAGAACAATAGACGACATCTTTTCCGATGGTCAGAACCGAATTGTCGTGCCACGGTATCAGAGAAATTTTGACTGGGGGAAAAATGAGGTACAGGAACTCATGAGTGATCTTGAGGCTGCTCAAAAAAGTGATGCGGGCCGTCTATTTTTGGGTACGTTTGTTTTTGATAATTCAACCGAGGGGGAGTTGCGGGTGGTTGATGGACAGCAACGCCTCACAACTATTTCGCTTGTTTTACTTGCCTGCAGGACTGTCGCAAAAAAGAATAAGCAGTATGATCTCGCACAAGAAATTCAGAAGAAGTTAACTTTTACGGACTCGGCAACTGGGAAGAAGGTTTCGGAAAGGGTCTCAGCGTCCTCCTCAATTGCTGACATTTTTCAATATATTTGTGATAACGATTGGAATGGAGAATTCCCAACGAGGGTGGATATTAACGGGTCCATTAAACCAATAAAAAGACAGACGAATAAGGTTAAGCCCGTATATGATTTTATTCATGACCAGATCAAGGACCATAAGCCCGAGGATCTTAGCAATTTCCTTCGAGCCTTATATGGGTCGTATGTAATTGAAATAACGATAGCTGACGAGCTGGAAGCTTTTGATATTTTTGAGCGAACGAATGCGAGAGGACTTGACCTTAACGTTGCGGATTTACTCAAGAATTATTTGTTCGCCGCTATTTCTGATGTAGATATTGAAGAGAAGTGGAACGAAATCGTAGAGAATTCTGAGAATACACTACAAAGAATGCTCAAATATTTTTGGGTCTCCGGACACGGGTATGTTCAGAAGAAGAATCTATATAGAAACTTGAAGATGTATGGAAATGAGTTGGGCGCAGAGAAGATGACCGACGAACTCTATAAGTTTTCGAGGTATTATAAGGCGATTAGATCACTCGAAATTGCGCTGTTGCGCGAGTGGTTTGCAGAGACCGACCTTTTGATTCTCAAGGAAAATGAATCCTATCAAGGTCAGCTAAATCGAAATTTTGAGGCTCTGAAATTGTTTCAAGTAAGCCAAGTATATCCTCTGATCTACTCAATTTTTATCGCGTATAAAAAGGCTGGGGCTGATGCACGAATGACGAAGATTCTTCTTAACCTATTGCAGGTTTTGGAAAAGTACCACTTCGTTAATAATGTCATATGTGAACGTATCGGAAATGAGATTGAACAGTTGTACGCGGAAAGCGCGACTGAATTTTATGATACAGACGACTTCAAGACAACCTCGGATAGACTGATTAAAGAATTAAAGAAACGGAAGGCCTCAATAGACGAATTTGTACCACGCTTTGCTGATCTGGCGTATCATTCTGATACCATTCCGCTTATTCATTATGTCTATGACCGGATTAATAATTTCGACCATAAAGACAGCCAGTGGGTATCCCTTTATAATCCAGACAAGAATCTTCTGAAGAAAAATTTTAACATAGAGCACTTTTTGCCCCGTAATCCGGATCAGCCGCACGAGGAAGAGGAAGTGAACGTTCTCGATAATATTGGAAACTTGTTAGTAATTTCGCGCCACTCCAACTCATCCTTTGGTAATCTCCCTCCGGCAGAGAAAATAAAGCTATTATCTGAACCTAAACATTCAGGTAAACTTTCCTATCTAAAAGATTTTGTCCAAAAATATGATGTGGGCGAAAATTGGGATGAGAAAACAATCATTCAGCGCGCTAAGGATGTTGCAGATCATGCGTATAAAGAATACTGGAGTTTTTGAGCAGTATTAGGCGCCCGAGACACCTCACCAGAATAGTGTAAAATAGAGTAAATCCGTCAATCTGGGCCTACACTATCAGGGTTCTAGCCCGAGATGGCCAGCCAAGTCGTGCTAGCTCGAGATCGTTACGTAACTCGTGCGCTCGAGACGCGTTGACTGCAGAAAACCATCAAATTTGGCTACTTGTAGTTTAGATATATTGGCTCATACTTACTTTATGGATAGTATAAAGAACATAATTACAGGAGGAATCATTACTCTAGTGGTAGGAGGCGCCGCTTTTACGTTCAGTCAGGAGGCAGTTATTGATAATTTCGCTAAAGATACAGGTCTTACACAGGAGCAAGCCGAGCAATATGTGAATAATATTCCAGAAGATGAGCTGGTTTCTTTCGATGAGTTAGGAGAAAACTACATTAGCGCAGGTGAAGATACTCTGGAGTATTTAAATAGCATAGACTGCGATAATTATGAATATGAGTGGGAATCAGCTACTTTACCCTGCGCTACAGGGAAAGCCCAGCTTCGGAAGACTGGAAATACGGAGAAATTGGTAGGACAAGGTTTTATAGCACTATCATCCGACTCTGCTACAAAAGAAGATATGAGTGCAGTGATTGGATATCTAGATCAACTCAATTCTGACTACTCACTCGAGATTTCTAGAGTAATTTATGGGAAAAGCGCGATAGATGAATTCAAGAAAACAAACTCGTACAATAAATCTCTTCTAAAGGCTGCGCTAGAAAGTGATTAAAGTTGTAGGGAATAGAGCCTGTTACCATTTTCTTATAAAACCTCATCAAGCGGAATAAGCGCTGCTTACCCGAATTGGTTCTAATACGAGATGGCAAGTCGTGTGCCCGAGACGCCTCTTCAAAATAGAGTAGATGCGTCAATCTGGCCCTACGTTCCTAGGGTTCTAGCCCGAGATGGCCAGTCCAGCACCGAAAATACCCTGATATGAACCACTCACACCCGCACAACCATACATACGACGAGGAGCAGGGAGACACACAAACCATCTACACGTGTCCGATGCATCCTCAAGTAAGGCAGGATAAGCCGGGTATGTGCCCTGAGTGCGGAATGAACCTTGTCCCCGCGAAAAAGAAAAAGAACGAGATGGGCCACACGGGGCACGACGCTTCGACTGCGCCCAGTGCAGGTAAACACGCCGGCCATAGCACGGCTATGTTTTTCAGAAAGTTCTGGATAAGTTTGGTCCTTACAATTCCCGTGGTGCTCTACGCCGATGTAGTCGGGGAAATTTTCAAATGGTCTCCTCCTGATTTTCCCGGATCGGAGTGTTTGTCGTTAGTACTCGGCTCAATCGTATTTTTTTATGGCGGTTGGGTTTTTCTTGTAGGAGCTGTCCGCGAAATCAAGGGTCGGCTACCCGGCATGATGACCCTTATTGGCATTGCTATTTCGGCGGCGTATTTGTGGAGCATTTACGCGGTCTTTGCGGGTGTTGGGGCATTATTCTGGGAACTAACAACCCTGATTACCATCATGCTTCTGGGCCACTGGATTGAAATGCGGGCGGTTTCTGGCGCCCAAGGAGCGCTCAAGGAGTTATCGAAACTACTCCCGGACACCGCTGAAGTCATTCGAGATGGAAAAACAGAAATTATCCCCCTTACCGAGCTCAAAGAAAATGACGTTGTTCTGGTTAAACCGGGAACCAAAGTTCCGGCTGACGGCACGGTTATTGATGGAGATTCAGATGTAGACGAATCAATGATGACCGGTGAATCGAAGCCGGTTTCCAAAAAAGAGGGGGACGTAGTAATCGCGGGGGCGATAAATGGAGACGGAGCGCTTACAATACGCGTCGCCCAGATCGGGGAGAAGACATTTTTGGCCGGTGTGATGAGGTTGGTAGCCGAAGCGCAAGCCTCTAAATCGCGGTTGCAAATTCTTTCCGATCGCGCGGCGCTCTATCTTACCGTTGTCGCCGTTGGCGGAGGTATTATTACTCTCGTTGCGTGGCTTCTGGTTGGCGCGGAAGTCGGATTTGCCGTTGCGCGGCTCGTAGCGGTCCTCGTCATCGCCTGTCCGCACGCGCTTGGTCTGGCTGTGCCCCTGGTCGCTTCCATTTCTACAACAAAAGCGGCGCGTAACGGATTCTTGGTAAAACAGAGAATTGCCCTGGAAGCCGCACGGACGATTGACACCGTACTTTTTGACAAAACAGGAACGCTTACCAAGGGTGAGTTTGGGGTAATAGAAGTTTGGAACACGAAAGGGAGCAGTAAGAACGAAGTACTCGAATTAGCGGCGTCGCTTGATACTCTTTCTGAGCACCCGATTGCCAAGGCGGTCGTTGCGCAGGCCCGGGCGCAAAAGCTTTCACTGCGGGATCCTAAAAAGTTCGAAGCGATCAAGGGCAGAGGGGTACGAGCGTTCGTTGACGACAAGGAGGTACTGGTCGGCGGCCCAGCACTTCTGGAGAGTATCGGTATCACTATTCCAAACGAACTCTCTCAGCAGGTACAGGACGCGGGCGCGAAAGGACAAACAATT
>Ga0172380_10003529_pt1 | contig 21389 bp, 28 predicted proteins | sample Leawe162metaG_FD_119747 | JGI IMG/M metagenome (GOLD analysis project Ga0172380, IMG submission 119747) | Leachate microbial communities from a municipal landfill in Southern Ontario, Canada - Leachate well 162 metaG | ecosystem: Engineered > Solid waste > Landfill > Unclassified | place... | reverse complement strand
GTGCTACTATCCTGAAAAGACAGGTTAGGTAAACGAAGGCGAATACGCGCAGCATTGACATCGGTATTACTAATCTGCCTAACAACTCGACCGTTTTCACGCGTGACCTGCGTTTCTACAATTTGCTCGGTCTCTACCTCGTCAAAACCGCTCATGGGGTCTTGGTCTCGATAACCGTTTCTAAATTCCCAATACACCCCGGAAAAGTTTAATGACCCATCGGAGTTCTCTAAGGGCGTATCATCGAAATAAATACTCTGCCCGCCGTTGACCAAACCACGAATAGGTCCTTCCCCTATCAAGTCTATAACCCGCGCAGTCGCCGAAGACCTTAGCGTGTTAGGACTTTCCACGGGTACACGTGCAGACGTACTAGAGCCACCGCCGCTTTTTCCGCCCCCGCCATTGTGTACCCGTATGCCATCCGCAATATAGGTATGGTAGGGCTCTACTGTAAGGTTGTAGACGGGTTCCTCGGAAAAGGCTTCTATAGATTTTATAGGGCGCAAGCCGCCCCTGAAATCGACAAGGGTGTCTACGTCCGGAGATAGCTTTCCGATCTCTATAAATGCGTTGTACTGGTCAAGAACCCAGTGGTTCCCCGTGATATACAGGCAAGCATCGGGATGCGTATCCCAGTAGCCCACCCGCAATACTTGTTCTTTTTCGTGGTAATGCGTCTGCGTGACAACCGCTTTTCGTATGCCGCCTTTCTCGTCAAAGGCATAGACAGCATCCCCCTCTTTCAAGGTCTCGATAGGGACGTTACCGCTAGGGGTCATAACCCTAGTGCCCGCACGGAAGCATCCTCCGCCGCCTCCGCTACCCTCCGCAAAACGCTTAGGTATTACTTGCTGTAAAGACTTTTGCACTAGCAAATACCCCTTAAATGTTTTCTGTGGTGATACCACCCGATATGACGGTAGAGCCTACGCGCATTCTCCCGTATATAACAGGCACCGGGCCTCCTTGTTCTGTCGTGTTCACCGCGCCGTTAAACATGAAGGACGGCCTCTCGTCTGCACTCTCCCGGCTTATGTAGTTATCGGCTCCGATTTTGGGTACGGGCGTTAGCATCTGCGCTATGCCGCCCAAGGCTAAACTTGCCCCGAATAGTGCGATAGACCCATACGATACGCTGTACCCCATAACGGAAAAGGCGGGCGCACCTAAGGCACCGCCAGATAATGCGATTGCTGCACCGATCAAGACAACCCCCAGCACAACACGAAACCCGCCGCCCGAACCTTGCGGGACAGGCATGATATGAATATCTTTTGAACCTAGGTTCAAACGACTTTTAACTAACTCGTCATTGAAGTGTGTCGCGTTAACATCATCGAACCCAGCCCCCGCGCATACACGGTATTCGCCTTTCAGAATACGGGGCATAAATTTCCCCTTAAAGTTGGCTTCCAGAATACGGATAGCCGCGCCTATATCGTTAGCGCGTATCCGAAACACTTTTCCAAACTTTGCTGCCAAATCCCCATAAAGGTACACATTGCGCATATTAAGCCCCCGTATATTTCAAGTAATGTGTTGCTGTACTCCGGTATAGATTATACGGGTCGTGCCTACTTAGCCGCCCGCGTATATGGTGGATTATCTGCCCCCTATCGCGGATAATAGCCACATGATTAGGGACGGGGTTATCGCTCGGCGAGTTTATACGACACAGCATCACGCAGTTTTTTCCTATCTGCGTTTCGTCAATCTGTACGAACCCTGCTTTTTTAAAGTTCTTCTCCAGCATGTTCTGATAGTTTTTTTCCCATTGCGGCTCCCGCGCAAAGCAGGGCAAAACAACGTTTTCCTCCAGCCTGAAAATATCACGTAAAAGGATATAACAATCGTGCACATTGTCCCGAAATTTACGCCCTATAAAATCGGCGATAGGGAGTTGATCCCCGAAATAAAACGGCCCATCAATATCTTTGTTTTCATTGATATGCACAATGCCCCAAGGGATACCCATGTTCTCTTGAGCGATCATATCCTGCCGCGAAGGGTAGTTATTATAATTCGCGGTATGTGAATGTATCAGCGCGGATATGCGATCTTGCTGGTAATAAGGTAAAAAGTCAGGAACGTTCATACGAAAGTTCATTTTAGGATTTTCGTGCACGTTTCGCATAGGTAAGTAGCTTGTCCCGTTATCCAGCACAATGCCGCACGCCTCTTTAGGATACTCCGCAAGCGCATGGGCTATAATCTCTTGGTGTATCTCGTTTGTGAACATTATCTAAATCTTCCTACTCCGGGAAATGCACGTGTGGGCAAGGCTTGTCCCGCAAAACGTTTTTTGCAGCAACTATCTGTCATCTTACTTGGTACGTCCAACTCTGGCAAGGATACCGAGTTTCCATTTTCATCAAAGTACGAATTACCCGCGTAAGGGCATGTCGCTTTGGTGTAGTCGAACTCCTCCGCTACGCTATCCCACACCCTGTAAATATGCGTGCACGTGTTGCGCAAAATCTGCCTACGGGGGAGCATAGTTCCCTCTTGGTCAATCGCCGTGGCAAGCTCGAACTCTACCATGAACGGCCCATCATTAACTTTTCGATCTATCTTGTATACATCGGGCGGGAAGTAAACGTCTGGGTCGGGGTCTCGCCCATTATCCAAGTGCTTTGCAAAAGTCCGCCAGCGGGTCAGGGTTGCCCCTACAAGATTGTTGTATGCAATCATTTCCGAACGTAACGTATTCAGTGCATTGGATACACTTATGATCGGTCTCGGGAATTGCCCGCCGCTGCTTAACTCGAAGCCTTCCGCTTTCGCGGGCACCGGGTAGTAGGGATTACTCCGCCAATGAATGGGGAGAGGCTCTATGTTTTCGAGGGCTACTTCCGTTACGCCGTCTTCCAATAGAAACGTAGTACCGTCTTCCTGTAGCAGGATGTTCTCGCTCCCGATCTCGGGCGTAAACCTGAAAATATCCCCGCCAATGTCGCGCATATCCAAGTCGAACAATATAACAATATCATCCGGCTTGAACTTGTGTATCTCGGTTATAATTTTCTGCGGTAATGTCATCAGGCTATATCAAAGCATTCTACAAGGTTTAAGGATACGTTATAAATACCATACATTACATAGGTTACCTCCCATCCAGCGGCGGAGATATACCATTTTCTAGGGGATGCTTCGTCTGGCATCTTCCAGTAGAACGCTTCGCCTTTGCCGTGCTGGTTAAAGAATAACTCCAACGTCTCTTTTTCCGCAGTCATAAGAGTTGTCCATGTAAGCATAATCTCGATAGGTTTTTGATGTATCCCTATGGCAACACGCTGCGAATACCCATCGCCGAATTGTGCAACCTCTACACGTGGTTTTACACTGCGTTTGATATTAACGTCCGGTGTCGGGGCGGCTGGGAATGTCTGTATGGTCATACTGTTTTTCCTTTACCGCCCGAGAGTATACCACCATCGCGTTTTTGTTCTGTGATGACTTTAAGTACCGTTTTTCGCACCTCATCGTCTATGTTTTTAGCAAGTTGGTTAGCCGCATTTTTATCTGTAGGTGCACTCGTACCGTTGCTCATGTTAAACGAAAAACTAGGGCTATAGTTAAACGTACCTCCGTTGGAGCCGCCGCCTTCTGCCTGAACGCCCAAGTGCCCGTTAGACAGCCTCTTAAGGGGTAGTAGACCCTCTGCGCCCGCCTCACCCCCTATGGCTGTACCGCCGTTCATCGGAAACGCTGTAGGGCCGTTTAATACGCCGCCTTTCGCAAAGTACTTTACAGCACTCCCATGCGAAAACGCATTACCCTTAGCAGATAACAAATAGCTGGTTCCCGCTATATTAGGGTTCGCCATAGACGAGCCCCCGCCGCCCATGAACATACCAAACGAGCTAAGGAGCGGGGCGATAATTTGTTGCTGTATAACAAACTTTGCAATGGTTCCCGCAATATCCTTAAGGATACTCCCGATCCCTTGTTTAAGACTTTGAAAGCTATTTATGCTCCCGTCTACAAGACCCGTCAAAGTGGTAGTTATGCCGTCACTTGCTTGTTTGAACAAATCTTGTGCAACATCGCCCATGCCCTTTGCGCTGTCTTTAAACTCCTGAAAGGCCGCCGAAAGACCTGTGGCGAAGTCCGTATGTACTTTTTGTTGCGCGGCGGTTAAAGCATCATAGGCTGTTACGTACTGCGCGGGGTCAAAATCTTTGATCCCGGCCTTGAGGGCTTCTTGCTGCGCCTTTAAAATTGCTGTGGCGCGTTCGCGTTCTTTACTGGATTTACCAACCCAAAAAGTCTCCTCTTTGAGCTGCGCTATCTCTGCATCCATATTCGCGTAAAAGGCGGTATCCTTCTTAGCTTGCCGAGTGGCACCCGCCGCAGCTTTTTTTGCGGCCTCAAGCTCCGCTTTCGTAGGTCCGCTCTCCGTACCCCCTAAGACTACTTTATCGGGGTCATACTTTTTACCCGCTAAGGCGGCCTGTATACGTGCTTGATCCTCTAGGTACTGCGCCTTAGCCCCTGCCATTGTCTTTTCGGCGGCTGCTATATCGTTTATTTTATCAAGCCTTTTTTGCAAGCCTTTAAGCTCTGCTTCCCGTAAAGATTTATTTATATCCTGAAACGGTCCAGTGCCGCCGGGGTCTGCTTGTATCTCTGCTATCCTAGTTTTAAGGCGGGTTATCTCTCCGTTTTTTGTTATGCCGAAAAAGTTATTAAACGCATGCGTAGCATCTATGATATTCGTGGTCAGGTTCAATATACCCGAACTGATACTTGTTATACCGTCCTTAAAATTCTTATCTCGGAATAGTGCAGATAATTCGCGTACAACTTTAGTGTACGCCTCCCCGGCACCGTTCTTTGAGAACTCGGTCTGAAGCTCAAAGAATGAATTTTTCATTCTATTTGTTTCTGCCTGTAACTGCGTGGCTGCTTTCTCTGCGCTACCTCCGAGTTCCTCTCGTATAGTCGCGGCAAATTTAGGTAGAAAATCTTTAGACACCACCTCGCCGTTTGTAACCATCGCTACAAACTCCGCGTTAGTTTTACCCATGGACTTAGCGGCTATTTCAAACGCGCCCGGCAAACTGTCGCCAAGTTGCTGCTTAAGCTCTTCCATAGACACGGTGCCCTTACCCGCAATTTGCTCAAGGGCTTTGAATATAAGCTCTACGCGCTCTACAGGTAATTGTAAGGAAGCTGCCGCTGTGGATATATCCTCGAAAATTTGTTTTGTTGTGCCGAAGTCCAAACCCGCCCGTAAGGCAGAGGCGGCAAAGCCCGCAAAACCATCAGCACTAGATTGAAAAGATAACCCGAGCCTGTCTGTAGTCTCCGCTACAAACTCCATACCTTTACCCGTCAAATCCGCAGACTTCGTAGCGGCGGCCATCCTATTCGTAAGTTGGTCAAGTCTAATCCCTGCATCTATGGCGGCTTTACCCACTAAGGCTAAACCTACCGCGCCTAATACAGCCGCTAACTTATTCCCTATGGCCGCCCCCGCCCCCATCCCTGCGCTTAAGCCATTAAGGGCTATGCTTGCCTCCCTACTCTGTAGAGAGAACTTTTGCTGTGTATGGCTTAATCTATTCCTAGAGGCTTCTAACCGCCCTTGCGCAAGCGTAAGCCTGTCTATCTGGAGTGCAAGTTTTTGCTCCCCTAGCATGAGGGAAGCTTCTTGCTGGTTAAGTTTTGAGGACTGCAAAACAAGTCTTTGTTGTTGTAGCTCTAGTCTTTTCTGCGCCGACTCTGTGCGAAGGATAGCCTGTGCGGATGCGGCCATTGTGGTATTCGCGGAAGTATTTGCCGAGCTCATACTCTTTATGCCGCTCTGCACGGCACCAAGCTGTGCACCAAGTCCTTTTAGGTCATTCTTAACTTGCGAAAATGTGGCGCGTGCCTCGTTCTTGAACCGAAGGACAAATTCTAAATCTTTTCCCATCCCTCATCCCCGTACAACCCTTGGGTTAGCTGCGCTAGCTCGTGCTTTATCCAGTTTATCTTTCGTATCCTTAGCCTCGGCTATAGCTCTATCTATGGTCTCGACTAGTGTAACAAAAGCGGCGGACTGATCTAACCAACTACCCTCGTCAGGGAAATGCCCGTTGCTATACCACGAATATACTCTAAAGCATTCGTGTATAAAAGCGGGAAAGTCTAGCACGGGGCGCAATGGACACCGCGCTAAACTCTGCCCGTCCACTTCCTGCGGTATTGCGGCATCGGTAGTACATCCTCGTTCTATTTTCTGGTGGTCTTTGCACTTAGCGCAGTCCCATGCAGGTAATAGAATTTGGGTAAATACTACCCTTCTAAGTTTTTTACGGCTTCACCATCGAGGTCGGAGAGTTGTTTCACCTGATCTGATAGTTCCCGAATAGTCTCTACGTCAATCGCCTCAAGAACATCATCGGCCACCACATCATAGTTCTTGCCCGCAATGCGCTCTTGCACCGTTTTAAACTCAAGATTGCCGTAGTTCTCGAAGCCCTTAAGACCATACTTCACGTAGTCCCGCGCCGCTGTATTACCATGAAACACAAGCACGTCACTTTGATCGTTCGGGTCGGCCTTAAACGTAGCCGCACGATCTTTCAGCATTGTATAAATTCTGGACGGTATAGCCCCGAGCTTAAACTTTGTGGCCTCCGCCGTTCCTTTTGCGGGATCACGCGGGCTCTCGAACTCGATAAATTTTGTTAGGTTTAAAGCGTAAAGCATAGTTGCCTCCTTGGCTGCTACTTGGTTGCGGAAATTTTATGCACGTATGAACCGGGGTTCATTTCTTGAATGGCCTCTGCCGAAGCCCGTGTTAGCTTCGCAGCTAAAATACGTTCATGCGGCTGTTTATCATTGTGCGTATGAACCCTCAAGAGCACAAGGTAGACTTTTACGTTCATACCCTGTGTCTGTCCAGCGTTTCGGATACCTTTTTCAGATTTCCGTTTATCCTGCGCCATCCCTACTACCCTTTATCGGAAGCTTAATTTTAACTCGTCATTGCCCGATACGCGTGCGCAATTCAAAGTTATATCGTAGGTTAGGACGCTGTTACGGTTCCCGTACCGCACGTTTGTATATTGCACGTTCGGGCAGTCCAGTTGCATTACGTTGCCCTTCACTTTTCCGACCTTAACGCCGAAGGCAAGCTCCGTACCGTCAGACAAGTTAGCCCATACGGGGTGGGAAGCCTCCAGAACCGCCTCCGGGTTAAATCCTACACTAGGTTGACGACCGACAATCAAAGCCCCTGCGTACGCATTGGAGGCGTTAATGTCCTCTCTGATCTGCACATCATTCGCAATGTCGAAAGTAAATTCCGCCGCCGCAAAACTCGTGTAAGAACCCACGGTCAAATTAGCAAGTTCGACCTGCGTAGGTTTCTGTGTCTCATAGGTTGGAGTGGGCATAGCCGTATCCGTGATAGCCACATAGTCCCCTGTGAAGGTGAACGTAAAGAGCGCGTATTCTCCCCCCGTAGCTTGGATAGAAAACGTACCACGGCACCCTGTCATTTTATGCAGAAGCCCATCGCGGTACAAGTACAGTGTGGCACTCTCGAAGTCTGTGGATATAGGCGTGTACTGATAGCCCGAAGGGGTCAACTCAACAGTCCAGACATCACCAACCTCTAAACTTGTTCCGACCGTAGGTGTTATCTGCGCCGAGTTAGGCAGGGTGATAACCGTAGAGTTCGTGACCGTTACGCCAGTCTGTGAATACGCGGTGTACTCCGCAATAGCAGGGGCGGCAATCGACACTTGTGCGGTTCCACTCGCGCCAGCCTGTGTACACGTAATAGTCACTGTACGGGGCACGTATCCAGCAAAGGCTGTCGTCTTTGCAAACGTAATAGTCCCTACGTTACTTCCGCCCGCCGTGGCAGTTCCGATAGTGCCGGAGGCTGCCGTGACTTGTGTTTGTGCTAACCCGCATGCTCTTAGAAGTGCTCCGATACGAGGCGGTGTAGAGCCCGTTGTATTACCGTTGTTGCGCACCTCGTGGGTAAACGTCACCGAGGCCACTTTACGCCCCGATACCGTAGCCAAAGGCGACAAGTCATCGCGAACGTTATTACGTTGGAGCTGGTTAATATCGAGGTTGAACTCGGGGGCACCGATCAATAGTGCATCCGTAGAAGCAGACGGGCTAGCGTCTGTACGGAAAGTAGTCTCTATTTTAGCAAGCAGTACCGCTCTATCGAAAAGCAATGACATGATTTATTCTCCCTTAAACTGGAATAATTAGCCCGTCCTCTAAACGGTATTCACCGCCTGAACCGGGGTTCAAACCAGTGGGTAGAGGGGTTTCTGCCTGTAACGAGGCCGTGGGTATCTCTTCCCCAGTATCCACTTTTATGGTTTCTCCGTCAATCCCTTCTTTAGCGGGCTCTACGCTCTGCGTATCTTCGCCCGCGCCGATGATTGTGTCTTCTGTAATTGTCTGTTTTTTAGCCATGTGGTGCCTCCTGATAATGGTCTACATCAAAGTATACGGGTTTTCTTTATCCGTACGGTACATAAAATCAAACTGGATAAAACCAGATACGACTTTCTCGAACGGGCCTTCTATATCGTAGTCTGCTTGTACGATCCGTACGTTTTCGCAAAGCTGCACAAAGGGCGGCGTATTAGAAACATTATCCTCTAGCAAATTTGTATCGGATAAAAATACGCGCTTTAACTCCGCAAGCACAATCCCCAACTGCGTACTCGCAACCTCGCCCTTCTTCATCTTATACCAGAACTCCATGCCTATGCGCAAAGTGCTTAGAAGATAGGCGGTTTGGTACGTATAGAACTCGTCCATATCGAGGACGGAAATAGCATTCCCTTGAAACTGTTTTGTGCGATCTAATTCCTCGCGCTGCACAAAGTCAAAAAATATCCCGTTGTACGGGTCACTCTCCTCGACTTGTAGAGGCAACCCGTTTTCCAGCATAAGGGTATCGTTATTTTGCAAAAGAATGGAGTCGCCCTTCGTCATCCGCGAGAGCTTACTCACGACCTGCACAATTACACGCTCCCTTACAGGCGTTTGCGTCATAGACCCCTCACCTTAAATTCTTTTTGTAAATCTTGTTCCATGAACTTTGCGAATAGATTTACATACTTGTCTAATTCCTCTTTCATACCCAGCCGCCTAGGTATCCGCACTTCTTTTTTTAATACATACAGCGGCACAATACCAGAAGCCGTTTTTTGCACGATCAATAAATTATTATTTTTCGATTTTATAACGAAAGTATCCGCCCACTCCCTTGCGCTTTTTTTGAGTGGCACGCCCCTACTGTCGAGCGCGGCGGGTAACGGTATCGTTAAATACTGCGAACGGCGTGCCCGTATAACCGCTCCGTACTCATGGCTTTTCAGGTAAAATACGCCGCCGATAATCCCCTGTATCTCCTGCCCTACCTGCGTGACCTTAACGCTATCCCGTATACTCTGGACAGCCTTTCCTGATCTACTGGCAAGAGAGCTTGCGCCTGTCCCGCCCGGCCATGGTCTTTTATGCTTTGCCGCCAAGCGTCCCGCAATAAGTTTTAGATAGCGGTTCATAGAGGACTTCATAGCGGCGGGTATGGCTACCAATTCGTAGTAATCCAGTTCGCTTACCACCGCCTGTACAGCATCCATAGGTGATCCGTATGACCGCCCGCCGTATCTGCTTTCTATGGTTCCGCTTATCATCTTCTTCCTGTCAGAATGCGCTTATACGGGACAGCCATGGCTTGCGCTTCGGGGCACAATAAAAGCTCGTTACTGATATATTCAGGGCTATGCTTATCCCTGCCCTTTACGCCGATATTACCTTCCTGCACTTTGTTAAACAGGAATATTGTCTGCACAATGCACGCCATTTTAAGGTCTTCCGGTGCACCCGATATAAGCGAGTAGTCTGTATCGTTCGGGGCAGTCCCTATCGTGGCGGGCGCAGTCGTATATCCGCCCGTGTACACAACCTTAAGCCCCATGACAGTCTTTACCGTCCCTGTAAGGATATACAGCGCGTTGCCGGGCTCGTTTAAATAGTAATCCGTACTCTCTAACTTGCTGCTTTCGGGGAATAGCCGATAGGGGTCGTAGTACACGAAAAAATCTTCCGCCGTATCCACGGGGAAACCCTTTAAGGGGAACCGCTGCACTTCGGCATCTTCCACAATACCTTGATCGTTTTGGTAGTCCGCGCCTAAATCGTACACATAGTTTTTTGCATTACGTGTATGGAATTGCTGCGTATAGACCTGTGATGAAAACTTGGCGCGGCAAAATGTTTCTAACAAACTCGTAGCGGTGCCGCTCAATGAAAGGAGGTTTAAATCAAAGGAGGTATTATCCGCTTGTATCTGGATATACTGCTTAAGCTCATCTACGGATACAAGTGTTGTGACAGCCATTGCCCTTTTCCTTTGTGAGAAAAAGAAGGGAGTGCTTAGACCCCCTTCTTTCTAGTCCTGTGTATTTTAGCGATTACGCCCTTTGGGTTTTTTTGGTTCGGCTTGCTCTTGTGTGAAAGTCTCGTCCGTGCCATCGCCTTCTTGCGCTTCTTCGTCAAAGTCTTCGTCTACCAGTTCTTCTTCATCCTCGGAAACTTCCTCCTCGAACGATACGCCGCCATCGGACTGCATAGCGGCAATCTCTTCGACTTTATTACCCTTAGGGGCTACAGGTGTAGTGACAGGCTTGAACGTAAACTTGCATACGGTGTCGATTTCTTTTTCCTCGCCCGTAAAGATCGTTCTGCGGTCAATAGCATTGGTCTCAAGCTTGCGCTTCTCCGCCGCTGTAACAATCCGAGGGATACGTGCCTCGAAGCGATTGTCTGCCCCGAGGTAGTAGGTAGAACCTCTTACCAGAGTGGCGTAGTAGTGTGTGGGTTTATTTGACATTTTGGCTGCTCCTATATTGTGTCAAAAGGTTAATGAACTGCCCGTATAAGGCGGTTAGACGTGGACTACTTTCACCGCTGCGGCTGTACGAAACTCGTTCAACTTCGCTGCAAGATACGCGGTGTTATCCTGCCACTTCACAAGTGCTGCGTCCATAGCCACTTTCGTTACGCCGGGGTCAGCCGCCGTGCCTGTGTCTGTGGAGATAGCCGCGATTGTTCCGTTCTTAGTAGCGAACGTGCTGTCAATCGTTACAGGGTCAACACCTACCGCCAAGGCGATGATATTCACCTTAAGGGCAATCTCGTTAAACGCATCATTGATAACCGCCACGATAGCGTTCGTGGTAGCTACAACTGCGCCCGTAGTCGCACCCGTCACCGAGGCATCATACGCGGCGATTGTACCATCCGCAGAAGTCCCGCCAGAGTTGTCTGTAAGCTGCGTCAAACCCAAAAGGGCTAATACAGCGTTTGTTGTTGTCGCCAGCTCTGTGATACCGTTTTTGACTTTACCCAAAGCGGTTTCCGTTGTGGCCTTACCTGCCAAGCTGGAGCCAGAGGCCGCCGTGCTTACAAAGTCTGCAACAATCTGCACTTTATCCGCCGTAGGTGTCGCATCCCCGCCTGAACTATCCGTCAATGCGGCAACGCCTTCAATCTTTTGTTTGGCACCTTGCTTTGCGAGCTCTATAAGAACTTTGGTATGATTGTCGGCACCTGTATATGTCCCGTCTGTTTTGATTTTTACAGTCATTTCTATCTCCTAGACCGATATGTTTAAAGTTTTCGGTAATGGTGGGGTAGAGCAATTCACGAACCCTACCCCACATTACACAGTAGTACTTAACAAAGAACGATTAAGTTAGCCGAGGTTTGTGACCTTGACTACTGCGTCTGTTTCTTCGATCTGTACAGCAACCCGGGCAGTCAGCACAATCTTGACTTCGCGTTCAGAAATCAAGCGTTCGCTTTCTACACGGATATTCCGTTGGATACCAAAGATAAGGTTCTGTGGGTTCGTGAACAAAAGGTTCGTAGTAGGCATCAAAGCCGCACCGACCAGAGGCACACCGAATACAGGAACATCAACTTGACCCGTCAGGATAGCATCGCCAAGACCTGTACCGCGTGTGGACAATGCCAAACGGTAGTCTTGTTCTACATCCATGCTGGAGAAGAACCGCATAGCATTTCTGTTACGGCGATACTTCGTAGGCAGGGCTTTCAGTACAGAGTTGAAGATAGCGGGGCTAATAGAAGCACCGTCAGCATCAACAATGTGAGACGTAGCCAATTTCAACACGCCATCCGTCATATCAAGGTAAGGATCGGCAGTGTTCAAGGACGTATCCCCACTGATAACCAGTTCCTCAAGGTCAAGAGCTGCACGTTCTGCGATAAGCTGCAAAATAAGCGTCTCCATATTCCCGCGCTCGATATTGTCCTCAAGCACTTCGTACGGCAAAAGTATCTCGGCGATAACTTCTTTCGTATTGAGTGTGACTTTAGAGGTTTGTGGTTTAGCGCGTGCTACGGCCTCGCCCGAAGTAGAGGGGTCAAAGGAAGTCCCGTCTACCGCAACGGCGGACAGTGCTCGTGAACCCGCTGTCTGTGTAGCGGCACGAAGGATACGCTTACCAAAGCCAATTTTGTTCAGTTCCATAGAAGGTCTGTCCATAGGCTGTGTACGCATCTGGCGCAGCAAAGTAGGCTGGTCGATGAGGTTAGCGATGAATGTGTCCGCTTGCCCGACAGTCAAAAGACCGCCGTTGCTGCTAAGGTCGGACAGTGCAATGTCTGCTTTACGCAAACGCTCTGGCAAGTCAAGAGTTGCCACCCCTTTTTGTGTTTGGTCTTTCATGTTTTTGCTCCTTTAAAAAGACAGTTTTTCAGATTGTAGGGTTACCCCATTGAATATGTGCTGTGATTACTTCTTAGGGTTTAAAAATCCCAGACTGCTTCTAAGGATACGCTCGTCATGCGCGGCTCTACGTGCACGCTCGCTATCCTCGACTGTCTCGGTGCTACCGCCCAAACTTTCATCGTCTGCACTTTTTCGGGTTTGACGAATGGATTGAAGTTCATCTACCCTTTCCCCGGTCTTACTGATCTTTTCTCCAAGTTCTGCAAGACTTCCACTTGTCCCTTTACTCAAAGAAGCAAGTTCGCCTTGCAGCGTCTCCATGTTCTTCTGTAATGGGGCTATCGCCGAAGTAACCGCTTTCGCAATCAATTCCGCCATATCGGTTTTATCGGACTTCTCTACTTTGTCATCGGCAGGTTGTTCCGCCGCATCCGTAGTCGTTTCCGTTGTAGCTTTACCTGTGTCGGCTTCTGTCTCTACCGTTACGGTTTCAACCTCTTCCTCCGTTTTTGTTACTTGGTCTTTTTTCATCGCGCTCTCCTCTGGCTCCGCAAGAAACTGTTTCTGTGCAGTGTCTACGCCCGCCGTGGACAATGCGGTTAGAATAGAGACAATCATATCCCCATACTCGGTAGTGAGTGTTTTGATCTGCGCAATCTCCCCAGCCTTAACAAGGTTGCGGATTGCATTGTAAAACGCATCACTAAGTTGATACATGGCGGGGAACGTGCCGTCCGCGAATTGCTCCGTTAATACGTCCGCCATCGTCTTGCCCGCAGGGGGCTCCCAAGTGCCGCAGCAACAATCGTAGTACTTTTTAACGACTTCCGCAGAGGTCTCGCCCTTTTGGGTTTTGAAGAGAAGCTCTTGTGTTTTTTCCAGCGGCTTATCGGACTCTAGGCCGTCTTGACCCTCTGCCAGTTTACCCACATGGAACACAACGCCGTCTTCGACTTCAATCGTTTTTACTTCGGTAAAAGCATCTTCGCTTTTTGCCACGACAGAAAAACCCTCATCGGATTTTGTCACTTCAAAATCAGTGTACCCTTTACCCTCTAGGTAACTAGAAACAGTTTCCGCATCGGGGAACTTATCACCCGTAAACGCAACCTTTTGCACCTCGGCTGCTTTTGGGAAATCTGTAGTTTGTTTTTTAGTGGTAGACTGTTTTGTTTTCTTTGACATTTCGTCCTCCTTAATGTCCATACCGCGAAAATCTGCAATATCTTCCGATTTTACAGTACGGAACGGGGTTTGATTAGCTCCATGACCTACCAACGATACAAACTCCGGTGTCGGGTTTGTTAGCTGGTTAGCAATTCTGGTTACACTTACAATCTTTCGTTTCATAGTCAATCGCCTAAGTTAATGCGATGTGCGTGATTTTTCGCCACGCTGGTCGCTGTACCTTTTGTTATCTCATGGGAATGATCTTGGTCTACAGAAGTTCTGCCCCGTATAACCCGCCCGTCCGTATCAAACTCCACATAATACATGTGGTCATGATCTTCGGCTGGTTCTGTTACACCTGTTTTATTAGGTGCCATATTTACTTCTACCACAACTGCTACTTTGCGCACAAGAGCTTGGAACGAATATCCGTTTAATTCGCCCTTTTTTACAGCCTTCCAAATATCTTTGTCTTCAATCTTTACACCAAGTACCCAAGACCCCGGTGTATACTCTGTGTCATCTTGTCGCGCTATGAAGCTCTCTACAGGGTAACTTTTATTACTGGTCTCATCATGGTTCGTGTCTATAGAGGCTTTAAGCGTACTAAGCTGCATAAACCTATGCGCCATTTTTTCTATGTCGTCCGCACTCATAAAATCGCCGTAAGTATCCAGTACGTCAGGCGCGTAAACCTCGCCGAATACGATTTGTTTTTCATCGTCTATTTTTTTAATGCGAACGAAGTGCTCTTCACTCACACAGGTTTCAAGGTCTTTCATAGCTTTTCCTGATTTGAACCTAGGTTCAATTATGATGAATTAAGCGTATTCTGGATATAAGCAAAACACAATATAAATTTTTTATATGAATTGTATGGAGCCTAAGTAGGTGGGAGAAAATTTGCGCGGGCTTTTTCGGCTTCCTCTAAGGTAGTAAAGACCCCGATGTGGTACTCAACACCTTTTATTTTCTTACGCGCCACCCACTTATTCCCGCAGGAGCGTACTCCACGCAGTCCGCTTTCACCTACTTTAAAAGTGATTGGTTTTAGAACCACAGCGGGTACATTATTCAATTTAGCAAACTTGCCGCGCCGTTTAGTGACTTCAAGATTGTAAGCATATGCGGCTTCTTCAGCGGTTGCAAATACACCTAAAGGTATTTGTTTTCGGCCTACGTTTATATATGCACGATAATTATCGCTAAGTTTTAGGCGCGAAACACCCCTATACCCGCATACACCCGAGGGCTCGGTATGCGTATTCCATGTATTTTGCTTAGGTGTTACTTCTCGTAAATTTTCACGCCGGTTATCCAACTTGTTTCCGTTTACGTGATCGGTATGTAGGTTTTTTTCTACGTCCCTCTTTAACTTCCTAGCTAAAACCAAACGATGAAGGTATACTCGTTTACTCTTTCCTCTATCCCGTACGTCTGTCGCAGCATATCCGTGGGAGGTTACAAACCACGCCCCATAATGTTTTTTAAAATACTGCGCGTCTGCCACGTCTAATAAAATCTTATCGCCCTTACTCGTCACAAGCATGCCACTCCCCCTTCAATGCGTTTGTATCACGTTAAAAGGTAGTCTGCAACTTATAAAAACTGTATGGTAGAGCGGCAATTTGGATGAAGCGGAGGCATGATCGCGCCTTTATCTTTTAGCTCCGAAACTGTTTTGTCTTTCACATCGTCTGCGCTGGTAACCCACGGTGCTACTACTTTTATCTGGTCTTTTTCGGCTGCCGCAATACGGGTAACGAGTACGTCCGCATCCGCTAACCAAAACTCCCTGCCGTGCATGGCGCGGCACACTTCCGTTGTCCTATCATCAAGCACCGCTACGATCTTATAGGCACGCTTCCCTACTACAATGCCCGCTTTGACCGCCCCGTAGTGATACCCGCGACTTGCTGCGGAGTTGGCTACAACGCGCCAGTATGGAACGCTGTTTAATCTGTCGGAGAGTGTTTTTTGAAGTGCCTTAAAGGCTGTATCCTCTAAGGTGCCGTTCGTAATGGTCTCTTGCACAATCTTTTGAAGCTTCGGCACAACCTGCGAATTAAAATAGTTGTTTGTGAAGTATTTCGTGGATAACGCCATATCCTCTAATATCTGGTTTATACGGAACGTATCATCAATTATTTTTTTAGAGCCCGCCAATGCCGATCCAGAACGTAAAACATTTTTAAGGGATTGCCGTACAACTTCCTGCGTGGTGCCGTAAGAGTACACCTCTGCGAAAGAAGGCTGCGCTACGCTTATAGCATCGTCTAGGTGCCGTATACCACGCTGCGCTACCGAGGATAATAAAAGCTCCGAGGCGGGTTCCCCTACTCGTAACATAGCCAGCCCAAGCGAAGCTGCTAGAATAAGTTCCTCGGCTAAAAAGTCTTCCCCTCCGCTTTCTTCCTGCGGGTCTTGTTCAACTGCTTTTCGGAGCGTATCGCCTTCCATGTCGCGATACCGTAGCCCACGCGCAAGCATATCCTCGTATACGGATACCGCATCGTCAGTGTGCTGCACTTCTTTTCGGGCTAGGCATTCGTGGCACATATTAGTTACCTGCGGTCTGTACGACCGCCAGCTTAACCGCACCTACATCCTCGGTTAAAGAGGGGTCTGTCTCATTCGTTTGATCTAAGGAGGGCTCTAAGGTGTTCTGATCTTGTGGTTCTACTCTTAAACCCTCTAGCCCGGATAGTTCCCCCTTATCCAATAGCTTTTGCGACATACTGAAAGGGAAGTCGCCCCATGTGTGCGTAACTGTATTGATGCTAAGGTCGAACAACTCATTGGCAATACCGATAGCAATGTTAGGCGTGAGAGCCCCCAGTGTATCCAGCGTGCTTAAAGCCGTGACGATAGTAGCGGGATCTACGATACGCGGAGGGTTAGAGCGGAAACCCCAGTATTGTGGGGGCTTACCCTCTCCATCCGCCAGTAGGGTAAAATTAAACAAATCGTCTACCTTATTCCGCTCCGGGCCGAATATCTGTGCCTCGGCCATAACCAAGGATGATTGTGCGGTCGCGTACGTGGTGTCTTCGCTGCGCCCAATAAAAATAGGCGGTAAACGAAACGAAGAGCGAACCTTAGCTTGGTTATTCTTGTCGTACTCCTGAAATAGAGCGTCATTCTGCCTATCGTGGATAAGTGGTTTTATTTCAAGCTTAGGGGCAGGAATACTCTTATCCGCCGCCGTTGACTTCTCGTACCCTTCGGCCTCCAGAACCATAACGCGGTGTATGGATTTACGCCCCTGTACCGCGTTAATATGCTCTTCAATTTCGGTGATACTATCCGAGGTCAACTGCCCGCCCGACACCAAAACCGCCATGGCGGGAATAGCATTGTCTTTAAAGAATTGTAAATTTGTTAGCTCGCTTTCCCGTGAACCCATCACCGCAGGGAGTTGGTTTATCCAGCGCGGCGTACCGTATGGTGTTCCGGGGGAATATAAAGAACTCATAAGTATTTCGGTTGCGGCCTCTTCGGTGCTGTTACTCGGCAATACTTCCCCATTCGCGGAACTTATGTTTCTGGGGTCGCCGAACTCTTTAAAATATATTTTCTTCGTACCCACTTCCTGCACAAAACGTCTAAACCTACGCTGTACTTTCGTACGGATAAACTTCCCGTCCCTATTCAGCCATATATTGACCTCGGTAGGTTTTGCGTCCAGCGCGGTTAGCCGCATGGTATGCGCGGACACGTGATAGAACGATAAAATCTCCGTAGTGTACGCCCCACGGCATACCTCTAAATAACAATAGCCGTATGTTTCATAGTCCCTGCGTCTACGCTCTCTAAGCTCAAGCAATCCGTACTCACCATTCGGTTGATCGAGTAGGGCTTCCAGTCTTACTTTTTCAGCACGTGCCTCTTTACTGTCATCCTGCCCCTCGGGGCCGGTGTATTCTAACCGATACCCCATGCTCTCAATGTTAACGACCATGGCATCTATACACTGCCGAAGGGTGTTATTCTCGTTTGGAAAACGCATCAAGGTGTAGGGGTTATAGGGCGGTTGTAGGATATTAGCGGGTCCAGCAAAACCAACGCCAGAGGCATAACTGTTAGAGAAGGGGTCAGGTATTTGTTGACTCTCGTATGCGCGTAGAGCCTTCATATCTTGCGTGTCTATTTCCTGCCCGCCGCCAAAAGGTAAGTTACTACGCGCTAGCGTTCTGCGCGTACGGTACTCTGTCTTCTTTTCCGCGTACGGATTACTACGCTCTCGTGTCTGCATTGATTACAAGCTCCTAGGCGCGGCAAGATATACTACGGAGCCGCATAGGTCAACTTTAGCACTAATGTGCAAGATACGACAAGTACAGATTTAACGAGATTGGTTTTGAACCTAGGTTCAAATTTTATCAGCTTCTAAAGGTTTTCTCACACGCTCATAGTCCGCTAACATCTCTGCGTACATCTCGTCATCTATGGCACGTGAAAGCTTTACGACTTCCTGCGCTAATTTACGAGCGTATTCGGGTTTAAGGTCTATAGCGATATTGAGACCTTCCCCACCACGAACCACTAAGCGCACGTTCTTTTCAGCGCGTTTCACTTCTATATGGTATTTCGGCATAATTCTTTTCTCCCCATACCCGCTAAAACATCGGCACGCTCGTTATGCACGATACCCACATGCCCCTTTACCCACTTAAAAATTGTGTTGTCGCCAGAGGCTTTAACGATCTCCCGTATAAGCTCTACGTTTTTGACGGGCTGCCCTGTCGAGGTTGTCCAGCCGCGCTTCGCCCATCCTTTATGCCATACAGAGACGCTATTTATACTGTACTGGCTATCAGAGTATATGATGACGGGATATTTGCGGGTTTTAAGAGCGGCTAGCCCCTCTAACATCGCCATGAGTTCCATCTCGTTATTCGTAGTGCCGTGCTTGCCACCATAGAGCTCTTTATACCTATTGTTATACAGCATTACCGCGCCCCAGCCTCCCGGGCCGGGATTTGGAAAACAACTCCCATCGGTAAAAATATGGACAGTATCGGTAAAGAACCTTTTAGGCGCAGCGTATAGTTTAGGTATGTTCGTCTTTATCCGCTTATGGTTCGCCATACGCCTCACTCCCCGGAGATATAAATACTTAGTGGTGTGTCTTTCTCTATCTCTACCCCTGCGCGGTCAAATAACACCTGTATCAGGGCTCTATCCGGCCCGAGGCATAGCCCCACCATGGGGTATATTTCGTACAGCTCCGTAAAGGTTGTGCAGACTTCTTTCAAGGCTTCGGTGCTAATACTGCACATATCCAAAGAGACCAACTTCCCTACCAAGTCATAAAATTTAGTCAATACTTGCAGGGCGTAATTTGTTCTCTCGTGCTGCGCCGATAACTCACTGGCTAGGGCGGTCGTGTACTCCTGTAAATCTTGGAGTTCTTTTAGAAGCTCTTTCCGCCCCAGTGTATGCAGGGCTCGCTCTTTATCCTCTAGCGAAAATAACCGCTTAAAAAGGGATGGTGTTGTCTTCTGGCTCATCTTCTGTCTCCGCAATATCCAGTTTAGTGTTTAACCAAGCAAAATTACCGTACAAACTAAGAGCTGCCCTATCGTAGGCTTCCGCCGCCTCGCTTTGGGTATCGAACATACCTAGGTGCAATTCGTCCCCCTCTAGGTCTGTTATACGCGCTCTATACTTTTTAGCCTGTTTCTCTCGGCTAACGCCACGTAATCCGAGTAAACCCCACGGTTGACTGTTTTGTATATTTAATCGCTGCGTGCAAATTCGTAAATTCGTACGTCTGTTATCAAGGGTATTCCCGTTTATGTGGTCTACGACTAAACCAGAGGTACAGTTTGTAAACTCCCGGTGCATGTACACCCTCGCCCGCCCCGCGTATCTACAGGCGTAGGCTCGGCCTTTAACGTCAAGATTTACACTCCACTTAAGAGACTTGGCGTACTCGAAATCCTCTACGGATACGAACGCTATAAAGCCACGTGGGAGGTATATCTTTTTAACCATGGTGTACTAAAACATGTATCAGATTGTTTGTCAACTGAAAAAGTAAAGGGGCGAGGTGTTGGCTTCCCCGCCCCCTACAGTATAACTTAGCAGAGCTGGAGGTCTACTAAGCTAAATATACGCGCACTACACGATGCGTCTACTCTTGAGCCTAAGCCCTAAGGGAACCATGTGTGCGCATATTCGTATTATCTACACCGTGCCACGTAGGCATCTACAAACTTGGCTTTTCTTGCCGATAGTTCGGACAAAAGTTTAAGCTGTGTTTCGTCTGCTTCTCGCTCCGTAGAGCATTGGTACGTTACGTCAGAAATAACACCGTTTTCTTTTATAGTCACGTTTAAAATCACAGACATTGTAGCCTCCAGCTAAAAAGTGTTTACAAAGCCACTGTACTACAAGGTCTAAATCTTTGTCAACTAGTCTACGTGATTGTCAAGACCTTTTTCCTCGCATAACCATCGCGGTATTGTAAATGTGTCTTCCCCGTCAAACTCTGTTAAGGACTTTGGTAGGCTAACCCATACCTCGCGTTTTGTGCTTGCCGTGCCCGAGGGCGTATAGTCTCCGAAAAAGATCATATACGAAAGGGCTCTATCCTCCCGCAAAGTTCCTGTAACGTCTACTAAATCCGATCTACCCCGCATGTCCGTATATCCTTTCTTTTTTCCTGCGTCTTTTAAAACTTGCGCCAAAACTTTAGCCCGTTTGATACGCTCTACATTATTGAGCTTCTGCATATGAACCCCGGTTCAATTCTGGCGCATGGTTAAAGAACGTATGGTCTCCGATAGTTTGTACGTTCCGCATCCGTGCCCACTTAGGTCGTTTGACCTTCTTAGGGTTGTAGTAATACCGCGCCCCTCGCGTGGGGTCTTCCACATAGCGAACCATGGTCAGTGTAGCTATCTCCACTGCACTATTCCATTCCGCGCTTTTGTAATCGGGTCTAACTTTTTTAACATCGGGAAACTGCACCGCATGTTTTTCGTCATAAACCACCCCGCATATAGTGGGCGGGAATTGGTCCCGCCCTACTCTATTTTTTATTGTATACGCTACGGCAACCTGCCCTATTACAGGCTCACCCCGCGCCTCGTGGTACACTGCCGTAGCCATGCAAAATACCTCTTTAGCCTTTAGCTCCTCGACAGGCGCATAAGAGCTATGCGTAACGAGATAGCTGATCATGGCGAGTACTTTCAGCATACCTAAATCCACGGTACTACCTTTCCCTCACTACCCGAGTGCGTTCCTTTACGGGCGGGCTGGGTGGTACTTCTTTTTTTGCCCCTACCCTGCGGCCTCTATTTGCAAAAATAATAGCGAGCTCCTCTTTAGTGGCTGGTATGGAAGCCTTGAGCAAGTCTTCTTCGCTATTATATCTAAGCGCATCCTCGCCCGTGGGCAGTAGCTTGGTATAGTCCACGATACCGCGTTCTTTAAGAGCCTGTAATACCCCGCGCACAACGCCTGTATATAT
>Ga0172380_10003528_pt1 | contig 21398 bp, 16 predicted proteins | sample Leawe162metaG_FD_119747 | JGI IMG/M metagenome (GOLD analysis project Ga0172380, IMG submission 119747) | Leachate microbial communities from a municipal landfill in Southern Ontario, Canada - Leachate well 162 metaG | ecosystem: Engineered > Solid waste > Landfill > Unclassified | place... | reverse complement strand
CGGCTTTTCAGGATACGGCCGATGGAAGCCGTAGCGATGCCCTTTCCTACCGAGGAAACCACGCCGCCTGTAACAAAAATATATTTAGCCATAGCTATACAAGGATGCGATTATATATGTCTGCGATTGCATAACTAATCATGGATTCTGTGTCTGCGGGAGATTTGAGCTTGCCGGAAAAGCAGGGTTTTTTTAAACCCTGTAGTCATTATAGATACACGTATTTCGGTATGTCAAGTCTCCCTGTAAATCCCCTGATGATTTACCAATGTTTAAAAATATGGGAAATTTGAATACACTACGAAATAGTAATGCCGGAGGTAAAATTTTCATCAATCCACTTCAGCTGTGAACCGAGAAAGATGGACATATCTTCCCGACCTTAGAGTTTCTTTATGAAACCGTTTTAACAACCGCGTAGCCAACAAAGTGGCAATTTAAGTTGATTGGGCAAATCAGGTCATAAGGGGCGATCGCAGAGGAGAATATCGCAGATATACATTTTCCCAACGTTAAAAGGTGGCACTACGTCGGCAGCGATGCTGATTGATGAAACCTTGGACCGTCGATCTTGCTGAACGAGCCATACTGATGGCAATTCTGGCCAAACTAACCACAAATTGGCTACGGTTTGAGTAACGTTGAGCCGGCCCAACCGCAAATGCGAATTGGCGCAAGAATGGCTGAGCTAAATCAACGACAAATGGGATACTTTGCGAGAATTGTTGAGTTAAGTCGCCCACAATAGACACTGCGTTTGTCCGACACAACTGATTGATGACATGCGCTATGGTTTCCCTTGGTGGCGCCATGTGACCACTTCCCCAATAGCCAACATGTAGATAGAGATTATCAGTTGCGAGGTCCTTTCCCGTCCAATCAAGCCCCCAGGCTTTGAGAAACGGAATAGTATGTATCATGATACTTGGATAGTCAGCCGAGTTTTGAAGGAGAATAGTCGGTGCCTTCTCTTGCATATAGTGTCTGCATAGGTCATAAGTTATATCACCGATAGCGGACTGGATACTTCCTTTGGTCCATCCGAAACATACCCTGGCAAAACGTTCAAGTTCTGGGCGGTAGTAATTGCAGATATTGGTTTGTGGATTATAAGCGACAACTGTAGCTGGCTGAGAGGTCCTGGTCGAATAGTAAAGACTGGCAAACCCGCCGCCAGAGCCACCTGTCATTATAGTGCGGGAAGCACGCAACAAGGTCACCCTGTCAATCACGGCAGGAAGGATTGATTGCAGGGGTAGTACCCTTGAGCCAGTATACCAGGCGAGGTTTATTTGGCGGTCCAGATAAAGACTTGGATCGTTAATGGCCATAAGCGAGCAATTGACATGATCAAATAACCGTATTCCTGAAAAAAACGGAGGGGCTCCATCACTCCTGCGAGCAGCACCGCCAAAAACAACCATTAAATTTTCACATGGTTTCCCCTTGAAAAAAAAATCAAGGAGGTGCCCATTGATCGAAATAGAGTGAATCCCGTTCTCTATCTGCCTGTGATCAAAAAAGGCCTCCAGAGATGGGTATGAGTGAATGGGGCAATCCCATCTGCTATAATCAGGCTCAATCAAAGAAATACCCTCTGAATTTCATGAAGAATATCACATGTGAGAAGACTCTTCAATAAGTATAAAAAAGAAATTGCCTGGATGTACAATATTTCAGCCATTTTACTCGCTTTATCATAGGCGCCTCTTAAAGAGTGAAAGTATACTCGCAATCACGTAAATTGAAACTCGCCTGCCGTTTGGTTATCATCTAAGCGGTATTAATATGGAAAAGACCAGAGGCTATCTGACACTTTGCACCATAGCATCGCTGGTTCTCATCATGGCTGTGGCCTTCTATTATCGCGTTATTCTCCCCTTCGGCGCGGTCTTTGACGGGCCCTGGATCAAGCTGACCGGCATCGACGCCTATTTCTACATGCGCCTGGTGGACAACCTCGTTCACAACTTCCCTCATCTGATCAGCTTCGACCCGTATTCCATTTACCCGGGCGGCGGATATCCGGGCGATATCCGCTTTTTCGCCTTCATGATAGCCGGCATAGTCAGGCTGCTGGGTGGCGCCGCGCCCGCCCAGCAGGCGGTGGACACCATCGCCGTATACGTGCCGGCCGTCCTGGGCGTGCTGACGGTTATCCCTATTTATTTCATTGCCCGCGCGCTGGCCGGCCGCTGGGCCGGGCTGGTGGCGGCCGCGGCGTCGGCAATCCTGCCGGGCGAGTTCCTCAACCGCTCGATGCTGGGCTTTACCGACCACCATATAACCGAGGTGTTCTTTACCACTTTCTTCGTTCTTTTCTTCGTGCTGGCGCTCCAGCACAGCCGGCAGTTCAGCTACCGGTCGTTGAAGGAAGGCCGCTTTCCACCGCTCAGCCGCCACATACCCTACAGCTTTATCGCCGGCATTTTCATGGGACTCTATCTCATCTCCTGGCGCGGGTCGCTCATGTTCTTATTAATGGTATTCGTCTTTTTCGTTATACAGTTCGTCAGCGACCATTTGCGCGGCTTCCCCACCGACTACCTGAGCAAGGTCGCTATAACCTGTTTTCTGATCGCCCTGCTGATCTATGTGCCCGTCTTGCGCGATAAGGCTACGCTGCTGGCTCTGGGCGCCGTTATCCTCACGCCCATCGTTTTGAACGTCCTCTCCTTTGTCATGTCCGCGCGTGGTGTAAAGCCGGTTTGCTATGCCGTGGCGGTCGCGCTGATGCTGGGCCTGGGGGTGCTGGGCGCCTGGCTGGTCTTTCCTGATTTTCTCAAGCAGGTGGCGAGAAATACCGGCAGCGTATTTTCGTGGAAATTCACCCAGGTCACGGAGAGCGAGATGAAGTCCCTTTTCCTGCCCGGCGGCGTCTTTTCATTTGAGTCAGCCTGGGCGCAGTTCGGCCTGGCTCTTTACCTGGGGCTGGCTGGATTGGCCGTATTGCTCTACCGCGCCGTGCGCCGGGGAATTCCCGAGCTGATCTTCACCGCCGTATGGAGCATTGTTATGATGCTGGCCGCATTCGGCCTGACGCGATTGTCGGCCTATCTATCCGTCTGCCTGGCAGTGCTGACCGGGTACCTGGCCGGCGTAATCATCGAGGCCGTTTATGCCGGCCGCAGTCAGGCGGTGGTTGCGAAGCACACCAGGAAAAAGCGGAAGGCTGAGACTGAAAGGAGCACAAACACCAGCCGGCTGGCGCTGTCGATAGTTACTGTCGTGGTTCTATTGGCCATGCTCGTGCCCGGGGCCTCTATCGCCGCCGCGCAGGCGGGTAATCCCTCCCATGCGCCACAGGAGGCCTGGATGGAGGCGCTGGACTGGTTGAGGGCCAATTCGCCCGAGCCCTTCGGCAGCGCGGACTATTACTATGCTTTATACAACGAGCCATCGGCCGGCAAACCCTATGTCTATCCTGATACATTCTACAGCGTAATAATATGGAGTGATTACGGGTACTGGCTGACGCGCGCCGGGCGGCGCGTGCCCATGGCCAATCCCGGCGGCACCAAAGGCCGCGCAACCAGGTATTTCGCCTCGCAGGACGTCGGGGCATCGTCCAAGCTGGTGAAGGGCTGGCGAGCACGCTATGTTATCGCCGATAACCGCATAGCCAGCCCCAACGACAAGTTCTATGCGTTGGCCGGCTTAAGCGGCAGGCAGGAGAGCGATTACTACGAGCTTTGCTGGCAGCAGAAAGAAGGTAAATACGTTCCGCTGCTGGTCTTCTATCCCGATTACTACCGCACCATGGTGGTCCGCCTCTATAATTTCGACGGAAAAGCTGTCACGCCTGCCTCCACCCTGGTGATGGCCTGGCAGGAGCGGCAGTTGCCCGACGGGCAGAAGTTCAAGGAGATAACGGAGCTAAAAAAACTCCGCAGCTACACGGAGGCGGAGGCCTTTATCAAAGGGCAGGTACAGGGCGATTACCGCATAATTGGAACGGACCCGCTGGTCAGCCCCGTGCCGCTGGAAGCGCTCACGGCCTACCACCCCGTCTATCAGTCAGAGGAGACAGCCGGCGTCGGCTCACCGGCGCAACTGCCGGCCATCAAGATCTTCGAGATAAAGAAAGATTGAGAATTTAGATTTAGATTCAGATTCAGAGTAAGATTCAGGATTCGGGCTTTGCTGCCGGCCTGGCGGGCCTTCTCTTCTCGATGTACTCGGCCACGAATGCGGCGATCACGCCCAGTATCAGGCCCAGCACCAGGGCGATACCGATGTTAAACAGGCGGTTGGTAGGAACGGGGTACTGCGGCGGCATGGCGTTATATAGCACCCTTACAGGACTGATCATGGCGCTGCGCATCATACTGATCTCCTGAGAGTTCTTCAAGGCTGTGAGGTAGGCGTTCCAGGCGGCGTCCCTGGAGTTGATCAGCTCCCTGCTGCGCTGGTTTTCCCGCTCCAGTTTAGAGGACAAAGTGTTGATTTCGTTGAACATATCGCCGGCCGTTTTACCGTGTATGCCCGACCTGTCCTCCAGTTCGCGGACGAGATTATCTACGTCCGCCTTACTGACCGGCGGAGCGGCGCCGGCCGATATCTGTGTACCCTCAGGTATGACGGTGTATGATCTCAGCTTGATCAGCAGATAGGCCAGGCTGGTGGCCTGGTCGGTGCCGGATGAGCCGTAGTTGGCATTCAGGCTTTCCTGCAGTGTCAATGCCTGGTATTGAAGGCGGGCGGAAGCTATCTGGTTGCTGATCTTTTCGACGTGGCTGGTGCGGTTAAAGGATTCGTAGGAGGCCTGAGTTTCCTGGAAAACGGCGTAAGCGGACTCGATTTGAGTCTGCAGGTCCGATGCCGGGAGCATTGAATTCAGTGAGACCTGGGCGGCATATTTGGTGAAGGCGGTGGCCCAGGCGTTGGCCAGTGTGGCGGACCTTTGCGCCTCTGCGCTGCGCGCCGTGCAGGTGATGAGTGTGCCGGACGTTTCAATTTTAAATATGTTCTTCACGGCGGCCAGGTTGCTTTCGTCCGGTGTGAGCCTGTCGGTAAGCTCCCCGACCATGAATCTGGCGGTCTCGCTGGATTGGGCCAGCTCGCTCATGCGGTTGGGTGTTGCTTCGTAGGATTGCAGCAGCACGGTGGCCTCGTATGTTGGTGGCGCGGCGAAGCTGACGATACCTGCCGTGACCACGGCCGCAAGGGTGATGCCCACTACCAGCTTCCAGTGCTTGAATATTGTTTTTACATATTGCGCCAGGTCTATCTCATCTTCCATCTGCGGTACCCCCTGAGTGGTTTCACGCCCGGCTTGCTGTGTGTCATAATATGATTCGTATTTTAGCATACCCCACAGGGTCTCTGCATAAAGCTCAATGACGATATTACAGGGCCTGATACTGGGCGCGGTCCAGGGCATTGCCGAGTGGCTGCCCGTCAGCAGCAAGGGCATCGTTACACTGATACTGATCAACGCCTTCGGCATGCAGTTCAAAGAGGCCTTTTTTCTGGCAATCTGGCTGCACCTGGGTACCCTGCTGGCCGCCGTCTTCTATTTCCGCCGCGAGCTGTGGGAGATAATCAAATACCTGCCCGCATATATCCGCGACATACGCCGTCCCGCCGCCACACAGCAGGGCAGGCTGATAACATTCCTCATCATCGGCACTATAGTAACGGGCGCCGTGGGCGGGCCGCTGATACTGTTCAGTCTCGACAACCTGCAGCTGGGCGGCGCCCTGTTGACCGCCCTGATCGGCCTTTTTCTCATCATCACCGGCCTCGTGCAGAGGTTCGCCATAAAATCGGCGGGCGACGTGGATAAGCCGCTGCGCATCATCGATGCCCTGTGGGTGGGCCTGGCGCAGGCGCTGGCGGCCTTTCCCGGCTTCAGCCGCAGCGGCATGAGCGTGTCCGCGCTGCTGTTATTGCGCTACAGCGGCAGGCAGTCGCTCAGGCTGTGTTTCCTGATGAGCATACCCATTATACTGGTTGCCGAAGTCGGATTGGGGCTGATACAGGGGGTATCGGTCAACGAGGCTTCCATTGCCGGGCTGGTTTCGGCTGCGTTCTTCGGCTTCCTGACTATCAAGGCGCTGATGAAGGTGGCCCTGGTCCTGCCCTTCTGGATATTCTGCATAGCGCTGGGCCTGCTCAGCCTTGTGCCGCTGCTGCTGGGAATGTAGGTCAACCGACCTTGAAGTTCAGGTGTTGCGCCGCCATGTTGCGCAGGCAGTCTTTGGCCAGCCCATGGTTGCATGCTTCCACCGCCTTTTTCAGTCCCTCCAGGTCGCTCTGCAGTGCGGCCTTATCAGGCCCGGCGTTGCGCACCATGAATATCTTGGCGTGCTTTGTACGCAGTCTGTCCTCGTTGTCCCACGTCAGCTTCTCGTACAGCTTCTCGCCCGGCCTGGCGCCGATGAACTCGATGGGTATATCCTTTTCCGGCTCGAGCCCTGAGAGCCGTATCATGTTCCTGGCCAGCTCCACGATGGATACCTGCTCACCCATATCCAGCACAAAGATCTCACCCTTCTCCCCCAGCGCACCGGCCTGTATCACCAGTTGCACCGCCTCGGGTATGGTCATGAAGAAGCGAATCATATCGGGGTGGGTCACGGTCACCGGTCCTCCCCGCGCTATTTGTTTACGGAAGATGGGCACCACGCTGCCGCTGGATTCCAGCACGTTGCCGAAGCGCACCGACATGAAGCGCGTGACAGCGTTATCAGCGTAGGACTGGACCACCTTCTCGCAGATGGCCTTGGAGAGCCCCATCATGCTGACCGGCTCCACCGCCTTGTCGGTGGAGATGAAGATGAAGCGCTCGGCTTCGTTTTGCACGGCCAGTTCGCAGAGTATTTTAGTGCCGAATATATTGTTCTCCACCGCTTCTAAAAGGTTGGCCTCCATCAGCGGCACGTGTTTATATGCCGCCGAATGAAATATGATGGCAGGCCTGTATTGAGTAAAGATGGCCGCTATCCTGTCGTGGTTGGTGACGTCGGCTATCACCGCCGCCGGTTTGAATGGGAGCCTGCGGCCGGCCAGCTCCTGCTCGATCGTATATAGGCCTTCCTCGTCCTGGTCCAGCAGCACCAGCGAGGCGGGTTTCATGCGGCTGAGCTGGCGGGACAGCTCCGAGCCGATGGAGCCGCCGGCGCCGGTGACCATTACCGTCCGTCCGTTGATATATTCAGATAGTTGGTCCAGGTCCACCTGCACCGGCTCTCGTCCCAGTATGTCGTGCACTCCTACTTCCCTGATCTGCTCCACGCCCACCGTGCCGTCGATTATCTGGTAGATGCCGGGCAGCGTGCGGCACTTCACGCCGGCCGCCTGGCACTGGAAGAAGATGTCGCGTATGATCTCGCGCGAGACGTTGGGCATGCAGATGATCACTTCCTCGATGCCGTAATCAGCTATAATACGGCTCAACTCGCGCCGAGTGCCCAGCACGCGGACGCCGTTTACCTGGAGTCCCTTCTTGGATGCGTCGTCGTCGATGATGCCCACCGGCTGGAAGGCAAGCTCCGGACGGCTCTGCATCTCGCGTATGATGGCGGCGCCCGTATCGCCTGCGCCTGCGATCAGTATGGGCCTTGTTCTGCTGGCCCACAGGGAGCGCGACCCGAGTGTGCGCAGTCCCCGCACGCCGAACCTGACACCCGTCGTCAGCGCCAGCGTTAGAAGGCCGTCCAGCACCAGTACGCCGCGCGCTACATTCAGCCGGAAGACGAAATAGAACAACACGACCAGTACGGTTGAAGCGACGACGTTGGCCACAGCCAGCCAGAAGAAGTCTTTTACGCTGGCGTAGCGCCATAGCCGGCGGTAGATACGCATCAGGTAGAATACTGCAAACTTCAGGACGATCACAGGCAGCAGCCAGAACTTGAGGATCTCCAATTGTTGCGCCGGGATATGTATATCGTATCTCAGGAAGAAGGCGCCGGCGAAAGCCGCGGCGAAGAACAGCAGGTCCAGTGGTATCTTTAGATAGTTATAAAGGCCTAATCCAATTTTAAACTTCATTTAAATGATTCTGGTTATAACCTTAGTGAGGCACATTATATGCGCATGACCAATTCATTTCAAAAGTAATAACATTTCAGCGCGCTCCTTTACCTGTGACTAGCACCACCCACAGGGTGGCAAAAAGAATCTTTAAATCCATGGTAAAGCAGCGGTGTTCAACGTAATAGATATCCCAGTCGAGCGTTTCCTGGACCGTCAGGTCGCCTCTGCCCTTGATAATGGCCAGGCCTGTTATTCCAGGTTTGACTTTGAGCCTGATCTTTTCTCTTTCAGAATACAGGTTTACTACATCCGGAACCTCGGGACGTGGCCCCACTAAACTCATATCTCCTCTCAATACATTGAGCAAACCCGGTAGTTCATCGAAACCCCGCCGGAGGAACCGGCCCAACCTGGTTATACGCGGATCGTCTTTTTGTTGAAAGCTTACTGCGGATAATTCCACCTTGGACAGGGGTTTTCTCAGCATGTCCGCGTCCTGTATCATGCTGCGGAATTTATACAGGGGAAACGGTTTGCCGTTCCTTCCAACCCTTGTCTGCGAGAATATTGCGGGCCCCGGGGAGTCGAGCCTGATCAGCAGCGCAACCACCAGGAAAAATGGAGACAGCAGGATCAGCCCCATCAGCGATACTATAATATCGAGTGCGCGCTTCAGCATAATGGTCGATATAACTACCGTGCATATTTATTCGCTATATATTTGACCGATCTTACGACATCATTGATATCTTCTTCGGTCATAGCCGGATACAGCGGCAGCGAGACGGCCCTCTCGTACACATATCTGGCATTGGGGAAATCATCGGGCTTGTAGCCGAAAGCCCGGGCGTAATACGGGTGCATATGCAGAGGGATAAAGTGCACGCTGGTTCCGATATTCATCTGTCTCAAGGCCTCAATGAACCCGGCCCTGTCTACGGAGAGCCCTTCCAGTCGTAACTGGACTATGTACAGGTGCCGGCTGTGCTCGATATCCCGGTCAACATATGGAACGTCGATGAAATCCATCCCGTTGAATTCCCGGTTGTAGATATCGGCGTATTTGCGCCTGATCGACTGAAACTCATTCAGGCGCTTCAGCTGGTGAATGCCCAGCGAGGCCATGATGTCCGAAAGGTTGTCTTTAAAGCCGGGCTCTTCGATCTCATAATACCAGGAGCCCGAGGCCCCGTAACGTTTCCAGGCGTCCTTGCTCAGGCCGTGCAGGCTGAGTTTGCGCACCCTTGAGGCGAACTCCTCATTATCGGTGGTGAGCATGCCGCCTTCTCCGGTGGTAATGTTCTTGGTGGCATAGAAGCTGAAAGCCGTCATGTCCCCGATCGAGCCTATCGGTTTGCCTTTGTATTTTGAAGCCAGCGCGTGGGCGGCGTCTTCGATGACCGTTAAATTATGTTGACCCGATATCCTCTTGATAATGTCCATATCGCAGGGATGGCCGCCGATGTGCACGGGCATTATGGCCCTGGTTTTTTTTGTTATAGCCGCTTCGATGAGCTCGCAATTGATATTAAAAGATCGTCTGTCGATGTCTACAAATACGGGCCTGGCTTTAAGCCAGATAGCCACGGCGGCGGTGGCAGCAAAAGTATAGGGAGTCGTTATGACCTCATCGCCTTCCCCCACACCGGCTGCAACAAGCGCCAGGTGCATGGCGGCGGTGCAGGAATTAAGGGCAACTGCATATTTTGATCTTGTGTAGCGGGCAAAATCGTTTTCGAACCGGTGTGTCTTTTCCCCGGTGGTAATCCAGCCCGATTTAAGGGTATCGACCACCTCGGTTATCTCGTCCTTGCCGATGGAGGGAAGGTGATACGGCAAAAACGTTTTTCTTGTTTTCACTTTCTGCCGCTCCTTATCACTTTTTCTATCATCTGCATTAATAATATCTCATATCCAGTTGAGGATTTCATTTCACAGTTTTATGATGTACCTGTTCATCCACCGGCCTTCGGGCGTCCTGTCAGTGCCTGCCAGCGTGAATCCATTGCGCAGGTAAAAAGCGTTGACTCTCTCATTATTATCGCGGTCCGTGTCCAGTGTCATTTCAGTACAGCCCGATGACTTCATTCTCTGCAGGAAAGCTGTGAGCAGGGCCCGTCCCAGTCCCCTGCCTTCCCACTCCGGATCGACGGCGATGGAGGATAGCTCACCAGGTATACTAATATCTTTATCGAACCCGGGTCTGGTGATTATAGCCCGCATCAGGCGCACTGCTGTGGAAGGTTTTTTCACAACAGAGGGCAATGCAGCGAGTGAAAGATTCAGCCACCGTGTTTTTATAAAGTCCCTGTAAAATGCCGATATCTTGTAGCTTCCGCAGGCCAGGCCAGCGACCTCATTTTGGCAGCATACCACGATAGCTACACCGAACGGTGAATCGACCATGTTGCGGTAGAACTCTTTGAGGAAGGAGGGGCCTAAAAAGGACAGAAAGAAGCCTGGGAAACTTCGCAGGTGAATCTCTGCGGCTGCGGTGACATCGTCCGGTAGCATATCCCGTATCTGGGATCCCGGCGGATGGTGTAAATTTTCAATACGGACTTTCATTTATTACATCCAGCAGCTTTTCCGCCAGGACAGGCACGGAATGGTATTTCATCACGTAGTCGTAGCCCCGTTTGCCCATTTCCTGGCGCTCCTCCTGGCTCATATTGCACAGCTTTACAATAGCCTGTGCCATGGCTTGGGCATCCTCCGGAGGAAAAGACAATCCGCATCCTGCATCTTCTACAGGATTATTGACCGAATTTGTGCTCCAGACTATTGGTTTGGCACTGGCCATGTAATCATATAGTTTATTCGGGCTGACACCATAATCTCCTAATCCTGACTTTCTCCCCGGTTTTACAGCAATGTCAGTCATATTCAGCAGCGCAGGCATGATGTATTTGGGGACCGGACCGCAAAAGCTGATATTATCCAATCCCAATGCATGTGCTTCATTGGCTAATATGCTCTTTTCGGGCCCATCGCCAACCAGTAAGAAATGTACCTTATCAATTCCTTTTGCCTTGATCAGCCCGGCTGCTTCCACTATTGTATTCAGTGAGTTCGCTATTCCATGTGCACCGGCATATATTATCAGTAGCTTTCCCTTTGATTTTACGTCGGATACAAGTTCGGATATCTCTTCGGGCAGCCCGGCAGAGGTGTTTGAAAACAATTCAGGGCTTACCCCGTTGGGTATATATACGATTTTATGGTCTGGAATGCCCAGCGTTGCCAGATACTCCGCGCCTTTGGGCATGAGGACAATTATCCTGCTGGCACGGTCGCAGAGGAACTTTTCCAGAATACCGATCAGCTTTACTGAAGGGCTTCTGCTGCTGTAGCCGCCAATTTCCACGAGATTCTTCGGCCACAGGTCGTGGATTTGAAGAATAAACGACACTTTTTTCGATTTTGCGAGAAACCACCCGGCTAGACCAACGAATGGATGTGGCCATGTAGCCAGTATAACATCAGGTTTTTCACGAGGTTTAAGTCCCAGAGAAATAACACGGGCAGCGTAACTTATCATGTTCAGCACACGACGCCAGTCGTTGCGACTGTAGCGCGGCGAGGTCTTCAGCCAGATGAAGTCCACTCCATTTACCTTTTCCGCGTAATAGCCTTGTTTACCGATGTTTCTTTCCTCTCGCATAGTGCGGTGGTTGAAGCTTGAAGCGAGGATGGAGACCCTGTGCCCCAGTTTGACAAGCTCCCTGGCAAAATCATAATTTCTGGTGCTTCCGGGGGTATCCGGAGGTGTAGCGTAGTGGTTAAGCATCCAGATATACATGATGATTTATATGGTTAACCTTCGTGTCTTACATTTTCAGGATACCGGTTGACGGTGTCAATGGGCCTCTTTCTAATTGCGATCTTTGCTGACAGGTTAGGGCATTTCTCTGTCCGCTTATCTCTATTCTATCCAGCACCACTATGTTATACAAGAAGAATAGTCGTGCAAATGATTCTATGGGGCAACAGAGTAATAATGTTAGCCGGCAGTCAGGCTGTTTAAAAAAGTATATATCGAGCTGCCTGTTTACCATGCGATATATATCGCATGGTAAGTGGGACAGAACTTGCATCAGGATTCATATGCTCAATGCGATTTATTGGGAATAATCAATACTCATTTAATAGCATTTCAATTCATTCAAAAAATGGATCCTGTCAGCTGATATTTAGGGGATATGCAATTTTACTTACCGAAGCCTATCCATTTTGGCAAATATTTCTTCAACATATCCTGGTCGAATTCATAGTTTTTATAATTGGCTGGCTTTTTTAAAACGTAGGATGGATCAATATCCTTCAATTTACGCACCGGATTACCGCCGTAAATTCCTGGTTCCACTACGTCCCTAATAACATTGGATCCCGCAGCGATCACAATGTTGTCGCCAATTGTGAGTCCGGCGATAAGTGATGCCATGCTGCCTATTACTGCTCCGTAACCGATGTTAGTTATGAGCTGCACTTCCTTTAAATTTCGCTTATGCATCACGTTTTTAGTATGGTTCGTCATGATTCCGGGACCGATGAAGGCATTATCATTGATTATGACGGATCGCGATATGCAGGCTGCAGTTCGAATGCCGACACCATTTCCGATTATACAGATACCCGTCGTCATAACATAATCGGCTATTTCAACATCGTTCATCACCCGTGTGCCGCTTTTCAAGGTGACATTATGGCCCAGTGTAACATTATCACCGACAATCACGTCTTTCTCAATAATGACATTGAATCCGTATTTAAAATTAGTACCGTGAATAAACGAATCGTGGATATTGCTCATCACTTACCTCCTTGGGTTCATTTTGCATTTCTTTCAGCGGCATATCATTATACAGTTATCTGCCTGCTGTATCACCTTTGATCTTTGCAGGCACACCAAATACGATCTTCCCATCGGCTACGTTCTCGGTTACCACGGCACCCATTCCAACAATTACACTTTCACCTATAACGACTTTGTTTCTGATACAGGCGCCGAATGAGACCTGAGAATAGTCACCTATACGGCTGCTGCCTCCCAGCATACTCATAGATATAATCAAGCAATACTTTCCAATGACGGCGCTATGCCCCACGTTGCACAGATGGCCTATTTTTGTCCCTCGCCCGATAATTGTATCGCCCATGGCGCCCCGCATTATGCTGGCGTTTGAGCCTATCTCCACATCATCCTCGATTACAACGCCGCCAAGCTGGGGAAACTTTTCCAATTCGCCCTGTTCAATTCTCTCGAAACCCATTCCCTCGGCTCCGATTACCACACCGGCCTGGATAGTGACGTTTTTCCCGATTTTTGTACCCGGATAAATGTATACGTTGCCATGAATCACTGTGCCTTCACCTATCCGGCAATTCCCTATATATGAGTTTGGTCCTATGTGGACAGAGGGATGTATCTTGGCTTCTTTATCGATCGTTGAGCCGGGTGAAATTCCCGGCTTTATTTTTGATGTGAAGTGAACTTGTATTATTCTAGAAATTGCCAATCTGGGATTAGGGACTAATATAAGCGTCTTTTGCTTGAAATCGTCGCCGGTGAACTCAAAGCTATCATGGCAGATAACAATCCCGGCCTGCGTATTGCGCACCATTTGCAGGCCGTCATTACCTTTTTTGTTGCAGAACGTTACACACTGGCTATCTGCATCATCAATGCGTGATACATCTGTCACGGTGCTATCCTGCCTGCCCAGAATTTTATGCTGCATAGCCATGGAATTAACGAGTTCGTTCACGCTAATCTTATGCTGCGATGGCATAACCCACCTCTTTGTGTAAAGAAATATTCTCTCCGATAGCTCTTTTCATGTTATCACCCAGCGTATCACTTCGAATGATTCGGCATACTTGACGCCGATCTGAGTGCCCCTGACCCTGGCCAGGCCGGTTATGAAATCCGGTGTGGCGTAGGCTCTGTCGGCCTGTGACCTGTAGCACTTCAGCGCTTCTGTCTTTTTTCGAACATGCTTTGACTGGAGCACCATAAAAAGGCTGCTGCTGAAGTTCAAATTGTTGTATGGCATCTCATAACCAATTATGGAAATCTTCTTAAAGGCGCGGAAACCCTCCTGTGATACTGTTTGATGATCCTGGTGTGTATCGTTTGTAGATGGAAGCAACACCATTTCAGGCCTGAGCTCATTTCCCAGGCGAATCATGTCCTCCAGTATTTTTTGCCTGTAGCTTGGGAATTCCCTCACCGGGTAATTAAGCAGGATCAAATTCTGCGGTGAAATACCCAGAACCTTTGTGGCCGCGCGGACCTCTTTCTCCAGTATATCTTTAGGCATGCCCTTAGGCACTGATTTCTTGGCTGACGAGAAAGCAACATAATATACCTCATTACCTTCGGTTACCCACCTGTTTATAGAACCACCACAGCCAAATTCACCATCATCGGTATGGGGTGCGAGAACCAAAAATCTGCAATGCATTGTGCCTCCCGAAATTGATTCTTCTAAATATAATTTGATAATCCAAACTCTTTAATTTCCCAAAACGAACTTTCTTCCCCATAGCTCCAGTATATAGAACCGAAAGAAGTACTCACTCTGGTATATGGATTTACCGGATATATATTGATGAAATGCCTTTTGTACCCTATTTATATCAACGTATTCCCCGACAAATAAAGGTGTCATGAAAGCATCATTCATTCCCTTGCTCAAAGTAGTCCTGTACCATAAATCTTTAGGAGTGGTGAATCCCAGCTTGCTTTTTCTTAATCTGATCTCCTCGGGGAGTACACCTCTCATGGCGTTTCTGAGCACATACTTGGTCCAGCCACCGCGCATCTTCTGATTTAGGGGCATGGATGCCAGCTTTTCAACTAGCCTGTAGTCAAGAAAGGGGAGCCTTGCCTCGACGGCGTGAGCCATGGAATTCTTATCTTCGTATCTAAGCAGAACAGGTAGACTGAACTCAAGCAAATCATTCTTCAGCCTTACTCCCAGATTGTTCTTGTATCTGATATCAGTTGTTCTGTCATTGAACCTATCAAGGAATGACTTGCGTAGCAGATTCTCTATGCCAAGCATATTCTTGCCGAAGTTCATATATCTCAGGCCACCTTTTAAGCTGAGCCTGTTTATCATAGCCGGGGACGACAGAAAGTGCAGGGTTTCTGATAGCCCCGTGCAGTATATCCCGTCTTTTAAAAGCTGCACCAGGTAGAAAACGTAGAACTTTAGATAACCGGCCAGCTGTTCGTCGCTACCCTGTCCATCCAGTATGACCTTTACGCCCCTATTCGCTGCCGTTTTCATCACCTCCCACTGGGCGTATATACCGCTTCCAGGGAATGGCTCTTCCTGATGCCATAAAAGGTTGTCAAGCGTTGATGAGAATCCACTTGCAGTAGGGAAAACGTAATTAGCCTCAGCGCCTGTTGCATCAAGCACCTTCTCTATATAGTATCTCTCGTCGAATCTTTTGTCCTCGAAGCAGGCAGAGAAAGTTTTTTGCTTTGCTGATACTGATTTTTTATCAGAGGGGAAAAGCAGATTATTAGCTGTCATGACCACCGAGGAAGAGTCGAGGCCACCGCTGAGGCATGAACCTATCGGCACGTCACTTCTCAGCCGTATTTTAACTGAATCAACGAAGAGGTCATAAAAATCCTTGGCGTATTCTTCATCGCTACGCTCGTTTTTTACCTCGTTTGATACGTCAATATGCCAGTATTTGTGCAGGCTGAGGTTACCAACCCGGGTAACTTTGAGGTAATGGGACTGAGGTAGTTTTTTTATTTTATTAAAAAAACTGCTGTCAGTGTGGTCGAGTATACCAACCTTTAAGAAATCATAGATAAGCTCACTATTTGGTTCTGCTTGTATACTTAATTGAAGAAGCCCCTTGATCTCAGAGGAAAAAGCAAATATGTGACTATCGAAATAATAGTAAAATGGTTTAATACCCAGACGGTCGCGCGCGCAAAATAGTTCCTTTTTTACAGAGTCCCAGATGGCGAATGCCCACATACCGTTAAATTTGCACAGGCAGTCCGGCCCCCATTCCATATAAGCTCTGAGAATGACCTCTGTATCGCTGTTGGATTTAAAATGATGCCCTTTCGCTCTCAGCTCGTTTCTTAACTCAATATAGTTGTAGATTTCACCATTGTGTATTATCCAGATGTCACCCGTATCATTGCACATCGGTTGATGCCCTGCAGGAGAAACATCAATAATTGAGAGCCTGCGGTGTCCGAAGCCAAGGTTATACAGCCCGGGTATATCACTTATGTCCGAGCGGGGTGTGTACACAAAGTCCGAGCTAAGGACATCAGTGTGAGTTTCCTTTCCCATAGCCGAAATATGTTCCCCTGTACTGAAATTGGCCAGCACATAACCCTCGTCATCCGGTCCTCTATGAGAAATAGCGTTAGCCATTCTGACCAGATCATTCGTCCTGATACCAGTAGATTTAAAATCGATAATGCCGACAATGCCACACATCAACCGGCTCCTCTGGAGAGACATCTATTATATACATCCAACAATTTTTTTTCTTCAATCTCCCAATTATACTTTTGCATTACTGCCTTTCTACCGTTTTCACCCATGTGTCGGGCTTCCTCAGGGTGATCAAGCAGATGCAGGATTGCATGAGCATGCTCTTTAGCATTATATGGATCTACCAGGATGCCACATTCAGATTCCCGGATGATGCGGGAAATAATTGAAACATCGGAGGACACAACCGGTATTCCACAGGCCATATATTCAAGGGTTTTTGTACTGATGCCCTCCTGAAATGGCGGGCCAGGCCTCCAGCCTATACTGGAAAGCCTGATATATTTGAATACTTCATTATGTGGTACACGCTCCAGGATCTTCAGTGTACCAGCTGCCACTAATTCCTTCATTGTTTCTCTCTGATTATTGTTTAGCCATTCCATATTGTCGGATTTAGCCAATATAAGGCAGGTTACAGCAGGTTGGCGTTGGGACAGCAAAGTAAGTGTATCCAATATAATTGGGAATCCCATTTCCCTGGTCATATTGCCGGTATAGATCAATGAGTATTGATCATTTTCAGCAGATGGTCCATATTTTTCATATGATTTCGAAACATTTAAGTCAGGGAAGTTATGTACAGCAGTGCAAACCGTCTGGAAACCGGCAAATCTTTTAGTCATCGGCTCTGAGACCGTTATAATGGCGGCAAGTCTGCCGGCAAATATTCTTTCAGTTCTGGTGAATATCCAGGCTACGGATTTTCGCAGGTATTTCGGAAGCCAGTCACGTAAAAGCAGGGTTTCTGCATAATTCTCGTGCACGTCGTAAATTACCGGTTTACCACTGAGTATTTGAAGTAACCACCCCCAAAACAATAATTCCGGATCATGGAAGTGATATATATCGGCTTTTTGTCTGAGTGCCAGCTTAAAAACGCGCCATGTTCCTGTTATCCTTTGGATCCTGTTTCTTGCTCTTGGAAGGGCAACCAGTTCTATATCATCAACAAGCTCATTCCCATTGTGCTGGGCTATGATTGTCAGCTTATAACCTGCCTTTTGCAGGCACCTGGCCTGCTTGAAGAATATACGGTGATCAAAGGGTGAATGGACTGAAGTCAGTATGCAAACCTTTTTCATTTATAGACGATCCTTGAAGATTAATCTCCGCCCGGATTCAATCGAAGCTTCACATGCCGCCCGCGCCTCTTTTTTGGGTGCTGAATCTGGGCCGCTCTTCGGCAGAAAATAAAGCATTACAATAACCAGCCACAGGCCTCCGGTCAAAAAAGCTGTTGTCAGTGCACCGTTTGTGAGGCTGATCGTGGATGCAGCTATTGCAGCCACTCCAAGTCTCAAATCCAATCGCCTTGAGCAAAGGTCCACTATTTTGAAAATGATGCCTAATATGATGCTGTATATCGCAAGGCCTGCGAAGCCAAAATTCATGTATGCGTCGCCGTATATACCTGTATTTGCACTGGTATTTGGATTGCCGAAGTAGATTTTACCTATCAGGTAAGGTGGTGGAAGCTCGTAGGGATAGTCAGCGAAGAATCCCAGTCTGCTGTCCGAAAGATATACAAGCTCGTTATGTGAGAAAAAATCGTAATAGTCGAAAGATATCTGGGCCGGAAGTAATAAAGTTCTATTGGTAATGAGTGATGATATCCATATATGCCCTGTCCACCAGTAGGCCAGTATGCCTATCGCGATGATGCCGGTTAACATGATATTTATGTTAGATAAAGCATTTTTGCGGGTGACTATCCACATCAGAACAAGGACGAAAGGCAAAATATAAAAATATGTCTTGTGGCCCGTGGCGGAATAAAGCAGTAGTTGAAGCAGCACGGTCAGCGCTGCCGGGGCCCATTTCTTTTTAAGGATAAATATGGCGAACAATACAGGATTGATAACTTTGGCCATCCAGCTGAATAAATAGCCGGCCATGGGTATCTGTGCCTGCTTGTATGCAGATCTTATATCATAAACACCCGTGAGATCGAACTTCAAGGATAAACCAAGGTATTGCCAGATCAAATAAAGGGTAGTTAAGCCGAAGCAGATAAATAATAAATACATGATTATTGTAGATTGTCTTATCGGGCGCAGCCGTATACCGGGTACCGGCAGCCGGACAATGAATATGGTTATCAACCAGAAGAAAGATACGGCATAAATATATAGTCTATCCCCATTTGCCAGGGCGAAATACGTTAGCATGGGTACGTATGATAGCAGCATCAACAGCCATACGAATATAGTGGATAATTTGTTCAGTGACTTGGGTGCAGCGACAAAAAGGATAAAGAGCAGAATGTATGATTCAATAAACTTTGAAATGTCGGGCGCCAGAGTAAACCCCATATAGCGCCAGATATCGGAAATCACAAAATAATACGCTAAGTCAAGTGCGGCTTTGTAAAGAAAAACGGTTAACAAAGGCCACAACGTGCTTTTCTTTAACCGTAAATGCAGGTTTCCTTTTTGAAATTGTCCGGTTTCTGCCGCGTCCATATGAACTATACGTTTTTTCAGTATTCTAATCCAGCGTTTGCCCTACTGCTGTTTCCCTATTATAAATCTTGAAGCCACATCTTTAAATAAACTCAGTTCATTGCGGGAGAAGCTTCTCATTAGCCAGATAAGAATTAAGTATATGAAAGCGCCAATGATAATTGCCATGATTACCTGCAGAATACTATATGGATGCAGAAGCCAGATAACAAGTGACATGACCACTGATGCGAAAATACTTTTTACGATGAAGGAGTAACTAAGATCGAACTTGAAATACCTGAAACCGATGATGATGGTCAGTATTCCCGTAACTGCATATGCTATCAAACTGGCTATTCCGGCACCTATAATGCCCCATAGCGGAACCAGAAGAAGGGTAAGGGCTACATTTAGCACCGCAGTGATGATTAGCAGCCAGAGAATCCAGTGGGTCTTCTTTACCAGGTAAAAAATATGATTACCAATTGAGTAGAGTTCGAAAATAACCAATCCTGAAGCTATGAAAGGCAACACCGTACTACCGGACATGAATTCTGTGCTTGTCAATATCCGGATTAACGGCGCTGCCAGTACAGACATGCCAAAGGCAGCAGGTACACTCAGCAATAGTGTGTATTTCAGGGTGAATTTAAAATAATTCTTTGTGCTGGCTGTGTCACCATCGTCATATGATTTTGAGACCGTGGGAAGAAGTAGTGCATTCGCCGGTCCCAGAAAAAGAGAAATTATATTGGCTATGGTGTAAATAGCGGAATATATTCCCACATTTTTAACATCCATAAAGTAGCCGATAATATAGCGATCGCTGGAGTTGATGATCCATAAGGTAACGGTGGCCGGAACCAGTGGCAATCCGTACCTTAGATATGTCCATATCCCGGTAAATTTGGGGAATTGGAAACCCGTTTGCTTCAAGGTAATAATGAAGGCAGCGGTAAAGCACAGGACATCACTGATAAGAACTGCTATTACTGCGCCTGTTAGCTGCCAGCCCGCAAGCATAAAGCAAAGCATCAAACCGACCTGACCAGCGGCGCGGACCACCATAAATATGGCATAGCGCAGCATTTGCCTGAAGGTGCGGAAGTAGGCAATGCTTATATTGCCGAGCGCCTGGGTCAGCACCATAAAAGACGCCAGAACTATAGTATTTGAGTTGTTGATGTCTCCGAGAACGGGAAGATCGCTGAACGACACAAATAGGGCCAGCAGCAGGGATAAAGATATCCCGGAGGCCATGATGGTCAACATTATCGATAAATAAGCTTCACTTATCTTTGACCTGTCCCTTTCTGCGGCTATGAAACGAACCATTGCCATACCCAGACCCAGGGAAGCTACTGACGTGATTAAAGTAATGGTTACCCAGATAATAGACCAGGTGCCATAAAGTGAAGCGCCAAGCCATTTGGTCAGAATTGGTAATCGTGCAAAATTAAGCAGTGCTACCAGCACCTGCGCCATCACCACGAAGCCCACGTCTCTTGCGTACTCGGTATAACCTTCAAGGCGCATATCGCTCATGGTTGTTGTCACAGGCTGTTAATTGCAACAGGAAATAACGGAGGTTGTGAATATGGGGTGAGCTCTTGTACCAACGCCCTATTATAGCTTATTTTAACGCGACTGCGCATTAAAAGTGGGGGAACGATTATCAGGATCTGCGGGAACTTGGTCCGGCTTTCCGGGGTGGTTAATAATATGATTATCGGACTGACTAAATCAATCGTCGGTCTATTCTGCTTCCGCTGCTTCAGAATATGTTTACGGGCCGTTGGTGAAGCTGCGAGGGGTTGTGTTCCATGGGCCCCAGACGGTGGCGTTGCCGGCCCTGGTCCTCCAGTAGTAGACGGTACCGTCGTTGGGGAATCTGTTCATAGTGAAGGAGGTGGCGGTGGTTCCGTTGTGTCTGTAGATGGTGGCGAAGTTGGACTGTGTGCTGACCTGCACCTGGTATTTTGAGGCGCCGGAGACCGTTCCCCAGGAGAAGGTGATGGAGGTGCTGGGAACATAGGCGCCGTTGGCCGGGGAGGACATGGAGGGAGATGTAGCAGGAGCTGAGGCAGTGCCGTTGGTGAAGCTGCGAGGGGTTGTGTTCCATGGGCCCCAGGCGGCGGCGTTGCCGGCCCTGGTCCTCCAGTAATAGACCGTGCCGTCGTTGGGGAATTTGTTCATAGTGAAGGAGGTGGCGGTGGTTCCATTGTATCTGTAGAGGGTGGAGAAATTGGACTGTGTGCTGACCTGCACCTGGTATTTGGTGGCGCCGGATACCGTTCCCCAGGAGAAGTTGACGGAGGCGCTGGAAACATTGGTGCCGTTGGATGGGGATGACATGGCAGGAGAAGTGGCAGGAGCTGCGGCTGTGCCGTTGGTGAAGCTGCGAGGGGTTGTGTTCCAGGGT
>Ga0172380_10003527_pt1 | contig 21401 bp, 16 predicted proteins | sample Leawe162metaG_FD_119747 | JGI IMG/M metagenome (GOLD analysis project Ga0172380, IMG submission 119747) | Leachate microbial communities from a municipal landfill in Southern Ontario, Canada - Leachate well 162 metaG | ecosystem: Engineered > Solid waste > Landfill > Unclassified | place... | reverse complement strand
CGCTGGAACGCGATGGCGATGGTCGTGGAGGCGAACCAGAAGGAGCACGGCATCGGCGGGCACATCTCGACGTACGCCTCCGCCGCCACGCTGTACGAGGTCGGCTTCAACCACTTCTTCCGCGGCGCGGCGCACCCGAGCGGCGGCGACATCGTCTACTTCCAGGGCCACGCCTCGCCCGGCATGTACTCACGCGCGTATGTGGAGCGCCGCATCCACGCGCCGCAGGTGCACAACTTCCGTCGCGAGTTCGCAGAGGCAAGCGGCCTCACCTCCTACCCGCACCCGTGGCTGATGCCGGAGTTCTGGCAGTACCCCACCGTCTCGATGGGCCTCGGTCCGCTGCAGGCGATCTACCAGGCGCGCTTCCTGCGCTACCTGGAGCATCGAGGCCTGCTCCCCGCGACCGACCGCAAGGTGTGGGCGTTCCTGGGCGACGGCGAGACCGATGAGCCGGAGTCGTTGGGCGCAATCAGCCTCGCGGCCCGCGAGGGGCTCGACAACCTCATCTTCGTCGTGAACTGCAACCTGCAGCGCCTCGACGGCCCGGTGCGCGGCAACGGCCACATCGTGCAGGAGCTGGAGGCGATGTTCCGCGGCATCGGCTGGAACGTCATCAAGCTGCTCTGGGGCAGCGAGTGGGACGACCTGCTCGCGAAGGACTCCGACGGCCTGCTCGCCCGCCGCATGGGCGAGGTGGTGGACGGCGAGTACCAGAAGTACTCGGTCGCCGGCGGCGCCTACATCCGCGAGCGATTCTGGGGCGTCGACCCGCGCCTCGCAAAGATGGTCGAGCACCTGAGCGACGATCAGCTCTGGCGGATGCGCCTGGGCGGCCACGACATGGACAAGGTGTACGCCGCATACCACGCCGCCGCGCGCCATACCGGAGGCCCGACCGTCATCCTCGCGCGCACCATCAAGGGCTACGGCCTGGGCGAGGCGGGCGAGGGCAAGAACATCACCCACCAGCAGAAGGCGCTGAACGAGCGCGAACTGCTCTCCTTCCGCGACCGCTTCGACATCCCGCTCTCCGATGAGGAGGTCGTGGGCGCGCCCCTCTACCGCCCCGCCGAGGACTCTCCGGAGACGCTCTACCTGCTCGACCGCCGCCGCGTGCTCGGCGGCCCCGTCCCCGCGCGCCGCGTGATGCCGAGCGATCTCCCGCGTCCCGCCGAGGATCTGTTCGATGAGTTCCGCGACGGCTCCGCCGGCCGCGAGGTGTCGACGACCGTCGTTCTCGTGCGCATCCTCAGCAAGCTGCTGCGGGACCCGGCGCTCGGCCCGCGCGTCGTCCCGATCGTGCCCGATGAGGCGCGCACCTTCGGCATGGAGCCGCTCTTCCGCGAAGTCGGCATCTACTCCTCGAAGGGCCAGCTCTACGACCCGGTCGACGCCGACAACCTGCTCTACTACCGCGAGTCGAAGGACGGCCAGATCCTCGAGGAAGGCATCACCGAGGCCGGCTCGCTCGCCTCGTTCATCGCCGCCGGCACATCCAACGCGAGCACCGGCCGGGCGATGCTGCCGTTCTTCATCTTCTACTCGATGTTCGGCATGCAGCGTGTCGGCGACCTCGTGTGGGCCGCGGGCGATGCACGCACGCGCGGCTTCCTCGTCGGCGGCACTGCCGGTCGCACCACGCTGCCCGGCGAGGGTCTGCAGCACCAGGACGGCCACAGCCACCTGCTCGCCTCGGCCGTCCCCAACCTCATCGCCTACGACCCCGCGTTCGCGTACGAGATTGCCGAGATCGTGCGCGCGGGCATCGAGCGCATGCACGTCCGCAACGAGGACGTCTTCTACTACCTCACCGTCGGCAACGAGTCGTACGTGCAGCCCCCCATGCCCCCCGGCGACGACGTGCGCGAGGGCATCGTGCGCGGCATGTATCGCTATGCCGCGGCCGATGGCCCGCTCGGCCGCCCGCGCGTGCAGCTCCTCGCCAGCGGCCCGATCGTGAACGAGGCGGTACAGGCGCAGGCGCTGCTGGAGGAGCAGTACGGCGTCGCCGCCGATGTGTGGTCCGTGACCTCATGGACCGAGCTCCGTCGCGACGCCCTCGAGGTCGACCGCTGGAACATGCTCCACCCAACCGACCCGCCGCGCGTCTCCTACGTCACCCGCTGTCTGGGCGCGCAGCCCGGCCCGATCGTCGCGGCCTCCGACTACGTGAAGACGCTGCCGGACGGCATCGCGCGCTGGACGCCGGCACCGTTCGTCGCGCTCGGCACGGACGGCTTCGGACGCAGCGCCAGCCGCTCCGAGCTCCGCGACTTCTTCGAGGTCGACGCGAAGCACATCGCGCTCGCCGCGCTCCACGCGCTCGGGCGCAGTGGCGCGATGCCCTCGACGGCCGCCCGCAGCGCCATCGAGCGCCTCGGCATCGACCCCGAGCGCGCGAGCCCCGCCACCCACTGACGATGCGCACGATCCCCGAAGGGACGCCCCATGCCGACTGAGTTCCGTCTCCCCGAGCTGGGCGAGGGCATCACCGAGGCCGACGTGATCCGCGTGCTCGTGCATCCCGGCAACGCGATCGCCGTCGACCAGCCGCTCGTGACGATTGAGACCGAGAAGGCGACCGTCGATGTCCCGTCCACCGTCGTCGGCACCGTCGTCGAGGTCGCCGTGACCGAGGGTGCGACCGTTGCCCCCGGCGCGCTGCTGTTCACCTTCGACGCAGCAGCAAGCGCCCCCACCGCCTCGACGCCTCCCGCCGCGGTAGCCCCGGCACCGACGCCCCCACCAGCACCCGAGGCGCCCGCAGCCCCCCCGGCACCGCCCGCACCCACGCCGCCCCCCGCAGCCGCGGCGACGCCGGCTCCGCCTGCGCCGGCGACACCCGCCGCACCTGCAGCACCGACCACGCCATACGTCGCCCCCGCGCCCCCCCAGCCGACCGAGGCCGCCTCAACCGCGTTCGCCGCGCCGAGCGTGCGCCGCCTCGCGCGCGAGATTGGCGTCGACATCACCGCCGTGCGCGGCAGCGGTGCCGGCGGCCGCATCGATGAGGACGACGTGAAGCGCCACGCCCGCGAGCGTGCGACGAGCGGCGGAGGCGGCAGCATCGGCGCCCCGCTGGCGCTCCCCGACTTCAGCGCCTTCGGCCCCGTCGAGCGCGAGCCGCTGTCGAGGTTCCGCCGCACGGTCGCGCGCAACATGGCCACCTCGGCCGCCGAGATCCCGCAGGTGACGCTCTTCCACACCGCCGACCTCACGGCGGTCGAGGCGCTGCGCCGCCAGGAGCGCGACGCCGCATCGAAGGCGGGCGGCACGCTCACGACCTCGGTGATCCTCGTGAAGCTCGTGGCGCTCGCGCTGCGCGAGTTCCCGCACTTCAACGCGAGCCTCGATGCCGCCACGCAGGAGCTGGTGCTGAAGCGCTACGTGCACGTCGGCCTCGCCGTCGACACCGATCGAGGCCTCGCGGTCTCCGTCTTCCGCGACGCCGACCGCAAGTCGCTCGCCGACCTCGCCGTCGAGCTGCGCGGCATCGCCGACCGCGCGAAGGAGAACGCGCTCACCATCGATGAGATGCGCGGCGCCTCCTTCACGATCACCAGCCTGGAGACGCTCGGCATCGGCCACTTCACGCCGCTCATCAACTGGCCGGAGGTCGCCATCCTCGGCGTCGGCCGCGACACCGACCTCCCCGCCTACGACAACGAGGAGCTGCACCCGCGCCGACGCATGGCGCTTTCGCTCTCCTTCGACCACCGCGTCGTAGACGGCGCGGATGCCGCGCGCTTCCTGCGCTGGCTCGTGAACGCGATCCACGACCCGCAGCCCGTGCTCGCTGCCGCCGAGGGAGGTGCCTCGTGACCGCCGAGGCGACACGCGACGCGCCGATCCGTCTCGCCGTCCTCGGCGCGGGACCGGGTGGCTACAGCGCGGCCTTCCACGCCGCCGACCTCGGCATGTCCGTCACGCTCATCGATGAGGCGCCGCAGCCCGGCGGCGTCTGCCTCTACCGCGGCTGCATCCCCTCGAAGGCACTGCTCCACGCCGCTCACGCGATCGAGGATGCGCGCGGCGCGACCTCGTTCGGCATCACCTTCGCCGAGCCGCAGATCGACCTCGACGCGCTGCGCACATGGAAGGGCCGCGTCGTCGACCGGCTCACACGCGGTCTCGGCTCGCTCGGCAAGCAGCGGCAGGTGCGCTACCTGCAGGGCCGCGGCCAGTTCGCCGACGCGCACACGATCCACGTCCGCACCGCCGACGAGGTGACCAGCGTCACCTTCGACTACGCGATCGTCGCCACCGGCTCCCTGCCCGCGACACCGGGCGCGTTGCGCGTCGACTCCCCGCTCGTGATGGACTCGACGGCCGCGCTCGATCTCGATGATGTGCCGACGTCGCTGCTCATCGTCGGCGGCGGCTACATCGGCCTGGAGCTCGGCTCCGTCTACGCCGCACTCGGCTCGCGCGTCACCGTCGTCGAGATGACCAGCGGCCTGCTGCCCGGCGCGGATCGCGACCTGGTCGAGCCGCTGGAGAAGCGCCTGCGCACCCGCTTCGCCGAGATCCTGATGGAGACGCGCGTCGCCAAGCTCGAGCCGATCGAGGGCGGCGTGCGCGCCACCCTCGCCTCCACCACGCTCGACAATGTGGAGCGCGACTTCGCGAAGGTGCTGGTCGCCGTCGGCCGCGTCCCCAACTCGCGCAATCTCGGTCTCGAACGCACCAACGTCGAGGTCAACGCGCGCGGCTTCGTGACCGTCGACCGCACGCTGCGCACCACGGAGCCCTCGATCTACGCGATCGGCGATCTCGCCGGCGAGCCGATGCTCGCGCACAAGGCATCGCACGAGGCGCGCGTGGCCGTCGAGGCGATCGCGGGCCGCCCCGTCACCTTCGAACCTGCCGCGATCCCCGCCGTCGTGTTCACCGACCCCGAGGTCGCATGGTGCGGCCTGACCGAGACGCAGGCACGCGACCGTGGCATCGAGGTGCGCGTCACCTCGTTCCCATGGATCGCCTCCGGGCGCTCCGTCACGATGGGCCGCCTCGATGGCCTCACGAAGCTCATCGTCGAGCCCGACACCGAGCGCATCCTCGGCATCGGCATCGTCGGCAAGGGCGCGGGCGAGCTGATGGGTGAGGCCGTCACCGCGATCGAGATGGGCACGCGCGTCGAGGATCTGCACCTCGCGATCCACGCCCACCCCACGCTCGCCGAGACGCTGATGGAGGCAGCCAGCCTGTACTACGGCCAGTCGCCGCACTACATCGCGCGCTCACCGCGCAGCTGACTCATGCCCCGGGTGCGAGGGGGCCCGACCACGGGCCGCTCTCCAGCCACGGCAGCACCTGCTCGCCGGGCATCGGCCGCGCGATGTGGTACCCCTGTGCGCGGCCGCAGCCGAGGTCGATGAGCGCATCCCACACGTCGGTGGTCTCGACGCCCTCTGCGGTCACGTCCTGCCCCATCGCCTGTGCCAGGCTGAGCACCGAGGAGACGATCGCGCTGTCGAAGCCGCCCGCGGGCAGCCCCGTGACAAACGACTGATCGATCTTGATGTTGTGGAACGGCAGCTGCTTCAGCGTCGTGAAGTTCGACTGCCCCGTGCCGAAGTCATCGATGGCGAGGTGCACGCCCATCTCGCTCAGCGCCGCGAGCCGCTCCCGCGTCGTGCGAGGATCCACGATCATCGCGCGCTCGGTCATCTCCAGGCCCAGCGCATCGCGCCGCAGTCCCCACGCACCCGCGATACCCTCGACCTCCCCCACGAAGTGCGCGTCCAGCACATCGTGCGGCGAGACGTTGACGTCGACCCGAAGCGGGACGCCAGCCTCCTGCCACTCGTGCGCCTGCTTCGCCGCCGCCTCCAGGACATAGGTCGTGAACGGGCGGATCAGCCCGGACGACTCCGCCAGGGTAACGAAGCGCTCCGGGGGAATCGGACCCAGTGCCTCGTGGTTCCAGCGCGCCAGCGCCTCGACCGCCGTCACCTGCATCGTCGACAGATCCACAAGCGGCTGGAAGTGGAGTCGCACCTCACCGGCTGTCAGCGCTCGCTGCAGGTCACCCAGGATGCGCAGGTTCTCCGCCTGCGCCGCCACGCGAGTGGATGAGTAGATCGCGACACGATCCGGGCTTCGCAGCGCCAGGCCCAGCGCGGACTCCGCACGCAACACCAGCGCATCACCCGTGTCCGCGTGGCCGGGGAAGAGCGCAACTCCGGCTCGCGGCTGCACCTCCAGGCGGTGGCCCTGCACGTCGCACGGATCCGTCAGCGCCTGCACGATCGACATTGCCAGCCGAGTCGCCTCGCTGGGAGCGGCCGACGAGGCAAGCACCGCGAACCGGCCGGCGTCCAAGCGCCCCACCGCGCCCGCCTCCGGCTGCAGGGCGACCAGTCGCGCGGCCACCTCGCTCGCGGCGCGCTCCGCCGTCGCGTGCCCCATCGAGTCGGCGATGTCCCGGTACCGCGCGAAGCGAACCGCCACGACCGCGACGGTGCCCCGCTGTACGCGCGCACGCTCGATCGCAGCGTCCACCAGGTCGGTGAAGTGCATGCGACTCGGCAGGCCCGTGGTCGTGTCGAACCGCAGCCGGTGCTGGAGAGCCTCCTGCGCGCGCACCCGATCCGTGACATCCGTGGCCACACCGACGATCCCGGTCACGGCGCCATCGCCGTCCCGCATCGGCGCGAACATCGTCTCGTGCACCACCCCGTCGAGGCGCAGCGGCACGGTCACGGCCTGCCCGGCAAGCGCCGATCGCGCTCCCGCGGCGACCGCCGGCTCGTCCGTATACAGGTCGAACACCGACTTCCCAACCAGCTCGCCCTGGGCGAGCCCCATCGCATCCAGGGCGCGCCCACGAGACAGCGTGAGCACGCCGCTGGCGTCCGTTGCAAACAACACGATCGGCGCGTTGCGCACGACGACGTCGAGCAACGGGTCTAGGTTGACCCCATGCAGGTTGTCGGGCGACACGTGAACCCCTCGCTACCGCCCACCGAGCCCGAATCATATAACGCCTGACATTACATTTTCATATCAGCGCAGATATGAAACGGCGCGGAATCTGACCGAGCGAGCACGAGCACGTCAGCAGGGATCTGGACCACCGAGAAGCAGTCGAGGACGCCTACAGCGCGGCGCGCCGCTGCTCACCCGCGTGGTACGAGGAGCGCACGAGCGGCCCCGCCTCCACATGCGCGAACCCGAGGCGCCTGCCCTCTTCGGCGAGCGCGGCGAACTCGTCGGGGTGCCAGTAGCGCTCGACCGGCAGGTGCTTCGCCGAGGGGCGGAGATACTGGCCCACGGTCAGCAGGTCGCAGTCGTGCGCTCGCAGGTCGGCCATCGTCTGCACGACCTCCTCGAACGTCTCGCCGAGGCCGACCATGAGGCCGGACTTTGTCGTCATCGCCGGGTCGATGGTCTTCACGCGACGAATCAGCTCGAGCGAGCGCTCGTAGCGCGCCTTCGGGCGCACGCGCGGATACAGCCGCGGCACCGTCTCCGTGTTGTGGTTGAGCACCACCGGCCCCGCCTCGACGACCGTGCGGAGCGCAGCCTCGTCACCCTCGAAGTCGGGGATCAGCACCTCGACCTGGCAGTCGGGCGTGCGGTGGCGGATCGCACGGATGCACGCGGCGAAGATCCCCGCGCCGCCGTCATCGAGGTCGTCACGGTTCACCGAGGTGATGACGGCGTAGTCGAGCCCCAACGTCTCCACGCTCTGCGCCAGCCGCACCGGCTCCAACAGATCGAGCCCCACCGGCCGCCCCGAGGTGACGTCGCAGAAGCCACAGGCGCGCGTGCAGATGTCGCCCAGGATGATGAACGTCGCGGTGCCGCTGTTGAAGCACTCGCCGATGTTGGGGCAGCGCGCTTCCTCGCACACGGAGTGGAGGTTGTGCTCGCGCAGCAGGCGCTTCACCTCCATGAAGCGCTCACCGCCGGGCCAGCGCGCGCGGATCCACTCCGGTTTGCGTTCGCGCACCATCAGCGCACCCCCGCCTCGGCGGTCACGAGATGTTCTACGTGAAACATCCGCGCGAACGCCGCGATGAATGCCGCCTCGACGGCCTCGTGCGGCGGCGCCGCGCCGAGCACGCGGGCGAGCGAGGTCACGCCTGCATCCGCGATGCCACACGGCACGATCGCGTCGTACCACCCGAGGTCGGTCGATACGTTCAGCGCGATGCCATGCGTCGAGACGCCACGGCGGACGCGCACCCCGACCGCCGCGATCTTCGCGAGCGTGTCGTCCTCACGCACCCACACGCCCGGGCGGCCCGGCACGCGCTCCGCAGCCAGATCGAAGGCGGCGAGCGTCTCGATGACACATGCCTCGAGCAGCCGGACGTACGCGGCGGGCCCGAGGCCACGGCGATGCAGGTCGAGCACCGGGTACGCGACCAGTTGCCCGGGGCCGTGGAACGTCACGTCGCCGCCGCGGTCGGACTGCACAACCTCGGCACCCGCCACCCGGATCGCGGCGTCCGAGGCGATCACGCTCGCCGTTCGCCCCCGCATCCCGAGCGTGTAGACGGGCGGGTGCTGCAATACGTACAGCGCCTCGGAGGCGCCCGCGTCACGCACGGCGTCAGCGCGCGCGCGCTGCGCCGCCCACGCCTCGGCGTACGGCACGAGGCCGCTGCGCACCACATCGATATCCATGCGATCAGTATGCGCCGACGATGCAGCGCTCACCGCGAGCGTGGTCATGCCTCGCGCGGTGCCCAGCGCAGGATCGGTCGACGCGCCGCCGCCGTCTCATCGAGGCGACCGATCGGGGCCGTCACCGGCGCGTCGTGCAGCGCCTCGTCGCCGCGCGCGGCCTCCTCGGCGATCGCCACGAGCGCGGCGGCAAGCGCCTCCACGGACTCGCGCGACTCGCTCTCGGTCGGCTCGATCATCAGCGCCTCATCGACGATCAGCGGGAAGTACACCGTGGGCGGGTGGAACCCGTAGTCGATGAGCCGCTTCGCGATGTCGTAGGTGCGCACGTCGTGCTCGCGCCGCTGACGAGCGCCGGAGAAGACCACCTCGTGCAGCACCGGCCCGCCGTACGGCAGGTCATATGCGTCGCGGACGAGCGCCCACAGGTAGTTGGCGTTCAGCGCCGCGTTCGTCGAGATCTCCCGCAGCCCCTCGAGGCCCAGCGAGCGGATGTACGTGTACGCGCGCAGCAGCACGCCGACGTTGCCGTGGAACTGCTGCATCTGGCCGATCGACCGCTCCGGCCGTTCCAGGAGGTACACCTCCCCGCCGTTCACCACCACAGGCGCGGGCAGGTACGGCAGCAGCTCGGCGCTGCAGCAGACCGGGCCTGCGCCCGGGCCGCCACCGCCGTGCGGCGTGCTGAACGACTTGTGCAGGTTCAGGTGCACGACGTCGAAGCCGAGGTCGCCGAAGCGCACCTGGCCGAGGATCGCGTTCAGGTTCGCGCCGTCGCCGTAGACGTACGCCCCAGCCGCGTGCACCTTCGCCGCGACCTCATCGATGTCGCGCTCCCACAGGCCGAGCGTGTTCGGCTCCGTGACCATGAGCGCCGCGACGGTGTCATCGAGCTCGCGCTCCAGCACCTCGTGATCCATCGAGCCGTCGGGAGCGCTCGGGATCTGCGTGACGGTGAAGCCGGCCATCGCCGCGGTCGCCGGGTTCGTGCCGTGCGCCGAGTCGGGCACGAGCACGCGCCGCCGACGCTCCAGCTCGCCTCGATCCTCCAGCGCGCGCTTGATCATCAGGATGCCCGCGAGCTCGCCGTGCGCGCCCGCAGCAGGAGCAAGGCCGACGCCGGCCATGCCCGTGATCTGCGCCAGCGCCGCCTGCAGCTCGAACAGCGTCTCCAGCGTCCCCTGCACATCGAGGGGTGATGACAACGGGTGCGCCTCGGCGAACCCGGACAGCGCCGCGACCGCCTCGTTCAGCTTGGGGTTGTACTTCATCGTGCAGGAGCCGAGCGGGTACGTGCCGGAGTCGACGCCGTAGTTCCGGTCGGAGAGCGCCGTGTAGTAGCGCACGAGCTCCGGTTGGCTCAGCTCGGGCAGCCGCAGCGAGGTGCGCAGCAGACTCGCGTCCGGCAGCGCGTGCGGCACGCCCTCGAATCGAGGCACGTCGACGCCGCGCCGGCCGGGGGCGCCCCGGTCGAACGCAAGCCGCGCGCCGAAGTCCTGCTCACGTGCGCTCATCGCCCCGCCCCGATCTCGGCCAGCGCCTCGACGAGGGCGTCGACGTGCTCCGGCGGCGTGGTATCGGTCACGCAGCAGAGGAACGCGTCCTGCGCCGCCTCCTCATCGCGCCCCGAGACGTCGAGGCCGCCCGCGATCCCGCGCACCTCCAGCGCCGCGAGGATCTCGCGCGCCGGCAGTGGGCCGCGCACCAGGAACTCCTGGAACCACGGCCCGCGCTCCGCGATGTCGTACCCCGGCAGCGCGCCGATGCGTGCCGCGGCTTCATGCGCGCGCTGGTAGCAGAGCGTCGCCGCCTCGCGCATGCCGTGCGGACCGTATGCCTGCACGGCGATCGTGAACGCCAGCGCGACGAGCGACTGCCCGGTCGACACGTTCGAGGTCGCGCGCTCGCGGCGGATGAACTGCTCGCGCGCCTGCAGCGTGAGCACGTAACCGGTGCGCGGGGCGCCCTCGCTGCCGTCCGCCTCGCGCGGGCCGTGCAGCTCGCGCGTCTGGCCGACGATGCGGCCCGGCATCTGGCGCAGGTGCGCCTCGCGAGCCGCGAAGAGCCCGACCGAGGGCCCGCCGAACTGCGTGCCGAACGCGAGGTCGCGCCCCTCACCCGTGACGACATCGGCGCCCGCATCGCCCGGCGATCGCAGCAGTCCGAGCGCGAACGGGTCGGCGGCGACCACGCAGAGCGCGCCGACCGCATGTGCAGCGTTCGCGACGGCCTCGACGTCATGGATCGTGCCGAGGAAGTCGGGCTGCTGCACGACGACGCATGCGTGCACGGCGTCCAGCTCATCGACACCGCGCACGACATCGACGGACACCCCCGCGCCGTAGGCGTAGGTGCGCACGACATCGATCGTGCCCGGGTGCATCGGCTCCAGCAGCGCCACGGCACGACGCCCGGTGCTGCGCACCGCCAGCAGGCACGCCTCGGCGGTCGCGCTGGCGACGTCGTAGAGGCCGGTGTTGGAGACGTCCATGCCGGTCAGTTCACAGACGACCGACTGGTACTCGAACGCGCTCTGCAGCGTGCCCTGCGAGATCTCCGGCTGGTACGGCGTATACGCCGTCATGAACTCCGAGCGCGAGATCAGGTACGGCACGATCGACGGGATCGCGCGCCGGTACGCTCCCGCACCCAGGAAGGAGGGTCGAGTCAGCGCGTCGGCATTCATCGCGGCGCGGCTGCGCATCAGCCGCAGCACCTCGGCCTCCGCGAGCGCGGGAGGCAGCTCGATGGAGGGGTCGCGGTGGTCGGCGGGCAACGCGTCGAACAGCTGCGCCGTCGAGGTCAGCCCGAGCCGGTCGAGCATGATGCGCGTGTCGGCCTCGGTCGCGGGGACATACGGGTGCGGCGCGCCCTCGGCGCCTGTCGCCGATGTCACGCGGGCAACGTCGCGCGGTACGCAGCGGCGTCCAACAGCGCTGCGGCCTGCGCGGGGTCGTCGAGGCGCACGCGCACCATCCAGCCGTCGTCGTACGGCGAGGCGTTCACGTGCTCCGGGTGGTCGCGCAGCGCCTCGTTCACCGCGACGACCTCGCCGGTGACGGGGGCGAACAGCTCGGAGACGGTCTTCACGGACTCGACCTCACCGAAGGTCGCGCCGGCAGTCATGCGCGCGCCGACGGCCGGAAGCGCGACGTACACGACGTCGCCCAGCTCGTCCTGCGCGTAGTCGCTGATGCCGATCGTGCCCTCAGCGCCGTCCAGCAGGAGCCACTCGTGCTCGCTGGTGTAGCGACGGTCGTCGCGGATCTCCATGCGGGGTCCCCTCGTCCACCCGGCAGGCCGGGAGCGTGTGCAGCAGGCGGGACGCGTCAGCCTCGGCGGGCCGAGCCCCGCACGAACGGGCGGCGCACGACCACGGCGGGTTCAGCGCGCCCACGGACATCAACGGTGAGGGGAGTACCGGGCTTCGCAAGCGCACTGGGAAGGTAGGCCATGCCGATAGACGTGTGCAACGAGGGGCTGAATGCGCCACTCGTCAGCTCGCTGACCGGCTCGGCGTCGGGTGCGGCGGGATCGAGCACCGCGAAGCCAGCGCGGAAGACACCGCCGCGCTCCGTCGCCTGGATGCAGGCGAGGCGCAGCGGCGGCACCTCGGCGGCGAACTCAAGCATCGGGGGCCGGCCCGGGAACGAGACGCCGTCATCGAGCGTCACCGCAAAGCCGAGGCCCGCCGAGTACGGCTCGATGTTGGCGTCGATCTCGTGGCCGTGGAGCGGCAGCGCCGCCTCCAGCCGCAGCGTGTCGCGCGCGCCCAGGCCGGCAGGCGTCGCGCCCGCCGCGAGCAGCGCGTCCCACAGCGCGGCGGCGTACTCCGCCGCGATCACCAGCTCGCCGCCGTCCTCACCGGTGTAGCCGGTGCGCGCGATGAACACCGACGTGCCGCGCCAGTCGACCTCGACGCAGCCACGCGGCGTGAGCGCCTCGTAGGCGCCGCCGAAGAGCGAGGCGAGCAGCGCGGGCGCCTGCGGCCCCTGCACCGCAAGCATCGAGGTCTCCCCCGTCACCTCGCGCGCCATCGCGCCGCAGGCGGCGGAGAGTCGCGCGAAGTCGGCGGCGGCGTTCGCCGCGTTATGTGCGACGAGCCAGCGCGCCTCGGCGATGCGGTAGACGAAGATGTCGTCCTCGATGCCGCCGCCCGCGTTGCAGTACAGCGAGTAGTGCGAGGAGCCAACCGGGATCGAGGTCACATCGAAGGTGGTCGCTGAGCGGATCGCACGGCCCGCCTCGGCCCCCTCGACCCACGCGCGGCCGAGATGCGAGACGTCGAAGACGCCGACGCCGGCGCGCACCGCCTCGTGCTCCGCGACGATGCCGGCGTACTGGAGCGGCATGTCCCAGCCGGCGAAGTCGGCGAAGCGCGCGCCTGCGGCCGCGTGCCGCTCGGCGAGCGCGAGCCGGCGCAGCCCGTCGCGCGCGGGGTCGGGGATGCCGTTCAGTTCCGCCACGCGCCGATGCTACCCGCCCACGGCGGCACCGGCCAGCCGAGCCCGCGCCGCGGTGGTCGAGGCGTACGCGAACCACCCACCCCGATCGCGGGCGATCCCTGATCCCCGCGCCCGGGGGCCGCGCCCACGATCGATGCACGATGCTGTCACGAACCCGCTCTCCCCTCCGCGTCCCGATCGGCCCTCGACTGGTCGAGGTCGTCGCCGTGCTGCTCGCCGTGCTGGCGGCGCTCGCCGTCGTCCGCCCCGCGGAGGCTGCACCCGCACCGACCGTCACCGGTGTGAGTCCGGCGCTGGGGCCGTCCGCTGGTGGCACCTCGATCACGATCACCGGTACCGGCTTCGTCGCGGGCGCCGGCGTCACGGTGGGCGGGGTCGCCGCGACCTCCGTCAGCGTGGTCAGCGCGACGAGCATCACGGCGGTCACGCCCGCCGGCACGCCCGGCGCAGCGGTCGTTACCGTCACGAACGCGGACACGCAGGCCGCGACGCTGAGCGGCGCGTTCACGTACCAGTACCCGGCGCCCACCACCTCGCTCGTCGCGCCCGCCACCGGCACCTCGGCGGGCGGCACGAGCATCACGATCACCGGCACGCAATTCCGCAGCGGCGCGACCGTCACCGTCGGCGGCACCGCCGCCACCAGCGTGGTCGTCGCCAGCGCGACGAGCATCACCGCCACCACCCCGCCGAGGCCGATCGGCATCGCCTCGATCGTCGTCGCAAACAGCGACGGGCAGTCGGCCACGCTCACCGATGCATTCACGTACACCGCTGCGGCCGCACCCACCGTCACCAGCGCCGCGCCGACCTCGGGCAGCGTGGGCGGTGGGACGAGCATCACGATCACCGGCACCGGCTTCGTCAGCGGCGCGACGGTCACCGTCGGCGGCGTCGCCGCGACCGGCGTCACCGTCGCCAGCGCGACGAGCATCACGGCGACCACGCCCGCTGCGGCCTCCACGGGCGCGGTGGCGATCGCGGTCGCCAACCCCGACACGCAGACCGGCATCGCGGCGAACGCGTTCACGTACACGCCTCGCCCGGCACCCACGATCTCGAACATCTCGCCCGCGACCGGCGCGAGCCTGGGCGGCACGAGCGTCACCGTGACCGGTACGAACTTCGTCACGGGCGCGACGCTGACCATCGGTGGTGTGGCGGCAGCGAGCACGGTCGTCAGCGCCACCTCGATCACCGCGACCACGCCGCAACACGCGAGCGGCGCGACGAGCGTCGTCGTGACGAACCCGGACGGCCAGAGCGTGACCCTCACGAACGGCTACACGTTCAGCGCCAACAGCGCGCCGACCTCGACCGGCATCGAGCCGAGCACGGGGACCACGAACGGCGGCGACTTCTTCACGATCACCGGCACCAACTTCCTCGCGGGCGCCACCGTGCTCTTTGGCGGCACGGCAGCGACGCAGGTCTCGATCCCCAACAGCACGACGATCACCGGCTACACCCCCGCCAAGAGCGCGGGCACGGCGACCGTGATGGTGCAGAACTACGACGGCCAGATGGTCACGATCTCCGGTGGCTTCGGTTTCCAGGCCGACGCCGCCCCGACGATCGCGAGCGTCACCCCGAACGCAGGGCCCATCGCGGGCGGCACGCTGGTCACCATCACCGGCACCGGCTACAAGACGAACCCAACCGTCACCATCGGCGGCTTCGGCGTGACGCCGTACGCGGTGAGCACGACGAGCATCAAGCTCATCACGCCGCCCGGCGTCGCCGGCAAGGCCGATGTCGTCGTCACGAACGCCGACGGGCAGACCGTGACCTCGACGGGCGGCTTCGCGTACGAGAGCGCCGCGCCGAGTGTGACTGGCATCACCCCCGACAGCGGCCCCATCACCGGCGGCACCGTCGTGACGATCACCGGTAGCGGCTTCGAGAAGGGCGCGAGCGTCACCTTCGGGGCGGTCGCGGCGACCTCGGTGGTGGTGAACAGCAGCACCGAGCTCACGGCGATCGCCCCGGTGCAGACCACGGCAGGCATGGTCGACGTCCTCGTCCGCAACGCGACGAGCGCGGCGGCGACGCTGAGCGGCGGCTTCTCTTATCGCGCGGCGGGTGCCGCGACGGTTGGCGCCTCACCGCCACCCGGCGGCATCGTGATCGTGGTTGCGGGGACGACGGACTTGCAGGCGCTGATCAGCGCGCAGAAGTTCACCGTCTCGGCCGTGTACCGCCTCGATGTTGCGAAGCAGGTGTGGCAGACCCACATCGTTGGCGCCCCCGCATCGGTCAACAACCTCACGTCGCTGAAGGCGACCGACATCGTCCTCCTGCGGCGATAACGAGCCTTCTCCCGTTGCACTCGCGCCCCTTGGCCGCTCCCTTGCGTTCCCGTCACGTGCGGCCTCTAATGCGTCCGTAATCACGCGAGGGGGCTGCCATGTCCATCTTCACCACGCTCCGCAGCAGCACGTTCAGGCGTCGGGCGGCGCAGCAGTTGGCGCTCGTCACGATCGCCGCCCTCACCACCGCCTGTGGCATCGCCGATGTCTGCTTCAACGGCAGCGAGGTCGCCCTGGGCAAGAAGGCCCCGCCCCGCGACGACCAGATCCCATTCGCGACGCTGCCTCCTACAACCGCGACCGCAGCACCGAAGACCAGTGCCACCGCCGCCGCAAGCGGCACGACGGCGAGCACCCCTGCAGCGATCAGCGGCACTCTCGGGATCGGGTACGACCACCCGCCGTTCATGCAGCCGTGGGGCGTGGGCGGCAACAGCATCGCCTTCGTGTGCGGACAGGTCGCAGGCGGCCCGACGGCGATCGAGGTTGGCCTGAGCGGCACTACCGGGCAGCCGGGGAACCTCGTGGTGCCGGTTGGCCCGGATGGGAAGTTCAGCGCGCCGTTCCCGATCATGCAGTACGGCACGCTCAACGCCTCGGTGACCCAGGCGCAGACGGCGAGCGGCCCGCGTCCCGTCTCCGGCATCGCCGCGAAGCCGCTGGAGGTCAAGGCCGGAGCCGACGTCGCCTGCGCGCCATAGCGCGACCCCGGACGCACGATGCGGAGCGCGGGCTTACGAGGTGAGCCAGCGCTCCTTCGCATCCGGCCACTCGTCGTCGAGGATGCTCAGGTACTGCGTGTCGACATAGGTACCATCCGCGCGACGATCGTTGTGCCGCATGGTGCCCTCCAGGCGGAAGCCCGCCTTCTGGTACGCGCGGATCGCCCGCGCGTTGCGCACATCGGGATCGATCGTCACGCGGTGCACGCGCTTCACCTCGAACAGGTAGTCGAGCATCGTGCGCACCGCCTCGGTACCGATCCCGCGATCGCGATCCCCTGGCGCACCGAGGTAGATATCGACGCCCGCCGACCAATCGGAGTCGGTGTCGGCGTACGGGTGCCAGTACTGGATGCAGCCGACATCCCGCCCATCCGCCTCGACCATGAAACGCCAGCACGGGTTCACATCCGGCTCAAGCTCTTCCTCGGCGAGCTCGGCCTCCGAGACAGGCGGCTCGTCCCACCACTGCATGACCTCGGGGTCGTGGCGCCAGCGGAACAGCGTGGGGATGTCGGAGGCGCGGATCGGGCGCAGCAGCAGGCCGGTTGGGCCGACGATCGGCTCGTGGTCACCGGGCGGTCGCACCTCGTAGCGGCTCACCGGCCATCCTCGATGCGCTCGGCGCGCTCCATGCGGTCGAGCGCGGCCTGCGTCGCGCGCGCCCAGCGCTCCACCTGCTCCGCCGCCGCATCGATGCCCGCGTCGACGACATCCGCGACGGTGAGCGGATAGTACGGCCGGCTCGGGTACGAGCCGTACGAGGTCGGCGTGCCGGTGAGCTGCCAGCCGCGGCGCTCGGAGCCGAGCACGCCCTGTGCTCGCGCGCGCGCTGCCGCCGACGACATGCCGACGAGGAAGTCCGCGAGCATCCGCCGCGCGTACGCCAGCCCCTCAGGCGAGTACAGGTGCGGGTGCTGCAGGTGGTACGTCAGCACCAGCAGATGGTGCTGCTGGCGCGGCGCCGGGCGTTCGTACTCCCAGCCGAGCAGCGTGTGGAAGTCGTCGTCACAGGAGCGGCCGTCGAGGCGCGGCGCGCCGCACGCTTCGCATGCGTCATGTGCGTCGCGCCTCGATGTCGTCACGAGGCGGCGAACTCCCGGCACTTGATCGCGCGCTCCAGGTCGTCGTTCGCCTCCCGCAGGGAGCGCACGAGCGTCGGCAGCTCCTCGCTGACCGTCCCGACAAAGCGCTGCGAGCGATCGAGGATCGCGCGCTCCACGCGAAAGTCCGGGAACAGCGCCCCGAACCAGGCACGCGAGAACTCGTGCGTGCGCTCCTGGAAGACGGTCGTCGCATCCTCGAAGAATCGCTCCGCGTACGGCGCAAGCAGCTCCTTCTGGCAGTACCACTGGAAGCCGCCCATCGCGGCGCTGGTGAGGTGCAGCGAGCCGTAGCCCTCGCCCTTGAACTTCTCCCACGCGGCGGCCTTCACCGCGGCATCCGGCACGGAGACCTCGCAGCGCAGCGCGGCGCGCTGACCGCGGTCGCTGGGGTCGCGACGCTTCTCCTCCTCGACGCGTGCCGAGGCACCGTCGAGGCCGTAGCCGACGAAGCGCGCGGCGATCTCCCAGCGCATCGCCTGGTCGACGGTGAAGCCCTCGACGGTCAGCTCGCCGTCCGCGAGGCGGGCGCAGTGCCGGATGTCATCGGGCGTGATCGCCACGCCGATGAGCGTGCGGCCCCAGGTGATCTGCGGGTCGCCCTGCGGCGCGCGCTGCAGCATCTCCCACGCGACCTGGAAGAAGCGGTGCCCCTGCTCCTCGCGCTGGTCGTCCGGGACGAAGCGCGAGATCGCGCCGGTCGCGCCCGCGAGGATCGTCTCGACGAGCTCGGGGTTCGTCTCGGCACCGATCTGCCGCGCGACCAGGTCGAGGTAGTCCGTCGACCGCAGCTGCTGGTCGCGCACCATGTTCCACAGCGCCTGCCACGTGATCTGCCGCAGCAGCGGGTCGTCGATGCTGCCGAGGCGCTCGCGCACGAAGTCGAGCGAGCGCTCGTCCAGTGCGACCTTCACGAAGCCGTGGTCGTTGTAGTTCGGCATCACGAACTGCGGCGCGGGCTTGCCGATGGCCGCCGGCACCTCGGTCTCCGCGCCGGCGATGTCGGCCGGGACGGCCTCGATCGTCGCGCGGTCGCCCTCGGCGCGCACGAGCGCGACTTCGAGGTGGTGCGGGCGCAGCGTCGGGTAGTCGGCGAGCGCGGTCTGCCCGATCGCGAGTCGCGTCACGCGCTCGCCGTCGGCTTCCCACTGCGCCGCCACGGTGTTCAGCGAGGGCGTCTCCAGCCACGCGCGCGCCCACTCGTGCAGGTCGCGGCCCACGCCCTCGCCCAGCGCGTCGAGCCACTGGGAGAGCGTGGTGTTGCCGTACGCGTGGCGCTGGAAGTAGATGCGCATCCCGTCACGGAAGCCCTCGAGGCCCATCGCCGCGACGAGCTGCTTGATGACGGACGCGCCCTTCCCGTACGTGATGCCGTCGAAGTTCAGGAAGGTGTGCTCGGTGTCCGGCACCTCGCCCGCGATCGGGTGCGTGGTGATCAGCTGGTCCTGCCGGTACGCCCACGACTTCATGCCTGAGTTGAACGCCTGCCACGCCGAGGTGAAGCGCGTGTTCGAGGCGAGCGCGAGGTACGCCATGTACGTGGCGAACGACTCGTTCAGCCAAAGATCGTTCCACCAGCGCATCGTCACCAGGTCACCGAACCACATGTGCGCCATCTCGTGCAGCACGACCTCGGCGCGACCGAGGCGCTGTGTGTCCGTCGGCGGGTCACGGAAGATGAGGCGCTCCGAGTGCGTGATCGCCGCGACGTTCTCCATCGCGCCCGCGTTGAACTCCGGCACGAACACCTGGTCGTACTTCCCGAACGGGTACGGCGTCGCGAAGAACTCCTCGTAGAAGTCGAGGCCCTGGCGAGTCACCGTGAACAGCTCATCGGTGTCGAGGTGCTTCACCAGCGACTTGCGGCAGAACAGCCCCAGCGGGATGCCGCGGTGGTCGGCGTGCACCGCGTGGTACGGCCCCGCGATGAGCGCGAACAGGTACGTGCTGAACGGCTTCGTCGTCGCGAAGGTGTGCACCGTGCGGCCCGCGCCTGCGGCGCTCGATGCCGTCTCGGGTGCGTTGCTGATCAGCTGCCAGTCGTCCGGCGCGGTGACGCTCAGCGTGTACGTCGCCTTGATGTCCGGCTGGTCGAAGTTCGGGAAGAGCCGGTGCGACTCGTACGGCTCGAAGTTGGTGTAGAGGTACTCCTCGCTGTCCTCGGGGTCGATGAACTGGTGGAAGCCGTCGCCGGTGTGGTCGTACTCATTCTCGTACGCCACGCGCACGGTGTTCTCGCTCGCCAGCGCCGAGCCCGGCAGCGCGAGGCGGTAGCCAGTCCACAGCGGCGCGGCGTCGAGCACCTGCCCGTTGACCTCGAGTCGCTCGATCGTGCGCCCGCGGAAGTCGAGGAACGTGTCACCGCTGCCACTGAGTTGGAAGCGAATCGTCACCTCACCGCGGTACGTCGCGGCGCCGCGCGTCAGGCCCAGCGACAGGTCGTACGAGACCTGCGAGACGCGGGCGGCGCGCGCCTCGGCCTCCGTCTGCGTGAGGACGTCGCGGGACGTGGGCTGCGCGGGTGCGGTGGTCATCGGTGCCTCCTCGTGCGTGTCGTTGTGTGCGATCGGGTTCGTCGAGCGATCGTCAGGGCAGGTGGACGACGCCGTCGTCGTCCAGCGGGAAGAACGGGTTGTAGGCGACCTCCCACGGGTAGCCGTCGGGATCCGCGAAGTAGCCGGAGACGCCGCCCCAGTCGGCGCGCGTCGCAGGCTTCAGGACGCGCCCACCGGCAGCCTCAGCGGCAGCGAGGGCGCCCGAGACCTCGGCCTCCTCCGGCACATTCACGGCGAGCGCCTGCCCGCCGAAGCTGCCGCGCCCGGGCGACAACGCGGCGTCCTCGGCCAGCGCGTCGTACGACCAGAGGATGAGGCCCGTGCCGGTCACCCCGCGCATGAACGAGATCTCATCCTGCGAGGCGGACGAGCGCGTCCAGCCGAGCGCGGCGTAGAACGCGGTCGCCCGCGCGAGGTCGCTGACGCCGAGCGTGACGAAGTTCAGCCGAGCCAGCGAAGCCATGTCACCCCCTCGGCTGCCCGTCGCGGGCGCGAGCAGTCAGTATACGGGGCGCCCGGGGAGCCTCGGCAGGACCTGTCAGCGGGGGGCGGTGTGCGTGGGCGTCGAGGCCTGCTGCGCCTTCTTGCGCACCTGCCGCCAGCGCACGACCGAGACGACGACCAGCGCGATCGCGAGGCCGTACCAGGTGAGCGCGTAGTCGAGGTGCGGAACCGCCTTACCGTCGACGTTGTAGAGCTGCAGCGGCAGGCTGTCGGGTCGGCGGCGTGCGTCGTCGATGGTCTGGCGACGGCCCTGCGTGAGCTGCCAGTCGACCATCGGATACGACAGCTGCTTGCCCATTTCGGCGGGGTCGAGGCGCGTCCAGTCGCCGGTCGGCGTCTGGCGGCCCGGATCGAGGTCGACGCTGCGGGCGAGGCCCTCGATCGTCGCTCGCTCCTCGCGGGCGAGGTCGGCGAGCACGCGCTCGCGCTCGACGTCCGGGAACCAGCCGCGGTTCACGAGGATCGCCGGGCCGCCGCCGTCGGGCTGGAGCGGTGTGACAACCTCCTTGCCCAGCGTATCGAGGCGCGCGCGGTTCGCGAGCAGCATCGTGTGCGCGTTGTCCCACGTGCCGCGCACAGTGACGCGTCGGTAGTCGAGGTCGGCGGCGGTCATCCCCGCCTTCGGATCCCACGGCACGGGGTCGGCGGCGTAGCGCGACTCGCGGTACTCCTTGTGCTGGTCGCCGGCGCGGAGGCGGATCACCTGCCAGGTGCCCAGGCCACACAGCACGCAGAACGCCGCAAGGATGAGCCCGATCGTGGCGAGAGTCTTCAATCGCTCCATGCGATCCAGCATCGCGCTCCCACCGCGTGACGTCGAGGCGGCATCACGGTCGCCCGCAGCAGGTTTGCGCGCATCGGGCCGCGGCGCCGCCTCGCGTGCCGCGCCAGGGGCTACGATGCGGGCAGGCGCACGAGGGAGACGACGATGGTGCTGGGCCTGTTCTTCACGTTCCTGCTGGCAATGGCGGTGCTGACCGTCATCATCCTCGCGCTGGCGCTGTTCACGGTGGAGCAGCAGACCGCGGCGGTCATCGAGCGCTTCGGGAAGTTCGTGCGCATCGCCGGGCCCGGCCTCAACATCCGCATCCCGATCATCGAT